>Ga0209168_10000034_pt1 | contig 155162 bp, 136 predicted proteins | sample Coa_R1_FD_187156 | JGI IMG/M metagenome (GOLD analysis project Ga0209168, IMG submission 187156) | Surface soil microbial communities from Centralia Pennsylvania, which are recovering from an underground coalmine fire - Coalmine... | ecosystem: Environmental > Terrestrial > Soil >...
TCCGCTCCGAGTTCTTCAACATCACCAATACGCCGAGCTACTTTATCGCCAACAACCAGAACTCGGACAGTACGACCAATCTGGTTCCACTCCAAGGCAACGCGCCCAACCCGGCCTTCGGCCAGATTGTGCGCACCAACCCCAACTACACGCCACGAGCGATTCAGTTGGCCATGAAAGTGACGTTCTAAGCGTCTCAGTTGGTCGCGAAGCGGCAACTGCGGCGGTTCGCTTGCGAATCGCGGGCCTTTGGGCAGACGTGAGCGAAGCGAACTAACTGAACAGGTGCTTTCAGTCAGGCACAAGCGAGGTTACCGGCAAATGACTCAGGCTGTTTGCCGGTAACCTCCGCAAGATTCTCCCATGCAGAACCTTCCAGGACCAGCTCGCACGCGATTCGCCCAGCGTGCGGGGGAATAGCCGGCCATCCCTGACCCTCTGGCCGGGACTCTTGACATTCCCCCTCAAAACGTGCGGAAATGAGATTTTGCAAATCATTCGTACCAAATCGTTTTGGTAATAGTTATGATCAGGGTTTTGAATGTTGATCCAAGCCTCAAGCTAATAACAATTCCAATCATGAAGTACTTGGACGCTTCGTCGGAAAGGACTCTATGGTCACGTGTTGTGCAAGGACCCTATGCCTGCTCTTGTGGACAATTTCATTCGCAATTCTTAGCCAGGCCTCAGATACCATTCCTCAGGCTGCCTGGCGTCGTCCTCTAGGCCAGCCTTTGTCATCTGCTCTTGGAAAGAAACCGGAAATCAAGACCATGATTGACGATGGTTATTGGCAGGGGGCGCCCGTCGGAGGCTTTGGCGCAGGAACGCTGTCCCGCAGCTATCGCGGTGACTTTGTCCGGTGGCACCTGAAGGCCGGAACTCACAAATACCAGAGCGTCCCGGCAAATCAATTCAGTGTTTTCATGAAGCCGGAAGGTGCAGCCCAGGGTGTGACAGAAGTTCTTTGCTCCACGAAGCCAGACGATCAACACCTTGCGGCCTGGAACTGGAATTATCCCGCTGGGGCGGGTGAATATGGGGCCCTGTATCCAAAATCCTGGTTCGACTACCGTGCCCCAGAATTGCCCGTGCACCTTGTCCTTGAGCAGTTTTCCCCCGTTCTTCCTGGAAACTATAAAGAGACCAGCTATACGATCGCCTTATACAACTGGTACGCGAGGAACGAGACGCGGCAAACCATTACAGTTTCGATCATGTTTTCATGGACGAACATGATCGGCTGGTTTCGTGACAGCAGTTTGCAGTTTGACAACCAGATCAACGCGCAAAACACAAACCGGTTTCACAGCGAGCCGCTGGCCAATGGCTCAATGATGAAAGGCATCGTCTTTGACCGGATTCGAACAGAGAAGGCAGTGCAGGAAGAATGGGATGGACAATTCGTTATTGCCGCGCTGGAGTCTTCTGGCGTTGAAGTCAGCTACATGAATGTGTTCTCGCCTGAGTCAGACGGCAGCGGCGCGTGGAAACCATTCTCGGCGAACGGATCTCTTCCCAATCTTAATCTGAACTATGCCAGCAGTGGTGAGCAGTTGGCTGGAGCCATTGCTGTGAAATTCACCATCCATCCGGGAGAAAAAAAGACCATCCCTATGGTGCTCGCCTGGGACTTGCCGGTCATCCAGTTTGGGGCAGGCCGGAAATGGCTGCGGCGCTACACGGATTTTTTTGGGGCCAGCGGCAGGCATGCGTGGGAAATTGCTGCGACCGGGCTGCGCGAAGGCCAGAGCTGGAGCAAACAGATAGACGACTGGCAGGCAAAATATGTAAATGATGAGTCAAAGCCGTTGTGGTACCGCGGCATGCTGTTCAATGAAATGTATATTCTTGCCGATGGGGGAACAGTATGGGCGCGCCCGCTCAATGGGGCAAACCGCGATGGTCCTCCAAGGGCGCAAACGACGGATGATCGCGACGACGGCATGGACGACACCGTATTTTCCTCGCTGGAGTGTTTCGACTACCTCTTTTATGGAACGCTGGACGTCCGCTTCTATGGGTCTATGCCCCTGGTTAAGTTCTGGCCACGAATTGAAAAACAGGAAATGCGTGAGTTCGCGGCAACTGTTCCTGAGGAGAATAAGGAACAATACGTGTGGTTATGGAAGTTGCAGATTGAACATCAGACAGAACTGACCGATCGCAAAGTCCCGGGAGCCCTTCCTCACGACCTCGGCAATCCGATCGAAGATCCGTTTATTGAGATTAATCAGTATCAGTGGCAAAGCTCCAGCCACTGGAAGGATCTGAACTCCAAGTTTGTTCTTCTCGCATGGCGCGATTATGTGCTGACGGGCAAGAATGACACGGCATTCCTAAAAGCAGTCTATCCGGGCGTAAGACAGGCCATGATTTATATGCGCCAGTTTGACAAAGATGGGGACGGCCTCATTGAAAATGAAGGTTATCCGGACCAGACGTATGACAACTGGATTACCCGGGGCGCGAGCGCATATAGTGGCGGCCTCTATCTTGCTGCCTTGCGCGCCACACAAGAAATCGCACGGGTCGTGGGTGATGCCGGGATCGCCGAGGAATGCAAGACTTTGTTTCAGCGCGCCCAGGCCAGCTATATCAAGCAACTCTGGAACGGAGAGTACTTTAACTATGACGTCAAGAGCCCGTACCGCACCGACATCATGGCCGACCAACTTGCCGGCCAGTGGTATGCGAATCTCACCGGCTTGGGTGACATCGTCCCGCCGCAATCCCGTCTTTCCGCATTGCACAAGATCTTCAGCTTTAACGTGAACAAATTCTCCCATGGTCAATTGGGAGCGCTGAACGGAATGGCCGCGGACGGCAGCATCCTGGACACGAATGAGCAGGTACGGGAAGTGTGGACCGGTACAACGTTTGCACTCGCTTCCGAGATGATGGCGGAAGGCATGGTGCAAGAAGGCTACGCAACCGCCAAGGGCATCTACAACGGCGTCTATGAAAAGTTTGGTTACTGGTTTAGGACCCCGGAGGCCTGGGGCTTGGATGGACACTATCGCGCCAGTATGTACATGCGACCGGGAGCTATCTGGTCCATGGAAATTGTCAATGAGGAACACCAGAACAAGCTTGACACGCAAGCGGCCAACCCCACGACAACAAAGGCCGCAGTCGAAAAACGCCCGGCTGTGACTGACTAACTGCCGCTGTCTCAGCTACCCGAGGGTCCAGTGGCAACGGTTTGCGGTTTTTGTTCCATGCCAGCTAAGGTCAGCTTTCAAGGATAGCCAGAAGGCCCGCGCGGGCTGAATACTGGCTGACTGCTGAGTGCTTCCCCTATGTGACGCCCATCACATTCCACAAGTGATTTGTCACCGATAATCAAGCCTGTAGCAAAGGGCCAGGAATGAGGTGTAATTTGGGCCGCACAATAGTAACCATCGACGGAAATGAAGCGGCAGCCTACGTCGCCCACAAGACAAATGAAGTGGTCGCAATCTACCCCATCACGCCGTCTTCTTCCATGGGGGAGTGGGCGGACCAGTGGTCTTCAGACGGCGTAACCAACATCTGGGGAGTAACGCCGCGAGTGATCGAAATGCAAAGCGAGGGGGGAGCTGCGGGCGCGCTGCACGGAGCGCTACAAGGCGGAGCTCTGGCAACTACATTCACCTCGTCCCAGGGGCTGCTGTTGATGATTCCCGACATGTACAAGATTGCCGGTGAACTCACCTCTGCCGTGATGCACGTAGCGGCGCGCGCTTTGGCCGCGCAGGGATTGTCAATTTTCGGCGATCACCAGGATGTGATGGCGGTGCGGCAAACCGGGTGGGCGATGCTGGCCTCCAACTCCGTTCAGGAAGTCATGGACTTTGCCCTGATCGCGCAGGCCGCCACGCTGGAAGCGCGCATTCCCTTTGTTCATTTCTTTGATGGTTTTCGCACGTCGCACGAAATTGCCAAGGCGGAACAACTTACGGAAGATGATATGCGCGCGATGCTTCCGGACATATTGGTCCATGCGCATCGTGAATGCGCGCTTTCGCCCGACCGGCCCTTCATTCGCGGCACCGCGCAAAACCCTGATGTTTATTTTCAGGCGCGTGAGTCCGTGAATCCCTATTACATCGCTGTCCCTCTGATCGTTCAGAACGCCATGGACAAGTTCGCGGAGCTTACCAGGCGTCAATACCACCTCTTCGACTATGTCGGCGCGCCGGACGCGGAATACGTGATCGTGGTGATGGGATCTGGAGCCGAGGTAACGCAAGAGACAATCGAAAACCTCAACTACAGTGGCGAAAAGCTGGGCGTTCTGAAGGTACGGTTATATCGCCCGTTTTCTATCGAGCATTTTGTTCAATCGCTGCCGTCCACCGTCAAAGGGATCGCCGTCCTGGACCGCACCAAGGAGCCAGGCAGTGTGGGAGAGCCTCTCTACATGGACGTGGTTACCGCTCTCAGTGAAAGCCAAGAGCCGGGCAAAGCTATGCCCAGAGTGATTGGCGGGCGCTACGGCCTTTCTTCCAAGGAATTTACTCCGGCCATGGTAAAAGGCATATTCGATGAGCTGAGGAAACCCCGGAGCAAGAACCACTTTACCATTGGTATTCATGACGATGTAACTCATACCAGCCTGGCTTACGATCCAGCATTTTCCACCGAAGAAACGGAAACGGTTCGTGCTCTGTTCTACGGCCTGGGGTCCGATGGCACGGTGGGCGCAAACAAGAACTCCATCAAGATCATTGGTGAAAGCACTGGCCTTTATGCACAGGGATACTTTGTCTACGACTCCAAGAAGTCCGGGTCCATCACCATCTCTCATCTGCGCTTCGGACCCCATTCCATTCATTCCAGCTATCTGATCACCAGTGCCAACTTTGTGGCCTGCCATCAGTTCTCGTTTCTGGAGCGGATCAACGTACTTCAGTATGCTGCACCCGGCGCAACCTTTCTCCTGAATAGTCCGTACCCGGCGAGTGAGGTGTGGGACCACCTGCCGCACACCATCCGGCAGGAGGTTATCCGCAAGAGATTGCGGATTTTTGCGATTGACGGCTACAAGGTTGCGCAGAAGACCGGCATGGGTGGAAGAGTGAACACCGTCATGCAGACCTGTTTCTTTGCCCTGAGCAACGTGCTCCCGCGCGAGCAGGCCATTACCGCCATCAAGAATGCTGTCCGCAAAACCTATGGCAAGCGCGGCGAGGATGTGGTGGCGAAGAATTTTGCCGCCGTTGATGAGACTTTGGAGAACCTGGTCGAAGTTACGGTTCCAAAAGATTCGAGCGGCGGGTTTGATCTCCGCGATGCCGTACCGGCGCGAGCTCCCGAGTTTGTACGCAACGTGCTTGCGCCCATGATCCGCGGAGAAGGCGATTCCCTTCCCGTAAGCATGCTTCCCGCGGATGGAACCTATCCCAGCGGAACGGCACAGTGGGAAAAGCGCAACATTGCCCTGGAAATTCCCGCATGGGACACGGAACTCTGCATCCAGTGCGGCAAATGTGTCCTAGTGTGTCCGCACGCCGCTATTCGCGCCAAGCTCTATGACGCTGAAGCCTTGAACGGTGCTCCCGGTTCTTTTCTTTCAGCTCCGGCTCGCTGGAAAGACCTGGGCGAGATGAGGTACACGCTACAGGTGGCCCCGGAAGACTGCACTGGATGCACGCTTTGCGTCGAGGTTTGTCCAGCCAGGAGCAAAGTTGATCCTGCGCACAAGGCTGTCAATATGGTTCCGCAACGTGACATACGCGCACGTGAAGCGCAGAACTGGGAGTTCTTCCTGAAGCTGCCGGAGTTTGACCGCGAAAAGCTCTCCCTGCGCCAGGTCAAGGACGTGCAACTGCTGCAGCCGCTCTTTGAATTCTCCGGGGCTTGCGCTGGCTGCGGCGAAACTCCCTACATCAAGCTGATGTCGCAATTATTCGGCGATCGCACCATCGTAGCCAACGCCACCGGCTGCTCTTCCATCTATGGCGGCAACCTGCCCACCACACCCTACACCTTTAATAAAGATGGACGCGGGATTGCCTGGTCGAACTCGCTGTTTGAAGACAACGCCGAGTTCGGCCTGGGAATTCGTCTGGCCCAGGACATGCAAGCCGAGTATGCCCGCAATTTGCTGCGGCGTCTGGCCAATAAGGTTGGAGACGAACTGGCGAACGCGCTGCTCGCCGCGGACCAATCCAGTGAAGCAGGCATTCACCTGCAGCGTGGGCGCGTGGCGACACTGAAACAGAAATTGCAAGAGCTGAATCACAACGGATCAGGGGCGGAGGCGCGCGACCTGCTCGCGGTGGCCGATCTCCTGGTCAAGCGCGCCATCTGGATTATGGGTGGAGACGGATGGGCCTATGACATCGGGTATGGCGGGCTGGACCACGTGCTGGCATCGGGCGAGAACGTGAATGTTCTTGTGCTCGACAGCGAGGTGTACTCCAACACCGGCGGACAAAGATCGAAGTCGACCCCGCGCGGCGCCGTGGCCAAGTTTGCCGCCGGCGGCAAGCCAACCGCCAAAAAGGATTTGGCCCTGATGGCCGTGAACTATGAAAACGTCTATGTAGCCCGTGTGGCCATGGGCGCGAGTGACATGCAAACCGTGAAGGCGTTTCTGGAAGCCGAGGCCTATGACGGTCCATCGTTGATCATTGCCTATGCTCCCTGCATTGCCCATGGCATTGAACTATCGCACGGGCTGCAGCAGCAGAAGCTGGCCGTGCAATCGGGACACTGGCCTCTCTTTCGGTACGACCCCAGGTTGATCCCTGAAGGCAAGCATCCGTTCCAACTGGATTCGCGCTCACCCTCCATCCCTTTGGAAAACTACATCTATAACGAGTCGCGCTATACCATGCTCCGGCAAAGCCACCCTGAGGAAGCCAAAAAGCTGCTGGCAGAGGCACAGCAGGATGTGGTGGACCGCTGGAGGACCTACGAGGCGTGGGCCAACATGCCGGTGAAAACCATTGATGTGGCGGAGAAAGATGCGGCGGAGAAAACTGGCTCCGCCCATCCGTTAGAGGCGCCTGGCGCGTAGTGGCTATCGCGCCGACAGACCTCGCAATCAGAGATCAGAACTCTTAGATCATCAACCTCCTTACGGTCTGTCCCGTGCTCAGATTGTCACTGCTTCAGACCGGACGTGCAGTTCGAGTCAGCGTGCCCGGCAGCGGCTGATCCTTTGAGCCAGCAGGTACCAGGGTGACCCGCCGTAGCCGCCTTCACAAATGTGTACGCCCGGCACTTCTCTTGTTCCGAGCACGCGCTCCGGCACACCTCGTAGGAAGGCGCAGCAAAGCTCATATAATCCCCGCCACTGCGATTGGTGTTGAGTTCCGTCGACATGGCGCCATCACGGCTATTGAGGTATTGCGCAATCTCGGTCGCAATGTACTCAGGATGCTCGTTATCGAGCGAGTGCCCGGTATTATTGAGAAAGCGCGCGAAGCCGAACGTGTTGGTCATCTTGGTAGCCACATCCCGCGTGTATTCTCCCAGGCTCGCGCACACGTCGTCATACCCGGTAAAGAGAAGGGTCTCTTTCGTATTGTGGAGGTACAGTGGATCGGTGGGTCCACCATAGACCCGATTCTGCTGATGGCTGAAAGCCAATTGCTCCGCACCCAGCCTCCAGTGCCACGAGCGGAAGAAGGCGTCATAGGTCTCATGCCGGTCGAGGCGAGCCCCCAGGATCATACGTTGCTTGCACGCATACTTGTCTGAATACCAGCATTGGGCCTGCGGCTGATGATTATCGGGAGAGAAGATAGCGACGGCGTCCCCACCATTCCAATCGAACCCTCCATAGAACAGCTCCCGTCGCAGCTCCGGTGTCTCGTTCTGCGGCAGGAAGCGGGTCTCCAGCCCGGCCCACTTGAGCGGCGTGTTAACGGCGCGATCTTTGAATAGATCCCATCCCGTGTCGCATCCGCAAGCGACGCAGTTCGGGCGCGCGATCAGTGACGGCCATATAGACGCTGGAGACCACGGCACCACCGTGGTGATCCACTGCGTGTCGGGCGTACGTCCGGCCAGGCGCGCCAAATCGTCTCGCCGACCGAGGCGCATGGACATGTTTCCGCCCAGGCTCCCGCCGACCACCGCCCTGACTCGCGGCTTGAGCTGCCCACCCAGTTGCCGGTCCAGGGCGTTTACGAACTCCACAATAAAGTCTTCAATAAAGTCGACCACCGGAGTGTTGTGACACGCCACTGCGCTCAGCGGCCCGATCCTCCCATTATCGATATTGTCCGCATACCCGCTCGAAGGCAGATCCATCGAGATCACCGTCCAGTTGTGTCCCGGCTGGCGGTGCAGGGCCTCCGTGAGATCGAGCGCCTCTTCTGACTTGGAATCCATGCCGTGAATGAAAATGATGACCTCGGCGTCTGCAGCCAGTGTCGGCAAGGTTTCGGCAGGCACCACACGGCCCGCTCCCATGTTCAGCAGCGGAGCGGGCTGCGTGAAGACCGGCGGCGTCGCATGCGCAATCATGTAGCGGCTGGTAATCGTGATGCCGTGGGTGGTCACTGGAATGTGGAAGAGCGGGTAGCTCGCTCGCCCCGGTCCTTCAGTGCCCGGAACGTCTACCGGAAGATACGGCTGGTCGTCCTCACCCGACACGGCGATCCATCCCAGCGCTTTACGCTGGGGCGAGTCATGCGCCATGCGGAGCGCGGCAGCCACTTCATAGGCGCGATTGAGAGCGGCAGTCAGCGATGCTGGCGATGCGCCCGCGCATGCCGGGCTGGCTTGCAGTGTCGCTTCCACGGGGTGCTTGGTCACGAACGTAGCAAACGCGTGCCGACCGGTAACGGCCAAGTCTGCGAAGGCGTTTCCAAAGTCGTGATCAGAAGGATCGTTCCCCGAGGCAGGGTGGTTGCTGGTAAATCTCTTCGCTGCCAGGCACAGGTCATTGATAGGGTCCTTTGCCTTGGCTGCATCCCGCAGTTCATTGCGCAACCGGCCTTCGTTCGCTCCCATCACGCTGCCGGGCGCTCCCGGGTAGTTGTCCACGGGCCCCGTTCCGGTCGTGTATTTGTCACGAGTTGCCGCAGGCTCCGGCGGGCGGAACCCCAAAAAGGTATAGTCGCCCTTGGATACGGTCGGGGTCCAGTCAAGCATGTCACTTGGCGGCAGGTAGTACGCGGGAGGGCCCAGGTCCGGCTGGCGGCAGGCAGGCTCCGCAGGCGGAGTCACGGATGCGTAATTCGTCGCCACCACCGTCTGACCCGCACAATTGAGAGTCAGCGGAGGCTTCGCCCACGCATCACCATCGCCAAAGGTGGCCGTGGAGACCGAATGCGCGCCGCCCTGCCCACACCGATACGTGATCTCGAGCTGCTGAGTACAAAATGTTCGCGTCACGGACCCGGGCTGGTCGCCGTTGGGCGCTTTGAACTGGCAAGAGGGCAAGCCATCACACGCTTCACCAACCACCTTCGTCATGTTGCCTGGAGGTTGAATGTCGAGACATCCCTGACGCGCGGTGATTACGTTCACGGCGCCTGTCGTCTCCGGATCCTTCGGCACTGTGGTGAGCCCCGGAGGCGCATCACCCGGCTTCGGTATCAATGGGGGATCGCAATTCAACTGCGCCGGAGCGTTCTTCCAGGCATCGCCCGGCACCGTCACCACTTGGCGAAAATGGTTGGTGCACTGATAGGTGATCTCCATCCCTTGTGTGCAAAACGTCCTGGTCGCCGAGTTCGGCTGTTCGCCGGGTGATTTATAGGAGCACGATGTCTTGCCGTTGCAACTGCGCCCCACGAGGCTGGTCATGTTTCCGGCCGGCTGGATGTCGAGGCAGCCCTGCCGCGCCGTGACTACAGAAATAACGTTCGGGATCTGTGGCGTAGCTGGCGGCTTTGGACCTGCCGGCGTCGGAAGCGTTGCAGGCTTGCACGCCAATTGTGCCGGACCGTGACTCCAGGCATCGCCCGGCACCGTCACCACCGCGTGGGTATGGTTGGTGCACTGATAGGTGATCTCCATCCCCTGCGTGCAAAATGTCCGGGTCGCCGAATTCGGCTGCTGCCCCGGCGATCGGTAGGAGCAGGTTGTCTTGCCATTGCAGGCCTGCCCCACCAGGCCGGTCATGTTTCCCGGAGGCTGGATGTCGAGACATCCCTGCCGCGCAGTGACGACTGTAATAACGTTTGGAGTCTGCGCGCAAGCAACTCGACCGGCGAACAGCAATCCCAACGCGAGCAGCATGTTCGTGTAGACCGAACCTTTACCCTGTCTCATTTGATTCCTCCAACGGAACTCATTTCCAAATCTCCAACGGCGGACGCTCGTCAACTCCAGCAGCGAAACGCGCACAACGACCCATCGCGGCAAGGCTCAGAGCCGCTCCGGAATCACCGGAATTCCTTATTTGGCTTGGAAAACTGCAAAGGATTGTACACCGAGGTTCGCTGCTTGCCCCCGCCATTGAACCATAGTGGTCATCTATAAGAACGGTTCCGGGGTATGCTACTTTTGCTAGGTGAAATATGACGAAACTAAGCAAGTACAAACATCAGCGGCAGCAGTTGGCGCGGTTGCGCTCGGTGCATTTGCAGTGGGAGCAATGGCGATTGGCGCGCTGGCCATTGGCCGGCTTGTGGTTCGACGCCTGGCGGTGGACAGAGGCAAGCTGGCATCGCTGGAGATCGAGGAGTTTACGGTCGGACGCCTGAAGGTCAAAGAACTCTTGGTTTCGGACTCGCTCAGACTGCCCTCAGACTCGCACCTTGATCTATAAGGTCTTCTTCATTTCGTTCACCCACCTTAAGTGTCGAATGGATAGTCAACTTTGACCGTGATCGGCGTCACATAAAGGATTGCCAATCAAGACTATGCTGGAGTGGCCAGTCGTACTTTGCCCGCGCCGCCCCCCTGGGCTCTTTGGCGCAGAAGCGAACAGCTTATGTCCAACCACGCGATAGCAGTGAGATCGAGTACACCGGCGGCACCGGGCACAACGGCCAACGCGAGCGAATCCTCAAATCATTGGCTGAAAGAGTATGGCAAGGACGCGCCGATCGCGATATTTACCTGCGTGGCCATTTTCACTTATTTGCTCTTGCGCTACGTATGGAGCATCCGCTCCATGGACGCGCTGCCACTCTACCTCGCCCTGCTGGCCGGCGGACTTCCCCTCCTGGTCGGGCTAGTGCGTCAACTTCTTAAACTGGAATTTGGTTCAGACTGGCTCGCTGGGTTCTCCATTGTTACGGCAGCCTTGCTGCATGAATACCTGGTGGCCTGCATTGTGGTGCTAATGCTCTCCGGTGGATCGGCCTTGGAGCAGTACGCAACCCGCAAGGCCTCTTCGGCATTGCGTGCGCTGGCCAAGAGAATGCCTACGACGGCCCACCGCGTCACTGAGACGGGCTCAACCATCATTAATGTTCAAGATGTAATCGTTGGAGACACTCTTGCCATCTTCCCCCATGAGATTTGCCCGGTAGATGGCGAAGTCATTGAAGGCCACGGTGAAATGGACGAATCCTATCTGACGGGCGAGCCCTACGAGATGGCCAAAGCGCCCGGATCGCAAGTGCTCTCCGGGGCCATCAATCAGGATACCGTGCTCAAGATCCGGGCCACACGATTGCCTGTGGATTCACGTTATGCCCGCATCTTGAAGGTGGTGGAAGGAGCAGAGCAGAACCGTCCCAAAATGCGCCGTATCGCTGACCGTCTGGGCGCTTGGTACACGCCCATTGCTCTCCTCATTGGCGTTCTGGGCTGGGTTGTGAGCGGAACTCCAGAACGCTTTCTGGCTGTGGTTGTGATTGCCACTCCGTGTCCTCTTCTCATTGGCATTCCGGTAGCCATTATCGGAGGAATCTCACTGGCGGCGAGGCGGGGCATTGTGATCAAGAATCCCAAAATATTGGAACAGATTGATGCCTGCCAGACCTTCTTCTTCGACAAGACCGGAACATTGACCTACGGACGACCGGCGCTGACGGACATCTCTTGCCTTACCGCAGTCACGAAGACAGAGATTCTCCAGTACGCAGCCAGCCTGGAACAATACTCGCGGCATCCGCTGGCCCAGGCCATTCTGGATGCGGCCAAATCCCAGCGCCTTGATCTGGTGGTACCCACGGACGTCAGCGAAAAACCTGGCGCAGGACTTTCTGGAACCGTGGACGGCCACGAACTCCTCATAACTGGCAGGGACCACGCCGTTGCGAACGCCCTCGTCTCCACTTCCGAATTGCCTCCCGTCGCATCCGGTCTGGAATGCCTGGTTTTTCTGGATTCCAGATTTGCCGCCCTCCTGCGTTTTCACGATGAGCCGCGTGCGGAAAGCAGCTCCTTTGTTCGCCACCTGAAACCGCGGCATCGGGCCAGCCAAGTCATTCTTCTTTCCGGAGACCGGCAAGCGGAAGTCAAACATCTTGCGCAAATCGTCGGCATAGAACACATCTATTCCGGAGCCACCCCGGAAGAAAAATTGAAACTGGTCGCGGGAGAAACAGCCCAGCGCAAGACCCTCTTTGTGGGAGACGGCATCAACGATGCGCCAGCCATGCTCGCAGCCACCGCCAGCATCGCCCTGGGGGGCCAGAATAGTGACGTTACCGCCGAAGCCGCCGATGCAGTAATCATGGATTCATCGCTGCGCAAAGTGGATGAACTCATGCACATCGCCCGCCGGACTCGCTCCATTGCGCTGCAAACCGCAATTGGAGGCATGATGCTGAGCGGCATCGGAATGTTATTTGCCGTGTTTGGCTGGCTGCCCCCTCTTACCGGCGCCATCGCGCAGGAAGTGATTGATCTTGCCGCCGTGGTCAATGCATTGCGTGTCGCTCTCGGCAAGATCCAATTGAGCGACTTCTAATCAGAGCAATGCTACAAAAAGCAGCTCGTCGGCGTTGCTATTCTGGTAAGCAGTAACATCGGAAATACCCGCACATATTAAAAGATTGTTAAATTCAGACGTGACCCGGGTCACATCAAAATTGCAACCATCTCACGATAATTCTCTTCGAGGATCCGGTTATGCCAACAACTGATATCACGTTACCTGTGGGTCTCGAACTGCGCGTTGAACCCGATCTTGATGGTACCGTTCTCCACTGCAAGGGACAAATCACCGCTGGAGAAACCAGCCGAGCTTTCAGATCAGGGGTCGTGGATTTACTGCCTCGCCATCATAAGATCATCGTGGATCTGAGTGGAATCCATTGCCTGGACCGCAGTGGTCTGGAAGTGCTTGTAAGCCTGTATTCTTCGGCCCGTACCGCCAAGACCACGCTCAAGTATAGAAATCTGAAGACGCAACTCACTGACTCTCATCCCCACACCAACCGGTTCCACAAAGCAGCCAGTTAGTTACCTAAGAACGGCTTGAGGAGTGTCTTATGACCAGCCAACCTGCCACTGCCCACTTTGAAACTCAGTTGAATGATTCACTTGTCGGAAGGCTCACTGCGATCCGCAATGCCATGTTTGCTCGGGACTGTTTGTAGTGGTCTCATTCTTTGGGAGAGAGCGGTAGGCAACAGGGTTCTCAAAGATTTTGATTTTGGTCTTGACTTTGGTCTTTCCGATTCCCCGATGTCCTGATTCCCCAGGGCTGTGGAGGTCGCCGGATCACCCTGTCACCCTGACCTCCGGATAGTCAAATTGCCAACGTGTGTGATGTCTGTCACATGCTTCCCGAGGCTGGCGGCATAGGCTGCTATTAAGCAAAGGAGCAGCCGATATGCCGGTCATTGCGAAGCAGGAACCCGTAGGCGCAAAAACTCGGGATATCCTCACCCAATTTCTGGTGGAGGCAACAACCCTTTCGATAGCAGGTGGTATGGTGGGCATTGTGGTCGGCATCGCGCGTCCGCTATTATTTCCAGGCTCGCCAACTGGCAAACGGTAATTGGCCTTGGCGCGGTGCTCCTGGCGGTGTCTTTCTCGGCGCTGGTAGGACTTACTTTTGGTTATTATCCGGCCCGCAAAGCCGCATATCTTGACCCGATTGACGCACTGCGCTACGAGTAAGCGCAAAAGGAGCACTTGAATGTTGCAGACGCTCATCACGAACTGGTGGCTGCTGGGTTTGCGCGGCCTTCTTGCCCTGGTGTTTTCCATTATGACCTTCATGCTGCGCAGCTCGGCCGAAACCTTTACTCTTCGTGAATTCGCCATGAAAGGCATGATGATATTTCTGGGCATGCTGGCCCTTACGGCGGGGGCTTGCACCGTTGCAGCGGGTATTTGGAGAGCCTCAACGGGCAAATGGTGGCTGCTGGTAGCGGATGGCGTGATTGTCAGCGCCGCCGGACTTGCATTGATTCTAGCCACCAGCTTTACCTTGGATACCGTCACATACATTCTCGTGGTGCTGGCTGCAGCGATTGGGATTGTCGAATTACTCATCGCTCGGGGACTTCGGCGTCATCTGCCGGACGAGTGGTTTCTCGGCTTGGGAGGCGTCGCCTCTCTTGGTTTTGCTGTGGCCTTTCTGCTCATCAAGCCGGAAGAGGCAGGATCCATGTTTCTTTGGCTCGGCTCCTATTCCGGGTTCAGTGCCCTGTGCATGTTTGCATTCGCTTTCCGGCTGCGGAGCCTCCGGGCTTCCATCCATAAAATCGCCCAGTCCGTCTCCTCTTGAAGGATTGCAAACCAACTCCTGTGACGCCTATCACAGCCACGCGCAACCCAGAGGTCGTTAAATGGGGTGTGTAGAACGCTGGAGGCTGCTATGAAAATCTTGTTGGCAATCGATGGTTCCAAATGCTCTGAGTCAGCGGTCGAAGCGCTGATCAAGCAATACAAACCTCAGGACACCGAGGTGCTCATCCTGCACGCGGTAGAAACATTGAAGTTAATGCCGACGTCCTACGCTTACGGCGTCGGACCCATGTTTGTACAGGACTACTCCGCCATCATGCAACAATGGCGCGATGAAGGAAGATCCCTGGTCGATCGTACTGCCAAACAGTTGCAGACCGCTGGCTTCACAACGGCGACACAGGTGGAAGAAGCAGACGCCCGTGAGCTGATTCTGGAAGGCGCGAAAAAATGGCGCCCGGATATCATCCTGCTTGGCTCGCACGGAAAAAGAGGCCTGGATCGGTTCTTGCTGGGTAGCGTATCAGAAGCAGTGGCCCGGCACGCCCCTTGTTCAGTTGAGATTGTGCGGGCTGCCGAGCTGGTGGCCGCCGCGGCGTAGGAAAATTGGGTACTGTCCTAAATCGGGACAGTCTGGAACAGTACCAAAAATTGAGGAGAATCGCACGATCCTTTGCCGGCCATGCGCCTTTGGTAACCTTCCCTCAAATGCCCGTGTGATCTGGATCACATCGCGTAAACCAATGTACTCGTTATTCTTGTCCTGTCAGGAAAGGAGAAGAGGCAATGAGACAAGCAACAGTGGCAATGTTCGGAGATAGGGCCACGAACATTGACCTCAAGCTGGCCAAACACATTCCTGAGCCCTTGGATGAATGGACAGACCGAATCTGCCAGTGCGTCGATGACCTGTTTCAACAGTACGGATTTGTCCCCATCCGGGCCGCTGAAGCTCCTGTCTGGCATGAGAAGAAAGCGCTGGTCGCCTGATGTCCCTTTTGGCTTGAGCGTTGGTTGTTGATCCCGAGCGAGCCCTGCTTCATAAGGAATGCTCCAAGGCGCATGCCCTGAAACAGAATCCATGTGTAGTCGGTCTTTAATTCTGACCCAGTCAAAGATCGCAGAATATTCAATCCGGTCAATCGGTGGCGGGGCTGTCCCCTGCTGAAAGTTCCGCCGTGGCGGATAACCTGTCCCTCAATCAGGGTTTTTTGTCCGCCTTCGCGACTTCGAAGGCAGCCAGTGGCTGGCCATCGTCGGTAGCAATCTGGCCCTCGTTGAACTGGAATTGTTGCCCGCTTTCCTTGAGCATCTCTTTTGAGACAGGTTTGTAAGCGGTAGAAATATCGGCGGCTTCAATCTTACCGCCGGAACCGGCCTTGGCTGCCGTTACGCCAAACGGGGAATCGCCATCGAAGAAGACGCATATGCCTGTATCTTTGCTGGGAGGAAAGAAGAGCACCGCGCTGCGGTCTGCCTTCCCTTCTTTTAATTTCAGGAATGGACCGAGATCTCCATCTTTGAGTCCTGACGCCCAGCTCTGCGAATCCACATAAATCGCAAGAAAGCCGGTCAAGTCCTGGTGTTGCGCATTGCTGGCTATATTCGCGGCAATCTTGACAAAGGAACGAGGGTCTTTCTTTTCAGCATCGGGTTTATTTTGTCCCAGGGCAAGCCCTGAGATGAGAAGCATGGCTGCGATAAAAGGCTTAACCGCTCTTAATTTCATAGAAATACTATACAGCGAACAAGCGACATGGGACAGGTCAGATTAACGCCTCTCAATCCGAATGGTTCGCAGGACACGCGAAAGATGTCGGAAAACAATGAGGCTTGTTCAAGAAATAAATTGCAAGGATCCCCACAGATTCTCCATGAGAAACGGACAACCCGAATGCACCGATTTCATGCCGATTGCAGTTCCAGTGCCCGCTCAAACATCTGGTCCAGAATCAGGCACACTTCGTGATCATCCAGTTGGTGGAAGTCCTCATACCAATGCCCCACTGCAACAAACGGTTCCGGCTCCGCCAGGCAAATAACCTCATGAACCGCCTTGTACAGTTGCGAGATCACCTCTGCCGGGGCCACAGGCACCGCTACAATCACGTACGCCGCTCCCTGGGCGCGAAGGGCCTGCGCCGCCAATAGCATGCTTGAACCGGTCGCGACACCATCATCTGTGACAATCACAATCTTGCCCTTCACCTCCGGTATCTGGCAACCGCGGCAATAGAGGCGTTCACGGCGGTGCAGCTCGCGCAGTTCCCGCTCCACCGCCAATTCGACCTCACGGTCCGAGATGTGAAGGCTGTTTATCATCGCGTGATTGATTAGCGTGCGTCCACCGCTTGTAACCGCGCCCATGGCCAACTCTTCATGTCCCGGCACGCCCAATTTGCGCACCATGAACACCGCCAGCGGAGCATGCAAGGCCAATGCAATCTCAGCGCCTACGGGTACTCCCCCACGAGGTAGAGAGAGTACCACCACATCCGGCCGGTTGACATACGCTTTCACCCGGGTAGCCAGCATACGGCCGGCTTCACTACGATCACGCAAGGGTAAGTGAATATCGTGGTTATAAATCATCACATACTCTCCTTGAAACTCATTTTCACTCATTGAGGAATTTGCCGCTGTGATGACGGTCACCGAGGTTTTCCGCGGATCCAACGCACCGATGCGCCGCTCGCGTACACGGGCTCAAGTCACGGCGCGGAGTTGGTGGTCCTACAGGTAAACAGCGGCAAACAGGTAAGGCTTGGGCGCAATAAGTAGAGGGCTGTGCGCTGCGGTGATGGGAACCTATTGACTTCACTGCGGAAGCCAAAGGCCTGGACTCATGACCCGACACAGCCCTCAATGCGAACACTACTTCCTGAAACCAACCCATACAAGCCCCTCACAAGCCGTTGGTTGGCCGTCTCCCATTTTCTCTCCGGGAAGACCTCATCGCTCGGCCTGCATTGAGAGATGATCCCATGGCTGAAACCTTCTCTTTTTCGACCGTCGATGATTCACATATTAGATAAGCAGAACATGCCCGTATGTGACGGCGGTCACGCCTCAATGTGACATCGCCATCACAGGTTCTTCCTTCATCGAGCTGCTTTGGCAGCCAATCCTCTCTTCCCTGGCAACTCCACAAGGCTATCGGCGTCCTGTGAGAGTTCCACCTCCAGAGCATCGCCTTCCTCTTCGAGCCAGCGCTTCTGCTCCGTTATCTCTTCCATGAGCCTCTGGCGCGCTCTGGTCAGGACCTCCACCAGAGCTTTCGGCGCGCGTGGCCCCAAGCCAAAGGCTGCAGGATTGTTCAACACCCTTCCTAACTCTTTGTACACGTCTGTAAGCCGGTTCAGGGTTGCCATGGTATTTTCCTCCTCTGGCAAATTTCACATCATTTAAACAGCTTCCGCTCTTATAAACCTAACATCTTTGGGTCAGCTCATTAAGTGACGAGCATCACAGTAGGCAGCCGTTGACACGGATGCAAGCAACGGCGCCGAAATCACGTCATTCGCCCCAGCTGTTGCCGCTGTAAACGGGCGCGCATTGAATCTCTCCGGTGAGGTGCACGATGAACTTTGCTGCTTCAGCGTCAATTTCCAGTTGTGTCGCCCAACCAGACCCATTGGAAACGAGCTGCATCTTCTTTGGGCCGGAAAGATAAAAACCACGGCTATGTGGTTTGTTCGCCACCGTGACAGTGATGGCGCCTACTCCCGTCTCCAGCAGATGCGCCTCAATGCCCACCAGCGGGCGCTGGCGGCATTCGGCCGTGATGTTCCCGTTAACCTCGTGGCGTTCAAGGCTGATTTCAACATCATGAAAACTGCGGCTGAACCATTCACAAAATACCGGCCATTCTGCGACCCCGATTTCCCTTGTGCCGGCCCCTGATTCCAGCTCACCGGCGCCAGGCCATTCTCTGTCCAGGCCGCCAAAAACGGTCCCGTAATCAAAGGATAGTTCTGAGCTCCCGTGGTCTTCATAACCGGCCACGCCGCGCGCTCCCTGGCCCCACTCCATCTGGCCCTTCAACGGCGCATTGCCAACAGGATGGGGGCCGGACAGCGGATATACACCAGATTTGCCTATGTAATCTTTGCGATGTTCCTTTTTGTTGGTCTCCACAGGAATCACCTCCCAACCCGAGCATGTTCTCAAAAGTGCAGCTGCGCTTGCTGTGATCCAACTCACAGTCCCCGCACACTCAGCCGAGACCTTGCCATGGAGCAACGGCAGCGAACGGCTACGCAGAGAGCCGGGGCCGCCGCTCCTGATCTGCTTCCAAGCGTATTGGTCCTTCAGTTTTACTTTGGCCATCCTGCGTCTTCAATGCAGATTGCACCAGGACAAACTCGGCAAGGTTCTCAGCCCTGAACAGCCCTACCAACCTGTCCTGATCCAGCACCGGGAGCACCTGGCAGCCAGAACTCTGTAATTGCTCCATGGCCGTTTGCAGCGATGCAGAGGCATCGATCGAGGGACAATTCCGTCGCATTGCTTCTGAAACCAACCCGGCCGCCCCCTTTTTCGAGAGCCCTTGTAACAAATCTTTGTTGGTAAGAACTCCTACCAGACGGCCGCCCTCAATCACGGGAAAATCCTCTTGCGTCCCGTGTAAGACCAACTCCACGGCGCGGCCGAGTGTCTCCGAAGCAGCAAGAAGCTCAAGCTCAGTTACCGTAACTTGGCTTACCGGCACTCCCGCCAAAGCTGATTTCATGTCCGCCATTGCCACCTCCTGACTTGCCCCAATCCACACGAACAAAGCGATAAATAACAAGAAAGGGTTGGTATACAGCCCCAGAAGGCCAAACACCACGGCGATAGCATGTCCGGTTACGGCAGCTATGTGCGTTGCCTTGGGTGTACCGATATATCGAGCCAGCAACGCGCGAAAAATCCGGCCGCCGTCCATGGGGAAGGCGGGCAGCAGATTGAAGACCGCCAGGATGACGTTGGCCCACATCAACCGCGCAAGAAAGGAGGCACTTGTTGTTGATAAAACTTGCTGCAGGGCAATCGGGCGACCAGCCAGCATGAGAACACCAAAGAGAACTGCGGCTATTCCCAGGCTCACGACGGGCCCCATCAGTGCGACATAGAATTCCTGTTTCGGTTCCTCCGGTATGCGTTCAAGACTGGATACGCCGCCAATGGGAAGCAGGGTAATACTGCGGGTGCCTATGCCGTAGTGCCGCGCCGTCAGTGCGTGGCCAAATTCGTGCAGAACCACGCACACAAACAGGGCTGCGGTAAACACCAGCCCCGATACCACAGTCGCCAGGTTGTGGCCGATACTCCAATAGACAAAAAGGAGCCAGACGACCAATATCAGAAAAGTGGGATGGATATAGACTCCGATCCCTGCGAATTTGCCAACCTTCCAGGAGCCCTTCATAGAATTTGCCTCCTTCTATCAGGTTCATCCGTCCACTCATTAGAAATGTCGCCTTGGCCCGTGGAATCTCCATCGTGCTGTGCGAAACTGCTCACGCCGCCGCTTTATCTATCTTCACTTTCGTGTTCGGGTGATGCATCCGGTAAAAGAAATTGTGAATCGGGACGAACACCAGCGCGATGTAGGCCCCATAAAAGAAGCTCTCTGCTGCTCCCAGCGCGAACCCGGCAGGTGTGATCCACTTGAATCCGGGTAAAAAAGTTTCCAGCAGGCGAATATATGTTGGATTGGGAACGGCAAGGTTCCACATCACAAACATGCAGAATGTTAGCCAAAAAAAGAGGCCCAACGACCACAACCACACTCTCATCTTGAACATGACTCTACCCTCCACTTTGGAGTCTTCAGCCTTCACTTGCAATCATCCTCAATTCGCTGTGGAGAATCGGTGACGCAAGTCACAGCTCATTTGCGGCCTCTTTGCGTCAGGAGGAGCTGTGATGCAGGTCACAGCCCGCATGCAGCGGGAAGAGGACAATTAGTGTGAACTGCTAGGAGAAAGAGATATGAAACGGAAAACGGTCCTTGCTTATCTGGTTGCGGCCTCCGCGGTTGTGCTCACTATCACGTTGTCCCTGTCAACCGCCAGAGCGGTACAAGAGGGGAGTATTAAATCAGACCAGGAACGTCACCCTGTGTGGCTCATCCCTTCGCTGGAAGGGTCTGACCTCTTTCACTCCTATTGCGCTTCCTGCCATGGCACAGATGGAAGGGGCGCCGGCCCGGTGGCGCCGGCCTTGAATACGAGCGTCCCTGACCTGACGACTATTGCCAAAAGACATGGCGGGATCTTCCCTGCCGGACACATGCGCGCCATCATCGCCGGCGACGAATTGGTCACCGCCCACGGGTCGCGCGAAATGCCCGTCTGGGGACCTGTATTCCACCAGATTGAAAGAGACCGTGACTTTGGCAACGTCCGGCTGGAGAATGTGACCAGGTATGTTGAATCAATACAGCAAAAATAGGCTTGGCCGGTTGTCATATGAAACGACTCGTTGGCGCGCTGCTCCTGGCTGTTGTGGCTGCTGGTTGTCCTGGTGCAGCACACTCCGCTGCGAACACCCAGACAGCTCCTGCCGAGCAGGCCCGAGTTGCAACCGGCGATCGGACTGACGCACCGTGCGTCCAGCCTGGACCGTTGTTTTCTGCCGAGGATTATGAGGGCCCATTCCAGAAAGCAGTAGCCTTTTTTCTCTCGTAAACTGGAGATCAAGACCGTCCACGCCCCGTACCACAAGGCCAGGACAGTTTGCGGGCTCCGTGCGTCTGAGAAGTTCCATCTGTTTGTGACGAATACCTTTGAGCCGGTTACATTCATTGGCGCGGGATTCGATTCAGGTATTGCCCAGGCCGAGAATAGCGACCCCAGCTTCGGTCAGGGCATGGCAGGATACGGGAAGCGCTACGCGGCCGCTTTCACAGACAGCGCGGCAAGCGATTTTTTTCATACCTTCCTCTTCCCTGCTCTCTTTCGGCAAGACCCTCGGTATTACCGGCGCCTCGAAGGCAGCACACGCCAAAGGTTCGCCCACGCTGTCTCCCACGTTTTTGTGGCGCGAGCCGACGCGGGCCATAAAATGTTTAACTTTTCTGAATGGCTGGGGACCATCTCCTCAATTGCTCTGGCCAACACCTATCATCCCGCCAACCCCCGCGGACTAGCTCCTGCGGCCGCCGGCATGGGGGTTAGTATTGGCTCAGATATGGGGTTTGATGTGCTTCGGGAATTCTGGCCTGAAATCGTTCACAAATTCCATTTACCCTTCCGTATGCGGGATCATCAGTAACTGACCTCTTTATTGGTTGTTCGCTCGACCTTTTAGAATCAGGCCAAGAATGCCTTTGCCGCGGCCTTTCAATTTTGGCAGTCTTGGCAATTACGGCGATTTTGGCAATCTCCCTGTCGTTTACTGTGCCGCTACGTACAAACGTATACTGCCCGACTCAATCCGGTCAAAGCCGGTGGCGGGGCTGTCCCCTGTCCCTGCTGCACGCCTGCCGTGGCAGGGTGACCTGTTCTGTATTTTCAGTATCGAAGGATTGCCGCCACTTCTCCCGGCGCCGAGATCCCCAGGTGGTCCACGAACGCAATTTCCGCGCCTGTCAACAGTGCTTTCCGTGCAAAGGCTTCCTGGGCGTTGACCGCCGCAAAGTCTGTCTTCTTGCAGACCGAGCAGTAATTGACGCTGTCCATCGGCAAGTATCCGCAACTGCCGCACTCCAGAATCATGGCGTCCGATTGCGGTCCCAAAAGCAACGTCTGGATCCGACCCTCCTCAATCTTTTCTTGTACTGCCTGAATGCCCAGAGCGCCACGCCGCGAATCTGCGCGCAGCAAACCGAGTAGGTAATCGTGGCGTGCATTTTGGTGTGCCTCAAACACTGGCTTTGCTCCCGGCAAAACCTCGGCCGCAGAGGCATCGAAGCTGGGCAGGTGGAACTGGCCGCGCAACGCTGAATGGCCGTGACCCAGATGTGGTTCAATTTCACTCCACAGATCTTTGCGACACCCAATGACTAAATCAGTGCAGCTTTGCGCGGTCATGAATTTCTGGATTTCCCGGGAGAGCCCACGCAGATAAACCAGGTCATGTTCCTGCCGGTCGGCCTCCACATGGTGCGACCATCCTGTCCGCCCGTCAACTGTGTGCAGGTGAAGGTCTTGTATGGGCAGGCACCCAAAAATTTCCCGAATCAGCGTGCCATGAACTACGAACCCCCTCGCCTTCCCATGTTCCAGCAACACCACGCAGTATGGCCTGCATGATTCCATGGCCCTCAACAACGGGATCAGATGAAACCGCTTACCGGTCTTCAGAAATCTGATATCGCTGTGTCTGGGCAGGTCGAACTCCTTCCATATCTGGTGTTCGCGGCAAGCAAAGATGGCTTTGAACCCTGAAGACCCATCCGCCATTCCTTCTGCGCTCTCAAGTACAGAGTCCAGGTCCGCCAGTAGCAGGTTGGAGCGCGGGTATTGGTCAAAATGAGAGTTGATAATATCGCGCCCAAGTTGCTTGATGGCTATCAATTCCGGCCGGTGAATTTTGTCCGAAATGGAAGCGCTGCTCAGATAAAAGGAAACTGCCCGTTCCTTTGGGTCCTCAAATCGGGCCAGCGCCAGCAGGTCTACTGGTTGAACCGTGTTGCCCTGCTTCTCATGGGTGGCTGTAACTGCATGTGTTAATGCATTCATAGTTTTAGGATAGGAGCATCCACCGCCGGCGGCTGTGACGGCAATCACAGCTGTTATGGCGGCATGTGAGATGCATCACAGCCACCCTTCGGGCATGTGGCGTAACCTGGGGATACGGAATCAACGATGAGCCCAGTTAAAACGATTGGCATCTCCACCGGCGGCGGCGATTGCCCTGGCCTCAACGCAGTCATTCGCGCTGTGGTGAAATCGGCCATCCTTCAGTACGGATGGAAGGTGATTGGCATTGAAGATAGCTTTGATGGGTTGATCTGGCCGAACAAGCATCGGGAGCTCAAGCTGGACGACGTGAGCGGACTCCTCACCAGCGGCGGCACCGTCCTGGGGACAACGAACCGCGGAAATCCCCTCAGTTATCGCTTACAGGAAAACGGCGAAGAAGTTGTTCACGATTTCTCTGAACAAGTGCTTCACAATGCCCGGGAACTGGGTCTTGATGGATTGATCGTCGCAGGCGGCGACGGGACCATGAAGATCGCTCTGGATCTCCACCGCAAAGGCCTCAACCTGGTGGGTGTTCCCAAGACCATCGATAATGATCTCGCCGCTACGGAGGTCAGTTTTGGTTTTGATACAGCTCTTCACACCGTCACGGACGCCATCGATAAAATCCACTCTTCAGCCGAGTCCCACCATCGCGTCATGGTGGTTGAAGTCATGGGGCGCGACGCCGGCTGGATAGCGCTGGAAGCCGGGCTCGCATCGGGCGCTGACGTGATTCTGATTCCAGAGATTCCGTTTAGCCCGGAGAAGATCTGCGACTGCGTGCGCTGGCGGGAAAAGGCGGGTAGGAAGTTTACGATTGTTGTGGTGGCTGAAGGCATCAAGCTTCCCGGCTACTCACAAACCAAAACTATCGAGGAGCAGCGCGCCGTTCCCAGAATGGGATCGGCTGCTTATTGGGTAGGCGAGGCCCTGGCCCGCGGCACGCACCGGGACACCCGCGTGACCGTGCTGGGCCACATTCAGCGCGGTGGATCGCCCTCTCCCTTTGACCGCATCCTGTGTACCCGTTTCGGGGTTGCTGCCACCGACCTGCTGGCGCAAGGCAAATTTGGAAGAATGGTGTGTTTGAACCAGGGTCAAATTCAGAGCGTGGATATAGCCGATGCCGTAAGCACGACCCGGCTTGTCGACCCACAAGGAGAGTTGGTCCGCATCGCCCGCTCCACGGGTGTCTGTTTTGGCGACTAGAGCACGTCAGGAAGCCTTCAGCCTGCCTTGTACAACGAAATCAGCGTAGTGGATTTCACTTTGGATCTTGCGGCAGCTGTAGAACAGGTCCGCCACCTCCTGATCGTTCAACTCCAGGTGAAGGACCCGGTCAACACCTAGACGGCTCAGTACCGTGGGCACGCTAAGGGCGACATCAGATATGCCGTATTCATCCAACAAAACCGTGGAAACGGCGAACACGCGCTTTTCGTCTCGGAGGATCGCCTCCGCTATTTCCGCGAGTGCCGTCGCAATAGCATGGTCCGGCGATCCCTTGCGTTCCTGAATTGCCGCGCCTGCCGCGCGAGTCTCTTTGAAAATGTCATCCAAAGCTGAAGCATCACATCCGTGTGCCTTGCAAATCTGCGTTATGGGCATTCCCGCGATGCTGGCGGAAGACCATACCGGCAGTCCCGCTTCGCCATTCTCACCCAGAATGTAAGCATGCACGCTGCGCGGCTCAATGCGGAAGTGCCGGCCCAGCAGGTACCGGAAACGCGCCGTCTCCAGGATAGTGCCGGTGCCAATCACCTGGCGCCGGGGCAAACCGGAGAGTTTCCACGCGCCATACGTTAAAACGTCAACCGGATTCGTGGCTACCAGAATAATTCCGTCCGGATTCACCTCCGCAATCTGCGGAATAGTTTCTTTCATAACAGACGCATTGTGTTCCAGCACATCAGAAGGCGTCTGGCCCGGCTTGGGCCGCTGCCCGGCGCAAATCACGGTGATGGCCGCGCCTGCGGTATCAAGCAGATTGCCTGCCCGGATCTCCATGGGCTGAGAAAAGGGCGCCGTGTGTTGCAGGTCCATGGCTTCGCCCTCGGCCCTGGCAGTGTCCTTATCAATCAGGACCAGCTCTGATGCCAAACGCCGCAGAAGCGCAACATAAGCAAAGCTGGCGCCAACCTTGCCTGCTCCCACAACTGCGATCTTTACCGGTTGAATAAAACTCACGACTGGGCTCCTTCCCTGCTATCCTACGCCGTCTGCAGCACCCGCCTTGACACCAGGTTCATGGCCCCGTCCACTGCAACCTCTAAATGCAGATGGCTGGCACAGTTTCCGCACAGCCAGAAAAACTCCACTCTGGAGTCAGTCAACAACCTCTCGCGGCGCGGCACAGCAACCAGTTCTCCTTCGCCGAAGTACAAGAACTGCGCCCCGCACTCTGGATTAGCACATTGGGAAACCATCTCTTTTACTCCTTCCCACTTTTCGAATCCCGCTTTAAACATCCTTATTGCACTACAAAATGTATTCCCTGGAATGTGATCGGCGTCACATCTCTATTCCCTGTATAAGATCTAAGCTGAGGGCGCAGCTGTTGAGTATTAAAAAGTTTGCGGAGGCAGGGCTGCGCAACCAAAGAGCGGGTCGTGATTGCTCCCAAAACGCGCATGCGAAGGTTACTTAGCTTGGAACAAAATAGAGGGCTGTGATCGCGGCGACATGCTTCTATGGCTTTAGCACATGGCCGTCCCAGCCCTCAATGCGAACACTGCTTCTTAGTCACCAATCCCAGCAGCCCCTCACAAAGCCACTTGATTGGTTGTCTTCCGATTACCTTCCGGAAGACTGGTCGTGCGGCATGCTTTCAAGATGGCAGTCATCTTTTTTCAGCCGCCGATTGTCTTCATACTAGGTTGAAACAACTCTACTGTATGTGACGGAGGTCACATGCGTGTGTGACGTCACGCTTACATCACCATAGCAAGAGTCTCGAGTTCCTGATGCAGGCGCTCCAGGTTATATCCCGGGCTCTCGATTCGGCACGCGGTATCCAGCGCGGTTTCCCGCGAAACTCCATAGCCGTGTCCGGCAATGAACATCCTGATCATTTCCGCGGTCTGGAGCGAATCCAGTCCATGCTCCACGAGCCTCTGTCTGAGCGCGCCCACCTCAACTCTCGAAAACTTTGCCTCCATGCGTCACTTCCTCGTCGTGAATAAGAAACTACGGAATTCCTTTCCACGATTCATTCGCCACAACAATCGACCCCTGATTTACAGAGCCGCCAGGCGTCGTAGCGCATCCTTATTGGTAATGGTCCAAATGCTGCCGTTGGTGGTGATCCACTTCTTCTCTCGTAGCTCTGCCAAAACTCTGGACGTTGTCTCCCGCGTGCTTCCAACGAATTGGCTTATTTCCTCATGGGTCAGGGTCACTCGAATTCGCACTCCCGCCGTGGCCCGACTCTGATTGGCAAGAGGGTACTCAGCCCAGTGAAGAAGCAGCCGGGCGAGCTTTTCTGACACAGAGCCGGAAACTCCAAGGTAGCGTATGGCGGCGTAGGCCTCTTCGCAGTTGCGGACTAGCTGGCTTGCGACCATCTGGCTCAGCCGGACAGAGGTCTTTAGCAAATGCAGAAAAGCGGTCTTCCGCATGAAATCAGCATGACTGGGTTCCAGAGTCTCAACCGAGGATTCATGGGGCGCATTAGTCAAAATCGCCGAGAGGCCCAGTATCGTTCCAGGACCAACCATACTGATAATAGCGGTCTTCCCTCGAATCGAAACCATGGACAATTTAGCCCGGCCACTACGCAGAAGAAAAACTCCTGTTGCCGCCTGCCCTTCCAGGAAGAACAAGCCACCTTTCGGATAAAAGACCGGAACAACCCCCACCGCCAGATCCATGCCCAATCGTTTTGCCAGTCCGGCTGAGATGTTGCCCGCCAAGGCTTCGCCATCTGGTGAGTTGCTCCGTAGTTGTAAGGCCCCACTCAAACGCACAAAGAACCTCTTTCCGGATGTAACGGGCTGACTCATATCATAGGCCGGACAGAAGAAGTGAAATGTGCACTTTTGAACAGTCCGGCTCCTGTAGCAATGATCGCAGTTTCCCGGCACCAACCCAATCGGGGTTTCAGCCTTGTTCTTTAAACGGATAGTAGGTACAAACACTCACTGAGTACATTTAAAGGTTAAACTGCGCAGTTTAAGCTCGGGAAGACACAGCCGATTAATGCGGCAGGGCGATCTTGCCCCTCATCCACGTCTCTCTGCTGTGGCAAGTCAATTGCTACAAAAACCATGTCAAATCTCCTATTTCAGGAGCAGGAAGTGACCTATGGGCGAAAAGTTCTCCATTGTTGAAGTTGCTGGTCTCCGACAGGAACTTGTGGATCTCGGACTGGATTCGCTCCAGACCGCTGAAGTAATCAAAATGTTCATTACTGGACATGGTTATGGGGTGTCACGGGAAACCGCGCTGGATACCGCGAGCCGAATCGAAAATAGAGGGTATAACTTGGCGCGTTTGCACCAGGAACTCGAGACCCTGGCTCTGGCAATGTGATCGCCACGGCTCACACGGGCAGCGCTGGCCCGCAGCGACAGCTATGCTCTATCTTCCTCGCCGGCCGAGCTGGGTCGACAAGCGCCGGATCGAACCAGCTCACCTCTACCGCTGGTGGAGAGGCTACCATGGCCAGTCGGCCATTTCTGCAGAGAATCATAGGAAGTGGCTTTCCCCTTACAGACGAGCTTGAGAACTCTTGCGGGCACACGCGCCTCTCGGCGGCAAGTGTGGCGCCTGCTGATGGTGGGATACAGTGTGTCCACAACTGGACGTCGTAAACAATATGTGGACATACGGAAGGGTTAAGTCCTTATGTCCCGAACTCTTCTCCCCGATCATCAGCCTGCTCATCGGTTTCCCGGATCCTCATTTCATTTGTTGGCACAACCATTACCCAGCCTTCTTCTGGACGTGGGTCGACTCACTCCTCTGTTGAGGTTTCATAACTTCTAGTTCAGATTGCCTTCCCTGCCGTTTGCCTTGCCGGTGAAACCAGAAAAAAGCAAGCACTGCAGCCAATACCACCAGCCAGAATCCATCTTCAATCACTCGTTCTGTCATCAGGGCCGTAAAGTAATTCATTTGCCCTCCTGTTCGAGCGGCGCTTGCAAAGCAAAGCGCTCATTCTTTTCGAACAGATTCATACTCTTCTTTTTCTGCTGGCGCCGCTGTGACCAGGATCACAGGGCTGGCCTTAACTCCGGTGCTCTTCTTTATCTTGAGGAGTGGGTCCATACCAGCTAATGAGCTGTAGAGCATGTCTCGATCCCGTTTGCGGCATGACTCTGGATGAGATCTCCCAAACACTTTCTCAGGCATGCCAGGGATATCGGCTTTTCCAGGTAACCCGCTGCTCCGTTGCGCATTGCCTCTGCCATTGTCCTGTCGTCATTGCGCGCGCTCATAAGAATCACGTCGGTAGACGGATCAAATTTCTTGATGCAGTTGAGTACCTCTAAGCCGCTCATGCCCGGCATAACCACATCGCTCAAAACAATTCCCGGCCGGTTCGCATAGACGAGATCAAGGCCTTCTTGAGGATCGGAGGCCGCCAGAATCCTTACTCCATTGCGGGCCAGCGCGTTTGACAGATACTCCAGACTGCCAGGGTTATCGTCAATGATAGCGATACAAATGTGATTGTCGGGAGAAGTCATTTTGCTCACCGGTATGAAATGGAGGCCAACTCCACTTTCTTCAAGCCTCTATTTCAACTCCCGGCATCTCGAGTGCATGTCTGTGGCCACATCCCCGCACTGATCTTTCAGCTATTGCGCTCTTGAATTGCGCGATTTCGCGCAATTGGAAAGATGTAGCTGCGTTGCCTGGCGCAGCAGAGCCCATAACCAGGCTAAAAACCGCGAAAACACGCGCGATGAGTTGGTAAGCCGGTTGCAATGAAAAAGGCAGGCACAAAGCCCTTTGGAGGCAATCATGCAGATGGCAAATCTCAACGCTCCTCAAGACACTCTTCTAAACCGTGCGAATCAAGCTGGCCAGGTATTCTGCAATCTGCCAAGTGAGGCGAGCTCGCGATTCAACGCCATGGGAATGGAAATGGGCTTTGGCAGCGGCTCTATGCTCTTCACGGAAGGTGAGGTGCCGCGGCAAGTCTTCATCCTGCGCAGCGGGCGTGTCAAGCTCTCCGTTACCTCCAGAGAAGGTAAGACGATGATTGTGAGGATCGCCGAAGCGGGACAGGTCCTGGGTTTAAACGCAGTCCTTACCGCCGGCGAATACGAAGTTTCAGCACAGGCCCTTGAGCCTTGCCGCGTTACCGCAATTCATATAAAGGATTTTCTGGCATTCCTGCAAGAGTATCCCGAGGCGGCAATGGAATCGACGCGTTGTGTCTTACGGGAGTATCAGGCTGTTTTTAGCGATGTTCGCCGGCTCGCTCTGCCCGCCACCGTCGCTGGACGCCTGGCCAACCTGTTGCTCGATTGGTTGAAAACGCGCGGCCAAGGGAATGTAATGCCCCGGTTCATCATGGCGCTGACCCAGGAAGAGATCGCCGGAATGACGGGTACATCACGAGAAACCGTCAGCCGGGTATTGCACCGGTTTCAACGCGAAAAGCTCATCAGCATCAAAGGGACCTCGCTCACCGTGCTTCGGCCTGAGGTGCTGGAGCAATTGGCGGTGTAACCACTCAAGCGGATGGTTGGAGGTGCATGTATGGTGGAAAAATTCTCAATTGCTGAAGTAGCTGCTCTTCGCGGCGGTCTCCTGCACGGCGGGCTGGATTCGTTCCAGGTTGCCGAAATAATCAAGACGTTCATTGCTGGACACGGCTACGGTATTTCAACGGAAACGGCGTTAAGCGCGGTGGGCCGGCTTGAAGCAACGCGGCGCGATGTTGGGTCCTTTCACAGAGAACTCGAATCCCTGGCGTTAGTGATGTGAGTGATATGCAGAAGGACGGTTGTAATATCCCTGTGTAGCCACGCTCGGCTAACCGCATAGTGGCCAAACCGCATATTCTTCAATGGGACATCCCGCACAATGACAAGCGAGCCAATGGCAAATAAATCTCGAATCTGTTTCTGCCCTGCCTGCTAAGCGTGCCGAAGACGGCGCCATAATTGTTGTCCTTGGATACCGCCTGTTTTCCTTTTGGCTGCCAACGTTGGCCGGCATCGCGCTCGTTCCTTATCTTGATCGCCGCGCCGGCACACCAGCCAAACCAGCAGATGCGGCTGAGTAACGCTGATCGAGGTCGCGGGAACTGATTTCGGCTCAGGGCCACGATGAGTGGATTTCTGGATCAGACAACTCATGTGACAAAAATCACAGAAATACTTGCTCCCCTATCTATACGCTAAAGCAGAAAGGCAGAGCAGATATGACTCCTGTAAATTCTTCCCGGCTATCAGATCTCTACGTTCGATCAGTAATTAAGTACCTGGACCCGGATACAGAAATTCGTGCTCACAGCGCGCGTGGCAAAACAGGAAGGAAGAACAGGAGAAGAAAAAAGCTCATTGTATGCCTGATCTCCATTGCTGCGCTGGCTGGCGTTGCGGGAATGCGGTACTTCCTTTTGTTGGGCAAGTTAATGAACTGAAGATGCTTGACCATTCATTCGCGGATGGTTTGGAAGCCGGTTCCATCTCAGCGCGACACTCTTGCGGGATCACAATGGCTTGTGACCCGCATCACATCTCGCAGAAGCGCCAGCCTATAGAGTTAGATCCGTAGCGTTCCCCTCCCAGGGAACCAAAACAAATCCTGATAGAAAGAGACACACCAAATGGCTAATATCATTCGTAGAGACCCTTTCTTTGAGCTGACTTCATTGCAAGACCGCATGAACCAACTCTTCAGCCAGGCTTTCGGTGGCTTCGAAGGCTTTGGATCCGAGCAGCCTCTAACATCGGCAGAGTTCCTTCCACCAGTTGACATCCTCGAGGACGAGCAGAAGCTCACATTCCAGGCAGAGATTCCGGGTGTAAAGGAAGAAGATCTGAACATCACTCTGGAGAACAACGTTCTCACGATCACCGGGGAACGTAAATTCAAGGAGGAAGAGAAGAAGGAAAACTTCCACAGGATCGAGCGCCGCTATGGGAAGTTCACTCGCTCCTTCAGCCTTCCGACCGGCGTGGACGCCGAAAAAGTGAATGCCACCTTTGAGAATGGCTTGTTGAACATCACGCTTCCCAAGCGTGAGGAATTCAAGCCCAAACAAATTACCATCGGCGTGAACAAGGCTCCTGTCGCAGTAAAACCTGGGAAAGAAAAGGCCGCGTAACCATCAACACCTGATGAACTGGGTGGCCGATAGTAGCTCTCTGGCCACCCAGTTTATAGGGATCTTCGATTACGCAATTACTAAATCCTAGAAGGAAGACGGCCCAACGCGCCCTTCATCGCAGCGAAGCGGAATTCTCGTAATCGCTGGCCCGACGGCCCACTCTACCTGCTCGTTAGCACGGGACAATGAGCTCCTGCGATGATTCCATACGCTTTGCTGGATCGCAAATGAGTTCCGGGAACAAAAGCATTCCTTATGCCCATCGCGATCAGGTCGGCATTCTTTTCTTGCGCCACCCGCAGAACGGTGTCCACGATGTCCCCGGATTCAACAATGAATTCCGGACCTGAGAGTGCAAGATCAGCTTGAAATGCCTGGATCATGTTTTTCCGGACTGGCTCGCCGAGTGCCTTGGCGTCACGATTGATTCCGGCCTCTTTGGGCAGGACGTGCAGAACGGTAACGCGCGAGCCGTACTTTTCAGCGAGCAAAGTGAGATAAGGCAGGATGCTCTTGCTCTCCCTGGACAGATCTGTGGGAAACAGAATTCGTTTGAACAAGACTCCGTCCCGGAAAGTCTGTGCCGGCCCCACCGTCAAAATCGGGCACGTTGTTACACGGCGCATTGCCTCGGCAACAGAACCCAATAGCAGTTTACGCCAGCCTGTTCTGCCATGTGTCCCCGCCACAACCAAATCGATGTTCCTTTGCCGGACAACCTTCAGCAGCTCTTCTTCGATTGCCCCTTCGGCCAGAACCAGCTTTCCGTTCAGCCCTTCCAGGAGAGGCGCATGGAGTAGCGTCGCCAGGTGCTCGGTGACGTCTTGCCCTGTGGCCTCATACAGACGTGGAGCAGCGGCGCCGGCAGCCAATGGCGTGGGCGCAATAATATGACAGAGGTGAACAGTTGATCCAAATGTCTTCGCCATGCCCGCCACATACGGCAGTGCATGCAAAGAGCCTGGGGAAAAATCGGTTGCGAATAGCACATTCTTGAATTGCTGTGCGATCTTGGGTAAAAAAACCGGCGCGGCCATAAATATTTACCTCACAGCAAAGGATAGATTTTTTGGCGCCTGCCAGGCTGTGACGCTAATCACATGCCTTACCAGAGACCACGGAGCCCTGTTCGCGGCCTGTCATTGAAAATCTCAATCGCGAAGGACTACGCTTAGAAGCGAACTGTTGACTCTTAGCTGGCCGTCGTAATGAATAAACCCCAGCTTTCGAAAGCGGTTCATGAAGTAGTTCACACGCGATCGCGTTGTACCTATCATCGTGGCCAGCGTTTCCTGGCTGATCTTGGGGACCACCGTTCCGGGCTTGTTCTCTTCCCCATATTGCGCAAGCAGCAGCAGCATTCTGGCCAGGCGTTTTTCACTGGAATTGAAGAGCTGATCAACCAGGTCTGCCTGGATACTGATGCTGCGCTCGAGAACAAATCGGTTGAAAAACTCAGAAAAACCGTGGTCTTCGTGAAGGGCTCGTATCATCTCATGTTTTTCTATCCGCAGGACCTCAGAGTCGCTAACCGCCGAAGCTGTAGTCAAGCGGAGCAGACTGCGCGCAGCAATACACTCATGTCCGACAAAATCTCCGGGGCCCAGCAAGGCGATGGTGGCCTCCCGTCCGCCTTTGGAAACCACTGAGAACTTGATCCGACCCTTCCTGATGTAAAAGATGTTGTCGCCAAGCTCGCCCTGTGAAAAAAGAATCTGGCCTTTCGCCAGGGGAATAACTGTCTTGCCTTTGCCGGGAAGGGAAAGGAAAGTGCCACCATCAATAGGAGGTAGTATTGCTTTTCGCGGTGCGGTCTGGTCGGGCTTTGTATCCAAGGGAACCGGAGTCTTTTTCTCTTTGCGGATGGAACCGAGACTCATCAACTCACCTCCGTGATTTCCCGCAGCGCCCACGTCCTCTAAATGCACCCGATATAACTATGACATTACGCAAGGGCAAAAGATGTTCACTATTGCCCGGTTACCCCGCTCCAAGAAGGCCGCAGGAAGAGAGGCTTTCGCTGGTTTGCTCGGCTTTCAGCCAGGTTAAGGCCATTCAATGCGAGCGTCCATGAAGGAACCATGGTGACCGCCAGGTTCTGATGAAAGCCACCACTTCATGAAAGGCTTCTTGAAAAAGAAACTTGGGCCTGCGGTCCCTGATCTCCAACTCCGAGTGAACCGATACGCGCGCCTTGCCGAGAGGAACCATGCACATCTTGTCCCAATCGTACGGAAATTCTTTGCCGCATTTCAGGCACACCACATAAGTGCCAGTTTGGCAGGCCGCCACCGGGCGCTTCTCGCCGGGTCTGACGCTGAATGGGAAGCTCAGGTGCCGATGCCAGCACCCGAATAAAACGTCAGCCATGTTCAACTTGATTCTCACTTCGTCTGCTCTGCGAACCGCTTCGCAATCAAATCGCGAACGCCGCTTGAATACTTGCTCCTGCCTTGACATGCCGGAAGACGGTATTGTGGATGTTCACCATATTTCCATCCACTTCAAGCTTAAGCCCTGGCACACTGCACTGCTGTGATGGAAGTCACAGTCCCTGTCCTTCAGGGTCCTGCAGCGTACTGCCGCAGGAATCTGGAAAGTCAACCCATCTCGTCCTGTCCCAGAGACGGCACAGATCGAGTCGCGCTCAATTGTTAAGATAATTTAACCAACTGCTGTGACGAAAATCACAAACCGGAGGCTCGTATTGAGGTAAGGTGTTCCAATATCTGCAAAGGAACAGATAACGACATGAAAAATGAAGCCATCTCCCCTGCCAAAGATAAAGATGTCGCCGTTCACGAAGTCAGCCTCGACAGCATGTTCCAGCAAATGTCGCAATGGTCGGACCGCATCGCCCAACGTGCTTATGAGTTCTTTGTGAACTCAGGATTTACTGACGGTCATGATGTCGATGACTGGTTCAGGGCCGAACACGAGCTGCTGCAGCCGGTGGCCTTGGACGTGAAAGACTCGAAGGACGAGTACGTTGTGAAAGCAGAAATACCTGGCTTTGACGCGCAAGAACTTGATATCCGAGTGAATGGGTCTCACCTAGTCATTGAGGGCAAGCACGATACGACGAAGGAAAAGAAGGCAAAAGGCCAGGACGCCATCTACAGCGAGCACAAATCCCAGCAAATTTGCCGGATGATCGAATTGCCGGCTCCGATTCTGGGCGAAAAGGCGCACGCTGAACTGAAGAATGGCGTTCTGGAGTTGACGCTGCCGAAGGCCGAAAAGCCCCAGCAGATCAAAGTATCCGCTGCATGATTTTGATTGCCTGACCATCCTCGAATTTACTTGCAGAAATTGATTCCGTTCTCTGGGCCCAAGCCTCGAACAGCTGTCGAGGCTTGGGCATCTCTCGCATTCTTTACAAGCCAATCTCGCGCTGTTCCACCCGGTCCTTCCCCCTCTTCTTGGCGGCATACATGGCCTCGTCCGCAGCGCGAATCATCTGCGGCACTGAAGCGATTGGCGGAGAGAAACTCACCACTCCAACGCTGAAGGTGACCGGCCAGTGATGTTCCTGCATGGCGCGGTCGAGTTCGAACCGCACACGGCTGACTATGCTGGCAGCCGTTTCCTTATCGGTCTGGGGCAGCAACAACGCAAACTCATCGCCGCCAAGCCTTGCCACTACGTCCGTTGGCCGGAGCGCTTTCCGTATGCAATCGGCTGCCAGGGCAAGAAGCTTGTCCCCGGTGCTGTGCCCCATGCGGTCATTAAGCTGCTTGAAGTCGTCCAGATCGAGATAGGCGATGCTGAGGGGGAGCAGGTGACGGTCGGAAAAACTCCTGGCTCGCGTCGCAGCTTCGAAGAGAGCACGCCGGTTCTCAGCCATCGTCAGTGGATCAATTCGGGATAACTCTCGTTCATGCTCATACAATCTTTTGAGTTGAACGATCATCAGGGTTGAGCAGACATACAAGGCCAGCCACACCAGCGCAACCCAATAAGCAATTGGCCCCAGTGCCGGCCTCAGCCGGGCAAGAAAGCCCATACCCACGCTGGCAAGGGCAAACGCAATGCCGGCACGCTTCCCAATAAACCAACTGAAGAAAGATACTGGGACAAGGTAGAAAGCGGAGAACTCCAGGGCGTAATTGGCATGTGTCAGGTAGTCGCCGGCCCCAACCAGGAGGAACAGCAGCGCTCCCAACAGAAGTAGCGCCCACTTGGGCCGCCCCTCCAGGTATTCGGTGATTGTCACTGCGGCCCTCCCCATCAAGGAGTTGCAGGCTGAGAGTTCTATGATCTACGTAGACGACTTCCAATTCTGTGACCCAGGTCACACTTCTTTTATCAGAAACCAAAAGAGGAACCGATTCGGCTTTTGTTGGTCCCACATGTGTATTACTGGAAGCAGTCGGCGGAAATTGAGTTGGCATAAGAACAGAGCCGGCGCCCTCCATCGTGATGGAATTCCCTGTGATGAGCATCACTGCCATTACCACCGCAATGTTCGAAAATGACTTGTGAGCCTGAGAAAATCAAGCCTTTGTCGATTGATCATTCTGTTCTGTTTGCAGTTACCTGCTTTGGCCGCCATTGCCGGCAAAGCCACGCAATCAGCGGCCACGGAACCTTGCTCGGCAACGACTCAATCGGAACTGTGTTCACTCATCGCGGCCGGCCAACTCAACGATTTGCATTGGCCCCGCTTCTCGGACTACCAGACGGAACTGCAAGAATTCTATTTGCCGTCGAATTACGCACTTGCCTGGGTCAGGAACAATCAGCCGACACCCCAGGCGCGCGCCGTCATTCATGCTTTGCAGGATGCTGACAGGAAGGGCCTGCAAGCCACAGATTACGATGGTCCATTGTGGGATACCCGTATCGCAAGCCTGGTTCCGCCCGCTCCAAAACCCTCGTCTTCTGAATTGGCGCGCTTTGACCTCGCAGTAACAGTTTCTGTCATGAGATATATCTCAGCCCTCCACAACGGACGCATCAACCCCCGTCACTTCGCGTTTGGCGTGAATATCGAGCACCAGAAGTACAATCTGGCGCAGTTTCTAAGTGAACGTTTGCTTCCTGCGCAGGACGCGCAATCAACGCTGGAACAGGTCGAGCCCTCTTATGGCGGTTATCTTCGCGCTCGGACGGCTCTTGAGCGCTATGTAGCCCTGGCGCGAGAGGGTGAAGGCGATCCGCTGCCGGCGTTCAAAAAACTGATTAAGCCGGGAGACGATTACCCGGGTGAACAGCAATTGGCGCAACGCCTGCGGCGTCTGGGCGATCTTCCGCCGGAGGCTATAGATTCCCTGCACCCCGGTGTTTATGACAGTGCGCTGGTTGAGGCGGTCAAGCATTTCCAGCAAAGACATGGGTTGCCGGCCAATGGATCCATCGACCGGGCAACTTTCAATCAGATCGTCATGCCTTTAAGTCACCGGATCGAGCAGCTTCAGCTCACTCTGGAGCGCTGGCGTTGGCTACCGCCTGATTTGCCGGAACGGTTCATCGTTGTCAATGTCCCGGAGTTCGCATTGCGGGCCCATGAGAACCACCATTCGTCTCTTTCCATGCGGGTTGTTGTTGGCAAAGCGTTTCATGGTCATCAGACCCCGGTTTTTCAGGAGCAAATGGAATATCTGATTTTTCGCCCGTATTGGAACGTTCCACCAAGCATCACTCGCAGGGAGCTGATACCTGAAATGAAGAAGCACCCGGACTACCTGGAAAAACATGACTTTCAGGTGGTCAACCACCGGGGAGAGGTCGTCACCGCAGACCTTGAGAGCGCTGAGTTGCTGGCCCAGCTACGCTCCGGAGTCCTGGAAATTCGACAAAAACCTGGGCCCGGGAACTCACTGGGGCTGATTAAGTTCATTTTTCCCAATAACTACAATGTATATCTGCATGGTACCCCCGAGCAGGCACTCTTTTCGCGTTCCCGGAGGGCTTTCAGCCACGGCTGTATTCGCGTTGAAGATCCCGCGATGCTGGCCGCCTGGATCCTGCACGACGATCCATCATGGACAAGCGACCGCATCCAGCAAGCCATGAATGCAGCCGATTCTGTGCGGGTGAACCTGCCAAGACCCATTCCCGTGCTGGTACTATATGCAACCGCTCGGGTCGAAGAGAATGGTGAGGTCCACTTTTTTGAAGACATCTACGGACAGGATTCAAGGCTGGAGCGCGCGTTGGCTACCGGATATCCTTATCCCCGTCAGAGAAACATGTCCAACTAGAGAACAATCGAAGGACACATTTGTATGTTTACAGCTTTCGCCCTTTCACGGAGTCGCCGGCGTATTTTCGATACTCGGTGGATTATGACTCGGAGGCGGTCCACCGTGCAGGACGATCTGCCCCAGCCGGCATTGATTGATCGCATCGCCCAGAATGCGCGTGGCCTCCTGGGGAGCATGAAAGCCCATTGAGTTCTCTGACATGATGAAGTCAATCATGAATTGGCCATGCCGCTGGTAGTCGCGGGCCTTGGCCAGTTGATCCGCCGTAACCTTATCTTTGTTGGCCTTGATGTCGTTGATGAGGTCCATCAAGGCGTCCAGTGCCGTGTTTCTGAGGTTGAAAAATCGGTCCTGTATGTCCTCAGCCCGGGCCTTCAGCTCTTCTTCGGGAAAATGGTGGCATGTCTGGCAGGAACGATTGATCTTCAGCAGCGGGCTGTTCACGTGGTGATCGCTGATTTTCAACCCGCCCATGCGGGTGTAGGGCATGTGGCAATCCGCGCAGGCAACGCCGGAGCGCGCATGCACCCCCTGGTTCCAAACCTCGAATTCCGGGTGACGCGCCTTGATCAGCGCCGCCCCGCTGTCCGGATGCTCCCACTCCTTCACATGGGTTTCATCCTCACTCGCCATGATGTCTTCCACCTTCAAGCCCTTGGTCCACGGGAAAGTAAGCTGCTTGTCCGGTCCCTTGAAGTAATAAGTAACGTGGCATTGGCCGCAGACGAAGGAACGCATCTCCTGCCGCGTCGCCATCGCATTCACATCGTAATTCGGCGTCCCTTGAGAAGCCTTCAGGGCCCGCATGCCTTCCATAAACGCCGGCCGCGTCACACGTAGCTGCATGGTCTTGGGGTCGTGACAATCGATGCAGGCGACAGGGTGCTTGGCATATTGTCGCGCCTGCATGTACGTCATGTGGTTGATGGCCTGGAAACCCTTGAACATGTCGCCGTTTCCCACCTGGTTATAAACCGTCACCATGGATGCATGACAATTCAGGCAGGCGCCCGGCGGATTGGCCTGCTGCCGTCCGGTGAACGTTTGATCGTCAAGCATGTACGCGTGGCCCCGCCGCTCCCGGTAGTCCTTGGAGAACGCATATCCCGACCACATCACCTTCAATCTCGCGTCTTGCTCCAGCTTGGATCGCGCCACTGCCGAACGAGGGTCGGCCTCGGTGGGAGAGTGCGGCATCGCCTCGCTCCCTCCGTACTTGGATCGCTGCATGTCCACGGTACGTAGATACAGGTCGTACTGCATCGGAAAATCCTTGCCCCAGATGGCCGGGTCGGCAATTGTGTCATCCAGTTCCACCACTCGATAGAAGGGGTTTCTGGCCTCCTGCTTGCGCTCAAAGATATTGATAAGCAGCGCTGTAACGGCAAAGGCCGCCACGGCGGCCAACACAACGGTTGTGATCATCAGCCGTCTTGGGCGTTCTTGCTTCGCGCTACCGTTTGTCATGGCTACTCCTCGATCAGTCAGCCGTGGTCAAAGATGCCGCGGCTTCCAGATGTCCCACAGAATAGTGACACCGGGTACATTGAATTCCTTCAGCCCTGCCGTGAACGTTCGTTGCGTCGATGGCCTCGGTAATATCCTGGTGGCAGTGCCGGCATGCCGCCTCGGTCACGCCGCGATCAAAGCGTGTGATCTGGATGTTGTCCGGATACTTGCCGGTAGTGAAATAAAAGGAATGAAAGAAGCCGTTGCTGGCTTTCACCGCATATTTCCCGATCAGATTATGGGGCGTATGGCAGTCATTGCACGTAGCAGCTGAGTGGTGGCTGGATTTGATCCAGGCGTCATACTGCGTGCGCATAGCGTGGCAATTGGCGCAGGCAGACGGGTCATTCAATAAATAAGAATATCCTTTGGCGTAAACGAAGGCGTAACCACCAATGCCCGCCACCACTCCCATCAAGATAAACAGAACGAACTTGAGATTAGCTGGTCGCATCGGCGATTTCGATCTTGCCATCTGGCCTTCAGATCGTTGTCCGGTACGCGATTGTATGTCGTTAGGCGATGCAATCGCAACGATAGGGATCTACTTACGCAATCGTGCCGGAACTACCTACGGCCACATTTCTTGAACGCAAGAGTAGCTTCGCTCCTGTGCACTCATAAGCCCGTGTTGAGAAGCGCAAAAATCATACGTCCCAGCAGAGATGTGGTCTGTGCATTTTTGCACACTTTGGAATCTCGCTATTTTTGGTGAATAAATCTCACGATCAGCATCACGGGAGACTCGATCAGTTCAGCGGTACGGACGCCCACACCTGGAACCGCCCAAACCACGCGGATGGTTCCAAGCTGGGAAACCGGCCGCAAAGACCTCGGCAAAGTAGAGCAGGCCAGCCTTCAAAAACCGGGATGGAGTCTTGCTGCTGGCTTGCCTGGCTCGATCAAGCTGCTTTCTTGCTCTTCTTAACCAACTTCGGAGTATAGATCTTGTGCAGTGTCGCCAGAGTTCTTCCCGGCGGCGCAGCATCTTCCCGAATCACATCGCCCAGCGTGATGATCCCGGCCAGCAGGCCCTTCTCCAGAACCGGCAGGCGGCGCACCTGCGCCTCCCCCATCTTCTTCAGCGCCATCTCAATGGTGTCATCGCCCTTGCAGAAGACGATGGCAACGTTCATGCATTGGCTGGCCAGAAAACTCGCGGCGTCCGCCTTGGCGGCCAGCACATTCAGGCAAAGATCGCGATCGGTTATAACTCCCGCCACGAACTTTGTATCTTCGTGCAGAACGGGAATCAAACCCACATCGTGCTCCTTCATCATCGCCGCCACCGTCGTGACCGGGGTCGCCGTTCTGCAATAAATCACATTGGTGTTCATGATTTGTTCCACTCGCATAACGATTCTCCTTTCGCTTGGAGTAGCTCCGCCCTGGCTTCAACGGCAGGTCAGGACTGGGCATTGCGCTCCGGCCATCACTTGATAAGCTACGCCTGAACGCAACCGGATGCCCGGTGTAAATGCATGCCTGATTCCCATCGCGATAAGGTCAGGCTCGCTTTCCTTGGCCACGCGCAGGATCGCTTCAGCAGGATGGCCAAACTCAATCAGAAATTGCGGCCTATGATCAGCACATTCTTTCGCGAAAACCTTCTTCAGTGTATTCCGCGCGTCCTCAGCCAGCAGGCGGGCATTGATGTTCAAAGATGCGTCCAGCGGAATTACATGCAGGAACGTAATGGTTGATCCGTACTCTCGGGCGATATCAAGGATATAAGGCAGAATCGCCGTGCTTTCCTCGGAAAAATCTGTGGGAACCAGAATACGCCGGAATTGCTCCTTCTTCCTCGGACCGGCATCCGGACCGACTGTAAGGACCGGGCAGGTAGCTATCCGGCAGATCTCCTCTGCTGCGGAACCCAGCACCAGCCGGCGAAGGCCCGTCCGGCCGTGCGTCCCCACAACGATTAGATCAATCTGATTTTCGCTCATCGCCGTCATCAATTCATCTTCGAGCATGCCGCTGGCCAGGATAGTGTGAGTCTTGATTCCCTTCAGTTCAGGTGAGTGCGTCATGATGGCCAGCTCTTCCTCGCTCGTCCTGTGTTGCGCCTCATACAAGTAAGGAGCAGCTTCAGGGGCGCCAATCATCAACTGAGAGGGCGTGACTACATGGCATAAATGCACCTTGGACCCGAACTTCCGTGCCAGGTCCGTGGCGTAAGGCAGTGCCTGCCGGGCATAATCCGAAAAGTCAGTGGCGAAAAGAATGTTCTTCAAGTGAACAGCGGAAACTACAATATTTGCGGTTGCCATAAATCGCCTCCATCCAGGAACATCCTAGAAGGCAGAATGGCATGGCGTCTGTGACGGCTGTCACACGCGTACGTATCGTTTCACTACGAAGTGCTGCAAACCCGGAACCAGCAAGCCTTTTAAGCAACGCTGGCGATCTCTTTGGGGGTTGCCGCTTCAACCGGCTGAATGCTGTAGGTGGTGGTCATTTCCGCACCGCTCTGTCGCACCATTGCGCCAACGGAGCAGTACTTCGACTCCGAGAGGTGGATCGCATCCTCCACGGATTGAGCATCTATATCGTTCCCTGTAATGGAATGGTGGATGCGCACCTTCGTGTACACCTGGGGTGGCGTGGGGTTCTGGTCGGCTTCGACCGTGACTTCATAACCGGCAACTGTCTTGTGTTTCTTACTGCGCAAAAACGTAATCACGTCAAATGCCGTACATCCCGCCAGTGCCGCAGCCACAAGCTCAATCGGCTTGGGCCCGGTCTTACCGACCGTATCGTCAATAAGCAAACAATGGCCACTTCCGGTCTCTACTTCAAACTGGAGGGCATTTACAAATGTGAGTGTTGCTTTGGCTTGAATCATCAATTTCTCCTCCCAACCGATCCCCATGCATGCGGCTGTCCACAGGTCACTGGAACTGACCCGCTTCGTGCCTTGTCGAAAGCTATCACCATCCATCATCGTAGAGGCCATCGACCGCGTCTGTGACCGTGGTCACAGGCGTAAGTGCGGCAGGGAGAAGACTTTCCTTGCTAAATCCCGCCGTGGGGACTATCTAATGGTCGTCGGCCCGAAGACCTGGGCCCACCGTTGGCTGCACCTTGAACGACCGCTGGCGCCGCGCCGAGCAGACGATCAAACTCCTTCTTGGTCACCCCATAACATTCGCAGGAACGTTGAAGCAATCCTGCGTAGTCAAGGATCGTCACGTGGCCGCGCGTGTAGCGGATGAGCCCAGCCCTTTGCAGGGCTCCGGCCGCGATGGTTACACCTGTCCGTGTCACTCCCAGCATCATCGCCAGGAATTCATGCGTGAGTGCAAACTCGTTGGATTGCATGCGATCGTGGGTCATCAAAAGCCAGCGGCAGCACCGCTGCTCCAGAGAATGAAAGGTATTGCAGGCAGCCGATTGCGCCACCTGATTGAAGAATGCGTGGGCATAACGGAACAAGGCTGCTCGCAGAGAGGCGCTCCGCTGCATCTCCTCCCGGAACACCTTCGCCTTCATTCTCAGGCCGGCGCCGGCAACCTGTATGTAGACGCTGGTGGGCGCCTGCGTGTCGCCAAATACTACCGGCAGCCCGACGATGCCCTCGTTGCCGATGGTGCCCACCTCGGCCGCGTCGCCGTCCACCATGGTGTTCACCAGCGAGGCGACACCGCTCTCAATGAAATAGACGAATCCGATGGGCTCATTGGCCTGGTAGAGCAAACGCTTGTATTCCAGCGTAACCGGTAGAAGATTTGGGCTAAGCTGCGCGTAGTCCTCCTGCGGCAGGGCTGCCAGCAGCCGGTTTTGGTGCGCCGTTCGTGACGTGTCAGGGTCTCGCATGGGCATAACCTCGCTCAAAAGAATTTTGCCACTATGAAAAAAGGACGGCTGTGACGGAAATCACACGCCCCCGCAGCAGTCGTGCCGGAGGCGGCATGCCTGGAATACTGTCTAAAATTGAACAGCATGCCCCCTCGCAAAACCCGATAATCACGAATTGATCAAGCGCGCCTTTCATGGAGGAAAGCAATGCCCAGCCCAGCAAGACAAACTTACATGCGCCGGGATATCCGTCTAAATTGCTGTAATCAAGGCAATAAGGAAGAGGGCGCTCCCTTTAAAAGAATAAGCCTTCCAGATCCGGGCCCTGTTCTGGCGCAAGCCGGCCTGAACGGGGAGATTGTCTATCTCAAGAAGGGGCAGTTTGTCTTTTCTCGCGGTGACCGGGCAGAAGCGGTCTTCTATCTCAAGCGAGGCAAGGTCAGGCTCAGCGTGGTCGCATCAGGTGGCAAGGAGCTGACCATTGCTTCCCTCGTCGCCGGAGATTTTATCGGTGAGGAGTGCGTCCTCAGCTCCCATTCACTGCGCGTAACCACCGCCACGGCCGGCAGCCCGGTGACCCTGCTTAGGATTGAAAGAAAAGAGATGGCGCACGCGCTGCATGAGCAACCTGTCCTCTCCAGCATCTTCGTCTCCCATGTCCTGGCTCGCAATGCTCGCATCCTGGAAGATCCTCTCCGTCAGAGTTTCACCTTCTATCGAAAAACGTCCCGACCGTCTGCTTTTCTCTCTCGCCCGTTGCGGCGAGGGTTAACGACACCAGCCCAGTTATCCCCAAACGAGTAACGGATTCGGTCCCCAAATGATCAACGCAGCCGGTCGCACGTCAGCCTGGGCCAAGCTTTCTCATCACTATCGCCACACTTCAGCTTTCGGATAAGCGACAAGCGGCAAGAAACTCAGGCACTTGCTGGGTTGAATCCGGCAATAGGTATTATTTTCGTTGCCACCAGAACATCCAGCAAAGTGGCCGTGCTGCGAACGCTGCCTGCGATGGTCATGATCGTTTCTGAGACCAGTGGATGTTGATCCGCCAGCGAGTCAAGGCGGTCACTCACATCGTAGAGTTGCTGAACTTCGTCCAGAATCGCACTCGGATTCATAAGGTACGCGGCTTTCGGAAAGCCTAAGGAGAGGAACTTCAGATGCGATGACTTAGCTCAGGGAACCTGAACGAGGAGAAGGTAATAACCACCTCACTTACAGTATATCAGGTTAGCCCACTTGGATTTTGTTACCTATGAGCGTCCTGACACAAAAATAGATTTCTGGAATGGGCCACCTGTTTTTGTGGAAGGTGACCCATCCAAAACATGTCGCCGTCGCCCCCTACCACTGGTGCGGATAACGCGAGGTCAGCACCGGACACGTCGCGTTCACCAGAACGCGATAGGTAACGGTGTTGCGAAGGTGGTTGGTAACTTCCCCGGCTTTTCGCACGCCAAATCCAATCAAGTCCGCTGCGCGCCCTGCCTGCAGGATCCGCTCCGCTGCGTCACCGGATTCGATGACAAACTCAGCCTGACACTCAGGACTGATCGCAGGAGCAAAAATCCGTTGCATCTCCGCACGCAAGGGTTCCGCCAGGCGCCGCGCATCGGGGTTGCTTCTGGTTTCCATCGGAAGCACGTGCAGCAACGTAATCTTGGCATGATATTCGTGGGCCAGGGATGCCAGGTAGGGAAACACCGCCCGGGACTCTTCGGAGAGATCGGTGGGAAAAAGAATGTTCTTGATCTCCACATGATTCAAGAAGCGCTTGTCGAGATGAGGGCCAACGGTGAGCACCGGGCAGGCTAACTTGCGAAACAGCGCCTCTGCCACTGACCCCATGACCATGTGCTTAATGCCCAGACGTCCGTGGGTGCTCAGGATCACCAGATCCACGCCCTTCTCGCGCACAATTCGTTCCAGTTCATCCACTGGTTCCCCGCTCTTCAAAATAGGCTTCGCCGAAATGTGCAATGCGGCGGTCACGCGCACAAGCTCTTCGAACTCTTGCGTGGCCTCGCGTTCCCGCTTCTGGTTCATATCAAGCAGTACCTCAGGTGTCACCAGTGGGTAGACCACGTGAGGCGAAACGTGGGCCAGGAGAACCTCTGAGTCATAACGGCGTGCGATCGCACAAACAACCGGCAGGGCCTCCCGGGAGCCTTCAGAGAAGTCAGTTGCATACAGAATTCGCTTCAATTGAATTGCAGGAACAATCGGGACAATCACGGCAGCGTTCATAACTCCACCTCCACCCTTAATATTCCTCTACCCTGGTTCCATATTCTGTGACGGACATCACGCTACATGCGTCAATCTGCAATGTGATGCCTGTCACTGACAGGGGATCGGAAATGGGAAGAAAGTAACACTTGAAACAAATCGGTCATCGCTCCGGGATTACAACCGGATGGGAGGGGACTTGTATGATGCGCCTGTTCGTGGACAATTGGTGGCTGCTGATCCTGCGCGGTATCTTTGCCTTGGCGTTCGGGATGTTTGTCTTCTCTGCGCAAACTCTTGAACTGAGCTGGCTGCTTCGGGCCTTGGCCCTGGCCTCGATGGTCGAATTATTCGGCCTGTTTGCCTTCTGCGCCGGCATCTTCACCATCGTCGCCGCTGCCCGGGGATTAGGCAAAGAGCGTGATTGGTGGCTGCTGCTTCTTGATGGCGTAGGCGCGTGCATCGCCGGTGTCACCGCCATGATCTTCCCCGGTCTTACCTTTTTGGCGCTGGTGCGCATCATTGGTGTGTGGGCTTTGTTCGTCGGAGTCTGTGAATTGCTCATGGCGCGCAAGCTGCGCCACCATCTCCCTGACGAATGGTTTCTGGCGTCGGCTGCCTGCGGCTCATTGGCCTTCGGCGCCTTTCTTTTTGGCCAATGGATTTCCCAAATACATCAGCTTTTTTTGTGGCTCGCCTTTTACGCCGTCTTTAGCGGTTGCGCCATGTTGGCTCTGGGGCTGCGCTTAGGCAAACTCCGCGGACTGGCCCACCTGGCGGCCATGCACGCTGCTTCTCCGCACCTGCCTTAGCACAAGCGTGACCTGCGTCACAGCCCTCGCGCACAATAACTGCCACCATGAATGTGGCGCGGAGGTTCTTATGTCAGAAGCTGAACTCCTGAGGGCCCTGAGAGATCAATTGACCTTTTTCGAGGGCGGTGGTTACGGCTATTCATACCGCAGTTCCTGGCGGCCGACGCTGGTAATTCGAGATTCGCCAATCTGTCTGAACGCGATCTTTACCATAGCGAGACCATGCCGCGAGTGCATCCTGTTTTCGATGATTCCGGCGGAAAAGAGAAATTCACTTGTACCTTGCCATCACATTCCGCTGGATGCAGCCGGTGAAACCCTTGCTACTCTCTATGAAAAAGGCAGTCAGCAAAAACTGGACGAAACCTTCCACCATTGGCTTCGCGCCACAATTCAAACACTTGAGGAAGAAAGAGGGGTGACTCCCATGAAAGCTTTAGAATGTTCCACTGCAATTTCATTCAAGAATATCCTGTTTCTCACGGATTTCAGTCCGGCGTCAGAGGCGGCCTTTACGTATGCGGTCGCCATCGCCCGCCACTTCCAATCCCGCGTCTATCCGGCTCATGTCGTCGTGCCTCCTATTCCAACTGAGGTTGAGGCCCCGGTAGCTTTGGAATTGCTCCAGCAGGCCGAAGATGACTCACGGCGCAAACTGGTTGATCTCTTCAAAGATACGGGCGTCGCCTATCAGGCCCTGGTCAGTCAAGTCATGATTGAGAGCGTAGTTCCTGACTGGGTTGACAAACACGGAATCGACCTCATCATCGTCGGAACCCATGCCAGAAAGGGTGTTGACCGTTTCCTGATTGGCTCGACGGCGGAAATGATCTTCCGCACCGCTTCCTGCCCGGTATTGACCGTGGGCCCCCACGTTCCGCCTCGTTCGTTCGGCAAACTGGAAATCAACAAAGTGCTGTGCGCAGTAGGCCTGTCCAAAGAGACAGAACCGTCTGTCCCTTATGCCGTATCTTTTGCGCAGGAGCGTCATGCCGAACTAACGTTCCTCCATGTGATTACTGACGAAGTGGAAACCAATCCGGAACCCGGGATTGTGGCGGAATATGCGCGCGAAAAAATGAACAAGCTGGTGCCGCTGGACGCGGAGCTGCCAGGCAAGCCTCAATTTCTGGTTGCAGAAGGCGATCCCGCCAAGGAAATTATCAGCCGCGCCGAGCTGGAGTGTGCAGACTTGATCGTGCTTGGAGTTTCCAATGAAAAGAAACCGAGCACCCATTTTGGCAGAGGAGTGGCCTACAAGGTAATCAGTTCGGCGCCCTGCGCCGTGCTTACCGTGCGTTAGGCCGGGTGCGCAAAAAAGCTGTTTCTGACGATATGGATCGCGAATTTTATACATCAAGGAGATCTCTTATGAACGGACGCAAACTTACTGCCGCAATAGCCATTGGCCTTGGCGCAGGAGCGGTCACAGCCTATCTGGCAGATCCAAAACACGGGCGGAGGCGCCGCTCTGCCCTGGCCGGCAACGCCCGGCACTTGCTGAAGATGGCCGCGCAAGGGGGCAAGAAGTCCTTGCTCGATGGAAAGCACCGTCTGGCAGGCCTCGCCGCGGAGCTATGGCCGGACTCACAGGCACAAGCACCTTCGGACAGAGTGGTTGAAGAGCGCATACGGTCACGTATGGGCCGGGTGACCTCTCATGCTCACAAAATCCATGTGCTCTGCGATCGCGGAACAGCAACTCTCTGGGGCTTGGTTCCTGAAGACGAGCTTGGTCCCCTCCTCCGGGCCGTGGAAACCACCCCCGGAGTCATGGAAGTACTCAATCAGCTTGAGGTTTGCCGGTCAGTCGATCCTCCGCCGGCCCACCTGTTGAAAGATGCCACAAACCAAGTCCGGCTGAATTGGAGCCCATCCAAGCGGCTGCTGGTAGGAACAAGCGGAGCTGCTTTGGCTGTTTATGGATGGAAACGCAATGACAAGTTGGGCCAGATCCTTTCACTGCTTGGCGCAGGGCTGGCGGTGCGCAGCACCATGCACAACCACCTAAGGGCTTCCCTGGCTATGGGCGAATCAAGTCCCGGGTTTGAAATCGAGAAGACCATCAGGATCAAAGCTCCCATTTCGGACCTGTATGATTTCTGGACAAATCCGGAAAACTATCCCAAAGCTTTTTCACATGTGGCCAACATCGAACGCCTGGGAGAAAATCTGTACCGCTGGACCATCAATGGCCCCGGTGGCATACCGATTGGATGGGAAGGTGTAATCACCCGGACGGTCCCAAACACTCTCGTCGAATGGAAGAGCCTGCCGGGTTCTCCTATCGCCAACTTTGGGGTGGTCAACTTTGATGCTCATTACGATGCCAGCACTCGAGTCCACATTCGAATGTTCTACCGGCCTCCGGCCGGCATCCTGGGACGCTTTTTGGCCGAGCTCTTCGGAGCGGATCCAAGCCACATCCTGGACCGGGATTTGAAACGCCTCAAATACCTCTTTGAGAACCGGGCTGATCAAAAGAGAGCCAGGAGTGACGAGGCGGAACTGCTCAAGACCGCCACAACCTGAAAGTAATAGATCAATGGGATCTCATTGTAATGATATTAACAATGAGATCCCGTTAACCCATCCCTCTCATTCGCAAACTCATAAACGGCACTCAGCCGCTTCCGGGGTATTTCTTACATGCCTCCTGCACAAATTGCACTGCGCTCATCAATTCAAACCTAAGTTCCTCAATAAGTTAGAAGACGACATATTTGGCCCAATTTTTGCAATCAGAATAGCTGGTTGACGGAGTGTGCTTTCGATCGATAGCTTGCATCTACCCAGCAACCGAAAGAAACCCCTTCCTACAAAATATGCAAGCCGTAATTCAGGCTCTGCCAATCACATTGCATTGGTGACAACTGCCAACATTCTAAATTTTGGAGGAATGAATGAAACGCATTTTCGCTCTTACGGTTTCAAGTATTTTTCTGGTGCTGGCTCTCGCTGGCTGCGGGATGAACAAATCCATGTCCCCGCAGAGCCCGCAAGGCGCCAGCCAGGTCATGGTAACCATGGGCGATGCGCCCAGTGACCGGGTCATTGCCTTCGCGCTCACTATCAACAGCATGACTCTCGCCGGCGGTTCCAATCCCACCGTGATTTCTACAGCCACGCCCGTCGAGTTTGTGCGTAACGCCGGAACTTTTCAGCCTCTGGTGAACGCCCAGGTTCCCACCGGAACCTATACCGGGGCCACCATCATGGTTTCCAATCCAAAAGTTGTCGCCATTGACGCCACCACACATCTGCCCGTCCAACTCACGGCTGCTCTTTCCACGACCACCGTGAATGTGATGTTCAACACGCCCATAACTATCAGCTCCTCCAACAACGCAACCACGGTGGAAACGGATTTTGATCTCGATTTGGCCAATTCAGTTACCATTAGCGGAAACACCGCCACCATCAATCCTGTATTCCATGTCAGCTCCAAAACCGTGCACGACCAGGACAACGATGACTTCAAAGATATACACGGCGTTGTGACCATGGTCTCGGCGCCCACCTTCAGCGTCGCGTCGCGCCAAATGGACCAGATCTTTAACTTCACTACCGACTCCAATACCCGGTTCGACGGGATCAGTGGCATGTCGCAACTTGCGGCAGGCATGATTGTTGAAGTTGATGCCAAGCTGCAGGCGGATGGAACGTTGCTCGCCAGGCGAGTGCGGGTAGACGAAGATTCTGATGACGGAGTGGAAACTGAAGGATTTGTCACTTCCGTAACTGGAAGTCCGGCAACCCAGTTCATGCTCAACGACCAATTTGACTCCGGTCCCATCGCTACCCTGCTCAATCTCCTGGGTGTCGGAACTGCCATCACCGTGGACGTCAACAGCAATACCGCTTTCTCGGTGTCGGATACTGACGAGATTAACTTCAATGGCCTCTCACTGAACTTCGACGCCAACAACCTGGACAAGGCCCAGCGAGTGGACGCGAGTACCATGCACCAGGAATCGTTCCAGCCTTCTGGCATGGTCCTTACAGCCGACCGTGTCAGGCTGCTGCAGCAGTCCCTGAACGGCTCCGCATCCAACGTGAGTGGATCAACCTTCACCTTGACCATGGCCAGTGATTCGGCATTTGCCCTGTTGAGTGGCCAGACCACGGTGACAGTTCAGATCGTAAGCGGAACCCAACTGGATATGACGGTCGCCAACGGCAACACGGTTCGCGTGCGTGGCTTGCTGTTCTTCAACGGCAGCGCCGGCGCCTATACCTTGGTGGCTTCTCACATCTCGCAACAGTAGCAACAATCCGGCGCGTTAGGGCCCTCTTCGGAGGGCCCTAACGTATTGATCGAATTTCTTCTGTCAAGCTCGTTGCGCCCAAAGCAATGGAAGAGGCAGCCCATGGAGATTCTCTGCAAAGGGAATGACATCTGTGCCCGTGTAGAGCACCACGCCTCGAATCCACCGCTTGCCAACGGTTTTGGCCAGCGCTTCCAGGCCGCGAATATCATTTCCACCCAAAGTGGCGCTGGCTTTTATTTCCACCCCAACTACCCCGCCGGCGCTGTCTTCCAGCACGATATCCACTTCCTGCCCGGAAGCCGTTCGCCAAAAGAAGAATTGCGGTAGAATCTCGCTCCATGCTGCCTGCTTTCGTAATTCCATCAATACAAAATTCTCTAACACCCCACCCGCCAGTCCCGGGTCCGATCCCAGACGGTCCAGAGTCAATCCCATCAGATGAGCAAGTAGCCCCGTATCATTCAGATAGACTTTTGGAGTGTGAATGATCCGCTGTCCCAGGTTGGCTGACCAGGGCTGCAATAGCTGTACCAGAAACGTTGCTTCCAGCAAGGCGAAGTATCGTTTCAGGGTCGTTTGTTTCAGTCCCAGGCCCCTCGACAAGTCGGCATAGTTGAGCAGATTGCCCGCACGGCTGGCCACTACCGCCAGCAACCGAGGTACGGCAGTCAAATCCGCAATGTTGCTGAGGTCACGGATGTCACGTTGAAGAATGGTCATCAAGTAAGACTGAAACCATGCCTTGCGGCGCGCTCCCTTCTGGCGTTCAATCACCAGAGGATAACCTCCGGCCAGCACCCTTTCAAAAAGATCTCCTCGCTGGAATTTGGGCAATACCCTGGAAGACCAGACATGCTTCTTTGAAAATAGGGCGCCAAGGAAGCCTTCTTGAACACCACCCATCTCACCTTGTGAAAACGGCCAGAGTGTCAGCACCTCCATGCGGCCCGCCAGAGATTCAGACAGTTTGGGCAAGAGCAGCACATTTGCCGAACCTGTCAGCAAGAACCGCCCTGGTTCTCGCTTTCGATCAACCGACATCTTGATGGACGGAAACAGTTCGGGGACATGCTGTACTTCATCCAGAGTGACCAGATCTTCTAGGCCGGCAATAAAGCCGTTGGTGTCTCGCTTCGCTGCCGCGAGGACTCCGGGATCATCAAACGTCAAATATTGCCGGCCTCGTCCTCGCAGGTTGAGTTCCGATGTCTGCACCAGGGTGCTCTTGCCTGTCTGTCGGGCGCCGTTGACTAACACAACAGGGGTATCTGCCAGGGCTTGCAGTAGATGATCGGTGATATGTCGGCGAATCATGAGTCTATAATCAACCATATTGTGGATGATTATCAACCACAAAGCGGCCTACCATCTTTGCATCGAATCGGTTGGACAAGACCCGCCGGTCTTAGGATCTGCCCTCATATAGACTTTGTAATCGTCTTCGTGCGTTGTGCGGAACCCAAGCCGCTGATACAGTCGGACGGCCGGGTTGATTTTCATGACCGCTAAGGTCACTGCCTGGGACCGATGCTCGGCAAGATAGAGGAGGTTCTGGATGACAGAGGTACCGATGCCTTTTCCCTGCATCGCAGGTGTAACGTAGATCGAACCCAGGAAAATCGCGCCGGCGTCTTGCCGTTGCTGAATCCAGCCGGCGTCTGTGCCGTCAGCGGTGATGATGCGGGCCTCGTTGGACTTGAACCATGTCGAAAAGTTCTCCTCTTGTTGCAGCCGGTTCCACCCGAAGTAACGCTCAATGGCCCAGCGCATCGTTTCGAAGTAGAGCTCGCGCACGAATTCGAAGTCACGATCCTGAAAGGCCCGCAGGTGGACATCCATGACCGAAGTTTACCAAACGACGAGGAGTTAAACGCTAGGCTCTCCTACCAGTCGCCAAAGGGTAGACCAACTCTTTGCCGTTTTGCGCGTCCGGCGCCTCCATTTCGTTAAAATCGGAGTCTGCCGATGATCCGTTCAGCCACTCCAGTTGATGCCCGTGCCATCGCCACGATTCATGTTGAAGCATGGCGGGCGGCCTATCGCGGGATTGTCCCCGATGAATACCTGGATTCCCTCTCTATCGACGGACGCGAGTCGGCATGGCGACAGAATCTCCTCACCGCTGACACCTCAACCTGGGTTGCACAAGAATCTGATGCCATTGTCGGGTGGATCTCAGCTGGACCGAGCCGCGATACGGATGCTGGCACGTCGGCGGGTGAGATTTGGGCCGTGTATGTCGCACCGGGATGCTGGGGGAAAGGCGTTGGCCGCTCATTGTGCGTACAGGCCGAGCGACATCTCCGTACGGAAGGCTTCATCGCGGTGACCCTTTGGGTTTTAAAAGACAACGAGCGAGCCGTGAAGTTCTATCAATCAAACGGCTTCGTTCTCGACATCGGCGCTACAAAAGAGATAGAGCGAGGCGGTAAAACCCTATCAGAAGTTCGGTTCAGAAAGCCGCTTATCGCCGGTGCGAATCGCCCCCTGAGAAGTCGCGTAGTCTAGCCCTACCAGATTGGCAGGCACCAGTCAGCGGCTTCTATGAACTGCGCTCTCAGCGCAGTCACCCAGCTGAATGCCGAGTGCTGACTGCTGAATGCTCAGGCCTACCAGTAACACACTCCCATCAAGCAAGCTTACGGCATCCTTGCGCTAAAGCTAGCCTCCGCGCGCTGCAGGTCGAGCGTAACCCGCTCTCCATTGATAAGCACCACGCTGCGGTTGATTAGCTCCTGGCCGGTGCAGTCGTATTTCTCGTAACAGCTTAGCGCTAAAAATGGCACCACAAACTCTACTGACTCCGGATTCCCCTGCGCTCCCTGCCGGACAGTCGTGCTGAAATCTATGCCTTCAAACTGCGGATTGTCATGGAAGTATTTGGAGACCGGCCGCAGCAGGTGGGAGATGTGCTCGTCAAAAGCCAGCGCCGCCGCCCTGTATTGTGACGAGTCGCCCGATTGCAACTGCTCCAGCTCCGTGTTCATATTGAGCTGCAGATAAGCGCCATCACGAAAGCCGATGAACGCAGGCGGAGCATAAGAGACAAGGTGCGCTTGCTCCTTCAAATCAGTGGAAAGCCGATGCACAACGCTCTCATAGGTCGTTTGCAGCTTCTCCATCCGTGCAACCGAAAGGTCCGGCGGGATCTTGGCGCGCTCCCTGATCTCGATCGCCAGCTCCGCCTCCGGGACCAGACGTGGATTCACCAGGGTTCCAGGTTCTGCCCCACTTGCATTCAACATTGGCGTCGCGCCTGTCCCGCTCTGATGCCGGGCAAGATAATGGTCATTGACCTCGGCCGGAGCTTCATCGCCGGTCAACCACAGGGTGAATGGTTCGCCGTTCAAAAAGACTGAGCTCTCCAGCAACGCGCTTTGCTGCCCTTCCGCGTCATGTGCTTCGACCAGCCGCTCCGCCATGGCTCGTGGTATGAGCAGCATCAGGTTTTCTGGGCCCTCCGTGCTGACCTTTAGCACCTTGGTGCGTACATGGTGGGCAATCTCAAACGCATAAGCCTGGAACGGCACACTTCGGTCTACATGCGCCACGGCAACTTTCAACACCGGCAGGATCACATCCTGAAATGTCTTGCGCGCTCTCAGGTTGGCGCTCAGCAGGCTGCCGGAATAAGAGACGTAGTAGTTTCCCGTGATCGCCAGCACCGTCTGCTCGTGAAAATTGTCAAAGTGGATCGAGCCCGCCGGCAGCTGCTTCTGGCTCATCTCATCAATATCGAGCTTTTCGCTGAAATAAAAAGGATAAGGAAAATGGATGGCCGCCGCCTCAGAGCCAATCTGCCGCAATTCGGAAATATATTTTTGTTGCAGAAGCTGCGCCCTCGGGTCCTTGATTCTGGAAACGGCCAGCACCTGGGCCCCGCAGGATAGCCCTAGACTCAGCGTGACAACCAGCATGCGGACAACGTTTTTATTTCCCATCTTTCACCCCTGGTATCGGATATGGTGGATCGGCAATGGCGCGGATGTACGCCACCACAGCCTTGATTTCATCGGGCTTCAAAGTGGTGCCAAAGGCAGGAGATTGCGGCGACTTGCCCGCGTTTTGTCCGCCGTAGCTGATAATGTTGACCAATTCAGCATCGGAAATCCCGTTGTAAGTGGCGCCGTCCGAAAACTGGTGCGGCGCCGGAGAAAGATTGTCAAAGTTAGAAACCCGCTCCGGTGTCGATTCAGGATCATGGCAACGGATGCAGTACTTCTCATTCATTGCTTTGCCCAGTGTCGCCTCGTAACCCAGCGCGATCTCGCGCATTGGGTTCAGTGTCACGCTGCCCCCGCCTTGTTTGGGGGTCTCTGCCACGATCTGATAGTCGCCGGAAACAAATCCCAGCTGCACTAAAGTTGTTACCTGGCCGCTGGAATCGGAAAGCGCCTGCTGCGGATTGAATGTCAGTCCTTCTCCGTGAAACGATACCAGCGCCCCTTCGATTCCGTTGCCGTTGACTCCATTCACCTGCACTACCACCGGCTGTGGAAGTTCGTCGCCCACCTGGGCCGTCTGCTTGCTGCCGCTGGTCTCCACAATCTGTGATCCGTACGCTTTGGGCGTAAGCTGGTTTGCTGCCGGATGGCGGGAACAGCCGGCTAACAGCAATAGACCAGGTAACACGGTTGTGAACATCCCACTTTTCTGCCAGCGCGCAAGATGGAAAGCTCTCATTTTGCGCCCCCATTCTCTTTAGCTTTGAGTGTCATCAGGAATGCCGTCAAATCTCGCGCTTCATCCTCGGAAAGATTTGCATTCGGCATCTGCGTGCCTGCAACCACAGCCTGGGGATTTTTCAGGTACCGATAAATCCACACTGCGGGCCGGCGGTTGCCGGCTCCAGCCAGTGGCGGGCCTATATAGCCTTTGTCCTTTTTGTAGTCTGCTATGTGACAAGACTGGCACCCATACTTGGAATAGAACAGCTCTTTGCCTCGTGCTGCGGCATCCGCATTCAACGCATGCGTGTCCAAAGCTCCTGAATCAAACCCTGGCGCCTCATACGCTGACAGCATGTAATCAGAAATAGTTTTGATCTCAGCCGGACTCAGGTTGAACTTCGGCATCCTCCGGATCAAGGCCGGCCTGAGTGTATTGGGGTTGCGCATGAATTCTTCCAGCCAGGGTCGTTGCACCGCGCTGCCTTCCCAGCTGAGATCGGGGGCCATATCACCGCCGTGGCCGTTGATCGAGTGGCAACTCTGGCAGCGCAGCTCATTCATCAGTCTGCCCGCATCTCCTCCCGGCTGATAATCGGACGGATGGGCCGCGGAGAGAATGAGTGCCTTCGGCAAGTTCGCAGCGCGGTCGGTCTGTGCCAGCAAGGCAATAGTGAGGGCTTCAATTTGCGAATTGGTCAGAGCGTATTTCGGCATCTTAAGCCCGGCGCCGGCAGCCCGTGGATCGTGGATCTTGCCGGAAATATAATCCGGCAGCGTCTCCGGTGAACCCGGTCCAAACGAGATTTGTGCCAGCGGCTTGCTGCCGACGCCGGAGAGATCAGGCGCAAAATTCTGTGGCCGGTTTACGCCGTTAATCTGGTGGCAGGCGGCGCAACCGTATTCCGCTACTAGCTTTTTTCCTCGGGCGACACTGTCGGACTCGGACGCCGGGACTTGGGCATTCGCCAGCAAACCATCATCTTTTTTGTTCAGCAGATAGCCGGAGAGCATCGCAAGCTGCTTTTCGTCAAAGCGATAATGCGGCATCTGCGTTCGCGGATCATAGGCCTGCGGGTCCTTGAGCCAGCGATGGAGCCAGTCCGGATTCACCTTGCTGCCAATCCTGGTAAGTTCCGGCCCTAAATCACCGCCCACAATATTTCCCGCCGCATTCTGAACCGCGTGGCAGGAGGAACAGAATGCTGTGCCATAAACGCTGGCTCCTTCCTGCCCCGCATCTGCCCCTGGTTTTGCTGATGAACTCTTATCGGATGAACTCTTAACCGCCGAACTTTCAGCCGATGAACTTTTTGTCGATGAACCTTTCCCCGATGAAATCTCCCCAGAGACCTGCGCCTGCGCTCCGCCCGACGGCGTGCTCTGCGCTATCAGAAAGGTAGCAACGTCCGCGGCTTCCCGGTCGGTAAACTGAAAGTTGGGCATCGTGGCGGACGCGGCATAAGCCTGGGGGTTCTTGATCCAGGCAAATAGCCATTCCCGGCTGGTCTTCTCCGCAATATGTCCCAGCGGTGGCGAATCGTCCGTGGAGGCCACCACCGTGCCATCGGGCTGGGTAACAGTGTGGCAGCGCACGCATCCGTAGCGCGCCAGGAGTTGCCGTCCCAGATTGAGTTTAGGTGTTCCCTCCAGCGTGCCCAGATGGCATTGTCCGCAAGAGGCCTCCAGAAATCTCGCCGGCAGAATCGGTTGCTCCCACGCCTTTGTGCCGCGGTGTGCGTCCTCTACGGTTGTGGCCGCTCCCTGCCCGCCATGGCATACAACGCACCCAAAATCCGTAAGCGAATGCGGAATCGTAGGGTGCGGACGGAAGGGTTGCATGTGTACATCTCTCAGGCTTTCTTCCTTCAATGCCAGATGGCAGGTGCCGCAGCGGTCCACAACATTTTGTTCAGGTATCCAGATCTGCTGAATGCCGGACGCAAAGCGGCTCTCAATGGCAGCGCTATCGCTTCGGCCGTGAATCAGCTTGAGAAACTGCCGCTGGTATTGCCGCCAGTCAGTGAAGAACTCTTTCGTAGGAGCAATGGCCAGGGAGATAGTAAGGATCAGGCTGGTCCAGGCAAAACGCCGGGCAGGATCGCCAAAGAACGTCCTGCGCACCCAGCCAATTTGGTTTCGAAAGCTCATGCGTTATCCATTGCCCCGCTAACTCTTAACTCCATGGCCACACCCAGGACCAGCCAGGGCCGCGGAAGAACGTTCCCACTGCGGTCAACGTCATCGCCTCCATCAGGAACCACGTCATGATCCAGAAGGAGAGTGGCTTGGAACCCAGCCATGCGCGAAATCCCTTGCCCTGCCGGTGCGAATTCATGGCGGCAATCACCATGAAGATGGCTATAACCCAGATTGGCGCCAGCGCATCCCACGCCTCGAATCGAATCAGGAGCGCGGTGAGAACCACCACCAACAATCCCAGACTCATCAACGAGGCCTGCTTGTTGCGAATCCATAAGTTTTCGCCTTTGATATTCACATTGAAAAAAGGAATAACAATCAACGCGAGAACAATCAGTCCGGGAAGAATGATGCCGGCGACAAACGGCGGGAAGTAATGCAGCAACTCCTGCAGACCGGTGAAGTACCACGGAGCTTTGGCCGGATTCGGAGTGTGCGTTGGATCGGCAAGCTGCTCCAGCGGCGCATTCCAGCGCAAGGCAATCCAGACCAGGATGACCGCCAGCACCTCGATGGCAATCACTTCACGAAACAGTAACTCCCAGTAAGGGAGCGTAGCCTGTTCCGGGGCAGCGGCCTGGTCAGGCGCGGCAGATGTCGTCTTGCCGGCGTTGTTCATTGGTTCTCTCCCGGCGCAGCATGCATCCCGCCGTCCTTATGCAAGCGCCACAAGTGGACGGCAATGAGCAGAATCACCACCAGCGGCAGAATCACCGCGTGCAGCACATAGAACCGCAGTAAGGCATTGGCATTCACGCCATGTCCTCCCAGCAAAATGAAGCGCATTTTGTTCCCTACCAGCGGGATGGAAGACATGATGTTCGATCCGACCGTAGTGCCCCAATAGGACAACTGGTCCCACGGCAACAGATAGCCTGTGTAGCTGAGCAGCACCGTCAGCAGCAGCAGGCACACCCCCACTACCCAATTCAGCTCCCGCGGCGGGCGGTATGCGCCGCGATAGAACACCTTGGCCATGTGAGCAAACACCAGAAACACCATGGCGTGCGCTGACCAGCGGTGCAGGTTCCGTAGCAGCACCCCCGACGAAACCACGAATTGCAGATCTTTCATGTCCGCATAGCCCTGCGGTATCGATGGGTGGTAGTACAGCATGAGCAGGATGCCGGTGATCAATTGAATGGAAAAGCAACCCAGGGTCAGCGCCCCCAGATACCAGGTGAGTCGAAATCCAAGTTGGGACTCATGCACTCTGGCCGCAAAGATTTCCTTGAATTCTTCGCGCCACCGCGCCACGGCATGGATCGGATTTCTGAATACGCGTTCTGCGGGCTGGTTCACTCGTTCCTCCACGGTTAGGCGCGCACGTAGTCGTTTTGTGCAGGCACCGTGGTTGCTCGGTCAACCATCAGGCTGCCATCCTCAGTAATCCACATCTTCAACCACGGCAGAGGACGCGGCGCCGGCCCGGCTATCACGCTTCCATCACGCTGAAAGTAGCTTCCGTGGCACGGACAGGCAATCTTTCCCATCTCCGGCTTCCATACAGATAAGCAGCCCAGATGGGTGCAGACTGCGCTCATCGCATAAAAACCCTCTTGCAGCCGCACTACAAAAATGCCGAAGCGCGGATCCAGCGTCACCGAGTCAACCGGATAGTGCTCCGGCTTGCCTACGCTCACAATCGGCGCGGGTTCGTACAGAACACTGGGGGCCAGATATTGCAGACCGAAGACGCATCCGCCCAGCCCCGCAACCGCCAGTGAACCAGCTCCCAACTTCACGAAGAATTGGCGGCGATTCAAATCCTGCGCTTCGTTGGGCCGTTCTGTCTCTTGCTTGCCGTCTGCCATGTTCTCCTCGATTTCAGCCTATGCTACTTCGCCAATGTAAAGTCAGCCTTGGTCGCGCCCGAAACGTTCACCTGCTTGGACTGTTGTTTCATGCCTTCGTGCCAGGCCGTCACGTTGTGTGCGCCATCAGGAACGTCTTGGATCGTGTATTCCCCGCTGGCGTCTGTCGTGGCGTAATGTGAAGTTGTCACCACCACAACGTACGCGGACATCTCCGGGTGTACATTGCACAACAGTGGGACCACGCCCGGATTTTCGAATTTGAAGTTGCGCTTCTCCCCTTTCGGCCATGTGCCCAGGTTGTGTCCCAGCTTCTTGTTGCCGCTGATTCCCGTCCAGAATACGTTGTGCTGCACGTTGTCGCTGTTCAGGAAGTCGACCGTAGACCCCACCGGCACCACCAGGATGTGCGGTACAAACAGCAATCCCTTCTGGTCCATCACAAACGGTTTCGCCGGTGCTTCCGGCTTGGCTGAAGCATCATCCACCCACACCACGCTGCCGGCCCCGCCGGATACTTTTCCACTGATCGTTCCTGCCAGTGAAAGTTGGACCGCCACAAACATGACGGCCAGGAGAGTGATTAAGTATTTAAGTTTCATGATTTCCTCGTTTCTTTGTATTAAGTTCTTGTATAGAGCAGATATCCGCTTCGCATCAGGAAGATCGCGCTCTTGCTTTTCAATTACCCACTTACCAAATTCACCCAAGGCGGCAATCCTCTTTTCACCGCAACGGAACAAAAATCCACGCAATCGCCTTCACAACTAGAAGACCCATTCCAGCGCAGCCACGGCCGTGTTCGTACGGAACGGCTGAATGGCCACCGGCAATCCGGTAATCGGATTGGTAATTACGGTCACGCTCTGCTGCGGCCGGAACTGATATTCAAACGATGCCTTGATGTTGGCATGAATCAGGAACTGCACGCCTGGAGTTACGCGATTGCGTGTAGACCTGAATGGCAGTGCAAAGGGTGTTGCCGTGCTCTGTGCCAACCCGTTAATCCGGTCAGCGCCGGAGTTCACAGCGTCCCAGCGCATGATGGCCATCACCCATGGCAGCACCAGGTAATCCGTCTGAATGAATCCTCCGCTGAAGCTTGCCGGTGTCCCGTGAACAAAACCCACCGGAAGGGGCGAGCCGCCGGCGATTGGTAGCGGAACAAGCGTCCCGGTAATGTCCACCGGCAGTTGGTTGGTGTCATGACCATACATGAACAAACCGTAGATATTGAAGGTGCGATAGTTGAAGCTGAAGTCGCCGCCCGCGCGGTAAAAAGGCTCGCGGACCGTCAACACCGCGGGTGAACCTGTAAGGTCGGTGCCGCTGAAACGCTGCACCGAGCGTCCATAGAAAGAAAACGCGCCCAGGTTCAAATATGTGTGATCGCGAGGACCGGAAGCCCCCGCCGCCTGGACGGCATTTCGGCTGGCTTGGTCCTTCTCCAGATTGAAGCGGTAAGACACCCGTCCGTAGAGGTCTTTGAAGTTCGAGTCCGACGCAAATCCCACCCCGCCATTCGCGCCCCCGGTTGGAGATGGCACAAAGGAGCTCGTATTCGCTCCTTGCGTAACCCCGCTGGTGTTCTGGTCTACAAGGGCTAGCGAGTAATGATAGCCGCCGTAGGAATGGCCGCCGCTGAACTCCACGCCGTTCGCGCCATTGGCTAGGGTGGATAGGTTATTCACATTCTGTTGGTTGAAGCCCGGAGTCACGGCGCCGATGTTAGCTTCATTGTAGATATCGTAGGGGCTGAGGTTGATGCCGCGTGCCTGGGTAAAAGGAAGGTCCAGTTCAAATCGTCCCACGCGGAAGTGCAGCGCATCCTTGGGCAGTTTGAACACCCGGCCCACATTCACAAATCGCAGGTAGCCGTCCCCCAATCCTCCGTTGGCGTTCTGGTTTGCCACACTGATGTCATCATCCACCCAGAAAGCAATGTCATCGCCAAAGTCGCCGGCCGTAAAGATGCTGAAAAAACCTGTGCTGAAATCTGTCTTGGGAATGAATGGTGGCACGGTCCCTGCTGGGGTTAAAGCATTAAAATTGCCGCGGTTGCCGCTGGTTTTCTGGAAGAAGGTGTTCATTCGCAGGCCGATCGGTATGGTTCCAGGAATAATGCCCGGCCAGATGGCATGCGGGAACAGGTCTTTCTGCGCCGGCGCTCCCAGCATCACCGGAGGCGTTTTAAGAAAGGAATCGTTGTCCGTAGGAAACTTGAAGCCTGCATCCTTAAATGCCTTCCCAAAGTCGTTGAGCTTGGGAAAATCGGTGTGACATGTTGCGCACCCCGTCTGATACTGCCGCGAAAATGCAGGAATAGCGTGGCTCGCTGCCGGACAAAACAGCAGCAGCGAAAGAAGTATGAAAAACATCTCACTCTTTGTCCTCATTCGAAAGCTCCTTGGAACCACCGATTTACGTCACAAACGGCTGTGACGCGACAAGCAAATTGAAATACTACCAACTGTATGGGCACGCTGAATGTGATCTAAATCACAGCTCTACGCCCTGCCCCATCGGCCAGGGCGTGTTTCAACCATCGTTACTCCGATGAATCTTGGGCTTTAGCCCCTGTACTCGTGGCCATCGCGCTCAGAGACGCGCGCGGTTTTCAGGCACTGGCCATCTTGGGTTCCGGTGGTGCATCATGAGGCTTCACACTGGCTTAACTTCTTTCCTTTAAAATCACCCCTTTTCGCCTCGCCCGGCTAAACCTATGCGAACTACATTATTGAACCTGGTTGTTTGTATTGCGATTCCCCTGCTTTCTCTTTTCGCCCAAGCCACTGAACGAGAACGTGAGAACCTGCGTTGCCCTGGCAGCTCCGCCAAATTCGCGCAGATCAAAAAGAAAGCCGAAACCGGCAATGCTCAGGCCCAGACCATCTTGGCATCTTGTTATGACCTCGGGCGCAATGTGGCGCCCAACCGCAACGAGAACATTCACTGGCTCACCTTGGCCGCCAATCAGGGCTACGCACCCGCTGAATCTCAACTGGGACATATTTATCTCTATGGAAGCGGTATCCCTGCCGATTATCAGCAAGCCTTAGTCTGGGCAAACAAAGCGGCCCAGCAAGGCGAACCTGAAGCACAGCGCGACCTGGCCTTTATGTACGAGCGAGGGTTTGGCGTACAAGCCGATGCGCGGCAGGCGGTGTTGTGGAATCGCCAGGCGGCCCAGCAGGGGGAACGCATCGCGCAACTGCAACTGGCCAGGGCGCTGGAAACAGAAAATCGCGACGAGGCTATGGAGTGGTACCGAAAAGCCGGACGGCAGGAACTCCCTGACGCGCAGTTGAGGCTGGCCCAGATGCATTTCGAGAAACTCAACCGCAATTGCAAAGAAGCCATCCACTGGTACGAACGGGCCTCAGAAAATGCTGTCGCCCAGGCAATGTATGAACTGGGAAAAATTTATCAATCGGAAGAATGTGGTGCGCACAATTCCGCAAAAGCCTATCTTTGGTTTCAGACAGGCGCGCGATATGGATCGCAGGAGGCACGGGCTGAAGCAGACAAGCTGGCGCCTATGTTGACCGGCTCCCAGAGGAAGGCCTTCGCGCTGAGGATTGACGAATGGGCAAAGAAACACACCGGCGCGGATAGACATGAAGCTAAGGAAGAAAAAGAGGAGCGATAAGGCTGCCCCTCTTTTTCGTTCCTGATGTCGTTGACTAGTTGCTTGCGGGGTTAAAGACTGTATTTACAATCCCCAACGATGCCGCCATCGCCTCCTGGCCCGCATTTCCGTTGAAGGGCACAACTACATAACGCAGTTCGCCCGCTTCCACATGAACAAGATTGTGGTATGCGGCGAAATGTACGCCTGCTGTATGTTTTCCCACGGTTAATTTCACTCCGGGCGCCAGGAACACCACGAAAACCGTGCTGGCATCGGGAGTTGGAAGGGTCTTGCTTTCCAGCATCTCGACCAGCTTGTTCTGGATCGTGAGATCGTTTACCGGTTCTCTAAGATTGGCAGAATTAAGATCCGCAAAATCTTCCACGCTCGGGGCAGCGGGAAGAACGCTGACGTTCTGCATCTGTAATAGGGCAAGCTGCGAATGTCCGGTCAGATCGGAGAGCGAAGCTTCACGGTTCCGCACGCTCTGCTCTGCCCAGGCGCTTCCCAGAAAAACGCTCACCTGCCGGATTGATTTCATGGCCGGCGCGGTATTGGCCTTTCCCGTGCCAGCGGGGCTTAGCCCCACAGGCACGATTTGGACAACGCCACCATCATCATCCGAGATGAAGTTAGTTGTTGGAGCGGGCAGGTCCTCGGGCTTGACCGCCTTTTGGGCGGTCATAACCTGTGTTGCAAAAAGACCTGCTAGGAACAACGCGCAAACATAGAGTTTCTTCATCTGGTTCTCTCCCTATTGCGTCACGTTGAGGGCGAAGTCGTCCACCACAAATGAGGTTTGCAACTCAAAATCCTCCTGGCCGATCAGGAAGACCTGGATCGTCTGTCCGATAAATGAGTTGAGGGTATAGGTGTGCTGCAGGTAGCCATTCACGTGGTCCAGATTGGAGAACGTCTGCAGCGTTTGCAGAACATTCCCGTTCGCATCCCGAATCTGCACTTGCAGCGTGTCAAACTGCGTTGTGGTCGTAGTTTCCGCCGTATCAATGTGCAGCCAGAAGCTCAAGGTTGCGGAAGTGGCGGCCGCGGGTATCGTGACCTGCTGCATGATGGTGTCGGTGGTCATCGTGCCGAACCCATCCAGCCAGGCATCGAATGTGCCGGAGTGGGGCGGTTCCAGGCTCGAATTGGCGATGATCAAATTGCTCGAGTGAGTTGTAGTCAGCACCCACGGAGCCGGATTCGATTTGCCATTTTCAAAGCCAGGATTGCCAAGCAGTTGTGTTGTCGTTCCGCCAGAGGTGTTGATCGTCAGCGCAATCGCGGCGGTGTGGGTAACGCCTCCCCCGCTTGCGGTTACGGTCACGCTGGTTGTTCCAGTCGTGGCGGTACTGCTGGCTGTGAAGGTCAGCGTCGAACTGCCACTGCCCGGAGCCGCAATCGAGCCCGGACTAAAGCTCGCCGTGACGCCCGAAGGCAACGCCGAAGTTGAGAGCGAAATCGCGGAGTTGAAACCGCCGCTCACCGAGGTTGAAATCGTGCTGCTCCCCGAGCCACCTTGCGCCACTGATACGCTTGTGGGCGAGGCGGTCGCGCTGAAGTCTGGCGCGGCGGTCGCAGTCACTGTGAGCGCGATCGTAGCAGTGTGAGTGATCCCGCCTCCGCTGGCCGTCACCGTGACGTTGGTCGTCCCGGTTGCAGCGGTGCTGCTGGCCGTGAAGGTCAGTGTCAAACTGCCGCTGCCCGGAGCCGCAATTGAGGCTGGACTGAAGCTCGCCGTGACGCCCGGAGGCAACGCCGAAGTTGAGAGTGAGATCGCGGCGTTGAATCCGCCGCTCACCGTCGTTGAGATCGCACTGCTGCCGGAGCCGCCCTGCGCCACTGACAGGCTGGTGGGTGAAGCGCTCAGAGTGAAGGTCGGACTGGCTGCCGCATTCACGGTAAGCGCAACAGTCGTCGTGTGAGTTACCCCGCCTCCGCTGGCCGTTACAGTAACGTTCGTGGTCCCCGTGGTGGCCGTGCTGCCGGCCGTGAAGGTCAGCGTCGAACTGCCGTTACCCGGAGCCGCGATGCTGCTCGGATTGAAGCTGGCGGTTACCCCTGTCGGTAGGCCTGAAGCTGAGAGCGAAATTGCGGAATTGAATCCACCGGTCGCAGCGGTTGAGATCGTTGTACTCGCAGAGCTGCCCTGGGTCGCCGATAAGCTGGTGGGCGAGGCGCTCAACGAGAAGTCTGGCGTCGCATTGCCGGGGTTGAAGATAATGTCGATGACTGAGTGCAACTCGATCTGGTTGGGTGCGGCGCCGGTCTGCCCGTGCGGGAAGTCGTGCATGCCGACGCCTGTGATCCGCACCGGAACATTCACGGTTTGAAAGCTGGTGGTGACATTGAACATGGCATCCACCGCGGCCCGGGCCTTGGTGACGCCGGGAGACATCGGACTGCTGCTCGGTACACAACTCGGAGCAGGAATCTCGGCGATCATGGTATTTCCCGAGGCATCCTGAATCACCAGGTGATAATCCTGGTCGCTTTCCAGCTTAATTAAGGTCAAGGTCGCGTCCACAATCCAGACGGTTGTTTCCTCCGGCGAAATACGATTATTGGTTGGGATCGTGGCGGGTGTGGGAAACGCTCGCAGAGCTGCTATGGTTGTGTTCTGTGGCGCATTAAAGTTGACCTTGCCGATATCGGCATCGGTGCCTACTTTTACGGATTGGCGTTCCACACCGCAAGAGACCGCGAAGGTGGAAGAAAAGATTAGAGTGACTGCGACAACAGACAGCAGGAAACGGCGGAAGCGTATCATTCGTGGCACTCTCCAAAACCCGTTTTTGAGTCACTGCTATATCGGGCGAACATATACTACAGGCCGTAGTAAGTTGACGGCATGTTCAGAACGTTAAACTTTGATTAAATCTTCATGATGAGACGGAAAGAAATGGATGAGGCCGCGTGGCGCTATGCTATAAGGTCACCACGCGTGTCATCTTGGGGAGAACCTTATAGACGGGCCAAGCCCAGCTTTCCTTCGTGAGCCTCGCCCGCTTTAGGCACGCGCTAAGAGATCTTCCAGGCAGAAAATGCAGTTAGGCGGTAACGCAGGTTTTGATCGGGCATGTCTTTCCTACTCTTGTAAAGCAGCCGTTGCAGGTTCCACCAAGAATGCTTCCGCCGGCTACTTTGTTGAGGCTGGCTTCATCCAGATCTCTCAAAGTCACTTTCTTAATGGCTAGCTTGTTGGGTTTTTTCACAATGGCCTCCTTGAGTTGTTAACGAAATCTAAGCTCCATGTGCACCGGAATGGTACTCGCCCGCTAAGAGCCGGTCAAGGACTTTTTCAACCATAAGAATTGTCGAAAAGAGCTTTGCAAAGAGAAAGCGTTCCACTATGGAACCAATCTCTTCTCATATCTGGATTCGTCTGTGCTCGTGTCCATCGCACTCAACCAGACACTCGCCATCTTGGGTTCGCACGATGCATATAGCAGCGACCTTTCCCAGGTCGATTGTCGCTCTGCTCTTTCCTTCACGGCTCTACACCCACAAGCTCCACCCATGAACCTGCGGGTGCAAATCTAATATCAGCTCAACCGCTCAAAACCAGCAAGCGGATTTGTGCCACAACTCAAATCAGCGCCCATCAGCAGTAAAATTTGCTTTCGCTGCTAATCGCCAGTTGCTAGCTGCTTATATCCACGATCAGGTTTGCTGCCCCATCAACCAGAAATCGCAGTCCCGGCGGCACTACGGTTGTCGCGCTGTATTCGGTGACGATGGCTGGACCACGGTAAGACTTCCCTGCCCGCAGAGACTTTCTGGGCAGGATCAGAGTCTTCTGCTTCTTGTTAGAAAACCAGACGTGCGCGGCCGTTGTTTCAGCTCTTCCAGTTGGCTGAGCTGCCTGATGCCCGCCAACGTGCCGTCCGTCCTGGTTTTTCAATTTTGGCAATTCCGGCGATTTTGGCAATCTTTCGGATGACGCTACCCTGGCCCGGAGTCGTACGGTTACGATCTCCACTTCGCGCTCCGGGCTACTGTAGCCGTAGCGCCGATGGTGCTCGGCGTGGAAGCGCTGGAGCAGGTCACGGCCAAAGGACAGATTCAACTCATAGCCCTGGCCGCGGTACCGCAGATCGCAGCTCTTCTCGAAGACGGGCCTCCCCTGCCACTCTTCTTTCTTCAGCTCCGCACTTACGCTGCGCTGCAATTCAGCGAAGTGCCGTTCCAGCTCTTTTTCGGGAAGCTCGCAGACCCTCATCAGCACTGTGCGGGAATAATCTTTCACCACGTCACTGATAAGAATGCCCAGCGCGGAGAGCCCGCCCGGATACGCCGGCACGATGACCCTGGGGATACGCAGCGCCTGGGCCAGTTCGCAGGCGTGCATTGCGCCGGCGCCGCCAAAGGCAACCAGGGCAAAGTCGCGAGGATCGTAGCCGCGCTCAATCGAAACCACGCGGATGGCCTTTTCCATGTTGGCATTCACCACCCGGACAACTCCGGCGGCAAACTCTTCGATTCCCAAATGGCTGCCGTTTTGTTTGAGCCACTGCCGCACGATTTTCTGGGTGCGCTCCAGGTCCAGCTTGAACTCGCCGCCCAGGAACTGGTCCGCAGGCAAACGGCCGAGGAGAAGATTGGCGTCAGTCACCGTGGGCAGGTCACCCCTGCCGTAACAAATCGGTCCAGGATCGGCGCCCGCTGACTCCGGTCCCACGCGCAACGCGCCTCCGGCATCGAAGCGGGCCAGCGATCCACCACCGGCGCCCACGGTATGAATGTCAAGAATGGGAACGCGGACTGGCAGACCCGCCACCTCCGCTTCATTGGTAGTGGATGCTGTTCCCTCCACCAGGGCGACATCCGTAGATGTGCCGCCCATATCGAAGCTGATGATCTTCTCGAAGCCGCTACGCCTGGCCAGCGCCAATGCTCCCACCACTCCACCAGCCGGTCCGGAGAGCACAGTCCTGACCGGCTGTTCCGCGGCAGTTTGCAGGGCTGTAATCCCGCCGCTGGATTGCATCACGAAAATCCGTGCCCGCTCCATGCCGTCACTCAAGGCATCTTTCTGCACGTTTTCTTGCAAACCGCGGAGATACTTTTCCATGATGGGCTGAAGGTAGGCATTGACCAGCACGGTGCTGGCCCGCTCGTATTCCCGGAACTCAGGAAGAATCTTGTGCGAGAGAGACAGAGGCACCCGCAGCTCTTCCAGGGCGCGGGCAACCGCTTGCTCGTTTGTGGGATTGGCAAAAGAAAATAGTAACGACACGGCAATTGCCTGCGGCTTCTGCTCCGCAATTCGCGCGGCGAGAGCGGTCAACGCCGCGATGCCCGGCGCGCGAAGTATCTCTCCATCGGCCGAAGTCCGTTCATCCACTCCAAAGCGCAAATCAGAAGACGCCAATGGTGGATCTTTCTCAAAGAAGAAGTCATACAGCTTAGGACGCTGCTGGCGACCAATTTCAATCGAATCCTCAAATCCGGCAGTGGTGACAAACGCCACGCGCGCACCTTTGCGCTGTAGCAGCGTGTTTGTCCCTACGGTGGTGCCGTGCAGGATGATTACAGGCACGGCCCCCGGGGCAATTCTTGAGACGGCGTCGGCAATGGCTCGAGAGGGATCGGCAGGAGTGGAAAAAACCTTCAGGATGCGAACGCAGGAATCCTCCAGCCAAACGCAATCGGTGAAGGTTCCGCCACTATCGATGGCAATGCTGAGTGACTGGGGCATGGATTTAACAGAGTACATGAAATTTATGATTTTTGATTTACGGCCCGCTGCCTCTACAACTTTTTTCCCATCAGCAGAGCATCCAGCGAGTCGAGATAGTAATTCGGCAGGATTTTGAGGCCCACGTAGCCATGTTTCTTGTAAAAGCGCATGGCGCCTAGGTTATCCACGGCCGTTTCCAGGGAAACATAGGTGCAACCGTCCTCTTTTAGTTTTTCTTCTGCTGCATCCAGCAGGCGGCTGCCCAGCCCGCTGCGACGCGCCTCGGGCAGAACGTCGATGGTAATGATCTGTCCCATCTGTCGCGGCGACCGGCGTGGATGGAATTGGTCGGCAATGATGAATCCCTGAATCTTGCCCGATTGTTCGCCAACCAGGCGGACTGCCGACGGCCGGCTCAGAAAATGACGCATCTCGCGCTCTGAATAGGCGATGCCATTGACAAAACAGGCCTGATCAATCTCCAGCAGTCGCTCGAAATCCTGCGGGCGATATTCGCGGAGGGTCACCACGGCCACATTCTATAAACAAACATTACCACTGATGACGCTGGTCACGCTGATCTTCGCGGATTCAAACACCAGGACCTGTAGAGAGAACCCGAAGCACAGAGAAGTCAGTATCTCTGCTGCCGTGGGGTAAGCGAAAAGCGAGGCGGGACACCGTATTCCACAATCACCTGGGCCACGGCTTTGCGGCTTTGATTTGCTGTGCTCACCGCCGTCACATGGTAGATACCAGGTTGCACAGGGGCCTTGTAGTTGGCCAGCAGGAGCATTGTGCCGTTCTGCACCGTCGCCCCAGCCGGTTCAATACTGCCTCCGGTCGTTCCCTCCGTGATCGACCATTGCACCTCCCGATCTGTACCTCCGGTGACCAAGGCCTGGATCTGCACGGTGCCGCCGGGGGAAACTCTGACAGTAACGGGGTAAACCGAGACCGCTGTTGGCCCCGCCACGGAAGCGCTATTGTCCGTGGTGGGATGGAAGACAAACCAAACTGCCGTGGCAACGACCACTGCGGCCGCGGCAAATCCCAACTTTGCTCCACTCGTAGAGCGCCGCTGGGAAACTGGAGACATAATCCCAGAAGTCGGCGTAACCCGAGACGGCGGCGCAACCGCAGAAGAAAGCTCAGCCCGCTGCGTCGCTGCTGACGGGAGTGATGCCGCTGGTGGCGCAGATTCTATCGCCGGCACGGTCCGGGCCGGACTGGTGACAACAGAGGCAGCAACCGGAAGCCTTTGCTCCTCCTGAACCTTGGGGACATCGGCCGGCTTGGTGATGGTGCTCAGTGCGGGAACAGATGTGCCGCAGCGGTTGCAGAACCGGGCTGCAGAAGCCAAGCCGCTCCCGCACTTGATGCAAAATGAATTTGATGGAACGCCCGTGGCTGGCCTCGCCGGGGCTGCGATCTGTATTGCAGAGGCAGTGGCGGCGAATGTGGCCGGAGGGCGTACGGCGAATCCGGCGGATTGCTGTCCGGGCTGTTTGCCCAGATTCATCAAGGAACTCACGGCCGCGGCACCCATCAAAACCAGTGATATGTAAAAGGCGGGGAGAAGACGCACCCCTGGATTCTCAAAGCGATGCAAAACCGTCTGTCCATCTGTGAGCTGCACCAGAGGACTGGATGCGGTAATAGTCAAAAGCGAGATTGCAGCTACGGTGGTGACAGCGGCCGCAATCCATGCGGCATCCTTCCGCCCGGCCAGCTTCACGATGACGGACACGCCTCCGCAAAGAACGGCCAGCAGCATAGGCACACGCAAAGGGATATCTAAGAACAACGGCGGCTGTTTGGAAACTGCAATTTTTTGCGAGTTCAACATGTCCCATCCGGTCATGGGAAAAACTCCCGAGTTGCTGACAGGAGTAATGACGGTGAAGGGAAAGAGAAAGCAAAAGAGCGCGATGATCAGGAATACCTGGGAATAGCGGCGCATACAAGACTGAACTGGATAGCCATAAAGCTATCCTGAATTGCCGCTATACGCAACAAGAATCGGGGTAGCGGAAGGACTGGACTAAGAGAGATGCAGGATTGACACAACAGAAAACGGGATACATACTCTGTGCCGTTGCCGCGCAACTTGCATCAAGGATTGCCGAGGCCCTGGCCGAGCATGCGCCGGCAGCGGGAGTGGAGAAGGAGCAGGAGCGAGTGTTTTGTATTCAGTGTGGTTCACCGAATCCCGATGCATCATCGTTTTGTTGCCAGTGTGGTGTCGCCATGCCGCCGCCCAACCCGGCAGCGTCCCGGGTAGTCGTCCAGCCAACTCAAGGCACGCATCCCAGGCGTCTGCTTTCCGAATTGGGCGACCGCATCACTGAATTCACAGATACGGCGCCGCTGGAAGGCTTCAGTCTGGGAGAGATGTTCTCTGAGGTCTTCAAAAACCGCTCGCCGCAGGAGGTGGAAGACTACTTGGTGGTAGGAACCAGCCACACCACGCCTCCACTTGCGGATGTGGCTACCGGTTGGCCTAAGCCGTGGTTTTTTGTGCGTGTGCTGACCTTTGTTGTCGTTGTCTATGTGCTCTTCCTGGTGTCCATGCCGTACTTTGGCAATCCCAGGTTTATTCCCGGTTTTATATTCATAGGCTCCCTGGCAGTTCCCTTTGCCACATTGGTGCTTTTCTTTGAGCTGAATACACCTCGGAATGTCTCGTTTTATTCCCTTCTGATGCTGATCTCGTTCGGCGGGATACTGGCCCTGATTGCCACTTCGATTGTGGGCAAGTTTTCTTTCCTGGACTGGATGGGACCTCCATCGGCTGGAGTGATTGAAGAAATTGCCAAGCTGGCCACCGTGGTGATTGTTTGCCGCCAGGTGAAGCACAAATACATCCTGAATGGATTGCTCTTCGGAGCTGCCATTGGAACCGGGTTTGCCGTATTTGAAAGCGCAGGATATGCGCAGGATGCGCTGATCGGGGGCTTGGCACAGACGGGAAGCTGGGACAAATTCTTTGCTGCAGGAGGCGCCAGCTTCCTTAACGGCGCTATTTTCGGCCGTGCGTGGCTCTCGCCTTTTGGTCACGTGGTTTGGACGGCCATCGCCGCGGGCGCTCTGTGGCGGGTGAAGAAAGAAGGCGCTTTTGAACTGCGCATGCTGGACAAGACCTTCTGGAAGACCTTCCTGGTGCCGGTAGCCTGTCACATGATCTGGGATTCGCCGATTGCCATGGGCACGGCCAATCCTGGAGTGCTGAACTATGCTGTGACCCTCGGCCTAGGGTTTGTTTCGTGGTTTGTTGCTTTCGGCCTGGTGCAGGAAGGCTTGAAGCAGGTGCGTGCCATGCAATCCCAAGGCGCCATTTCAGAACAGACGGCGGCAACCACTGCTTAAAACAATTTTTGATTTCTGATTTTTGATTTCTGATTTAACCCAAGGCTCGCCATTTGTGATTTATGATTTTTGACGTGTGATTTGCTCCTTCAACGCACCGGCAATGGTGGACTGATCATGACATCAGAAGAACTGAAGGAAAGGACGAAGGCTTTCGCCTTGAGAATTATTCGTCTATTCCGTTCTCTGCCAGATTCCAAGCAGGCGCAGATTATCGGTACGCAGCTCTTGCGCTCAGGGACTTCAGTAGGCGCCAACTATCGTGCGGTATGCCGCTCCCGTTCGAGGGCCGATTTCATAGCGAAACTCGGAGTGGTAATCGAAGAAGCGGATGAAAGCGCCTATTGGCTCGAATTATTGATTGATACAGGAGTGGTCAAAGAAGAAATGCTGGACAGCTTGCTTAAGGAAGCTCAGGAATTAACTGCCATCTTCAACGCTGCGCGAAACACAGCGAAGAAGAACAAGTCATAAATCAAAGAATGGGTGCGCTTTCGGTCAAATCACAAATCAAAGATCAAAAATCATAAATGGCGGGCGTTCCGTCCGCCCTTGCGGCAGTCTTCGCAGAGGCCATAAATCTGGAAGGTGTGGCGGGTGGCATCAAAGTGGTATTTGCGGCCAATTTCCTCCTCCAGCTTCCCTACTTCCGGAGAGAAGAACTCGACTGAGACCCCGCAATCTGTGCAAACCATGTGATGATGGCTGCGGCGGTTGAACTGGTGCTCATAGCGGGCAACGCCATCGTGAAAAGCAACTTCGCTGGCCAAGCCACATTCAGCGAGCAGCTTGAGGGTCCGGTACACGGTGGTAAACCCGATCTTCGGGTCCTTCTTGCGGGTTAAACGGAACAGTTCGTCGGTGGAGAGGTGGTCGCGCGTTTCCAGGAAGGTGCGCAGGATGGTGTCCCGCTGGTCCGTATGCTTCAGGCCCACGCGCTTCAGATGTTTGTAAAAGATGTCCTGGGCCTCGCGCATGGCTTCGCGCGTTGGGGGCGCATGATCGTCAATTCTTCGCTGTAACATTGGGAACAAATTCTGTGGCCCGAGGGCGACGATTTCAGGATCAGGCCCAACTGAAAATGAAATTCAATTTCAATTGAAAACCATCCTAGTGGCGTGTGCGCGGCGTGTCAACCGGCGCCGACCTTGGGGTCATTTTTCAGTGCCGTCAATGCCCTGACGCGCGTGCTCCTGCAATGACTCACTAGGGGGACCTTGATCACGTCCTATTCGCTTTCGCTTACGGCTGATACTCCTTGGTTCATCGCCTTCGGGCGATAAATCAGCGTACAATCTCCGCAATGGCTACTCGAACAATTGCTGCTCCCGTGGCGCACCGTCGCAGGTTAGGCCGCCTGGTGTTCCGTTCTGTTCTTGTTTTGCTAATCCTCGGACTTCTGGTTATCGCGGGCACCTTCGCGTGGTTCTACCGGATTGCACAGGCTTCCCTGCCTCAACTGGACGGCAGCATCACGGTGGCCGGACTGCAAGCCGCAGTGGATGTGGTGCGGGACGCGCACGGCGTCCCCCATATTGCGGCGTCCAGCCTGGAAGATCTGTTTTTCGCGCAAGGTTATATCACCGCCCAGGATCGCCTATGGCAAATGGATCTAACCAGGCGGTTTGCGGCGGGTGAACTCGCGGAAATTCTGCCGGCATCCAGCAGCCCTCCTGCGCCAACCTCAAGGGCTACTGGGGTGTCGAGACCAAAAACAACATGGGTCGACTACGACAAGCAGCAGCGCACTCTGCGCCTTCGAGCGGTGGCGGAGCGCGCAGCACAACAACTCCCGGCCCGAGATCGCAAGTTCTTTGACGAGTATGCTCGCGGTATCAACGCTTATATCGAGCAACACCATGACCATCTTCCAGTCGAGTTCCGGCTGTTGGAATATAGCCCACGTCCCTGGACGGTGGCTGACTCGGTGCTTGTCGGCATCAGCATGAGCCAGTTGCTCAACCCTCAATATCAAACCGAGTATTGGCGAGAAAAGATTGGGGCAAAGTTGCCCGCGGAGTTGATGGCCGATCTTTATCCTGCAGTGTCCTGGCGCGACCGCCCCCCAGCCAGCGCCGCCAATGATGGGGCGGCGGTTCTCACTGTTCCGGATGAGCCGCAGGGTAATGAGGGAAATAAGGAAGATAAGAAAGAAACCCAGCAGGAGGGTGTTACCAGGTTGGACAACCGTCCAGATGGATTTGATTGTGAGTCATGTCTGCCCGGATCCAATAACTGGGTGGTTTCAGGCGCGCACAGCACCACGGGAAAACCGCTGCTGAGCAATGACATGCATCTGCCGCACCAACTTCCCGGCGTGTGGTATGAGATTCAACTCCACTCGGGAGAGTTCAACGTTACAGGGTTCAGCCTTCCGGGAGTGCCGTTCGTAATCGTTGGACACAACCAGAGGATCGCCTGGGGATTTACCAATTTGAATCCTGATGTGCAGGATCTGTTTGTGGAGGACTTCAATTCCGAGGGCGAATACCAAACTCCAACCGGCTGGCAGAAACCTGAGGTAAGCCACGAAGTCATCCATGTCAAGGACAAGCCTGACGTGACATTGGACGTGGTAGTGACGCGCCATGGTCCCATTATTTCTGGTTTCTTTCCGGGTGAAACGCGAAAGATCGCTCTGCAATGGGTCATCTATGATTCACGTCCCATGACCACCCCGGTTTTCGATGTGGATTCCGCGCAGAACTGGGAGCAATTCCGCAAAGCGTTTTCCGAGTGGTCCACCCCTTCACAGAATGTGGTCTATGCCGATGTGGACGGCCACATTGGCTATCAACCCATGGGTTTTGTCCCCATCCGGGCATCCGGTGATGGCACAGTGCCTGCTTCCGGCGGAGACGGCAAGCACGATTGGATCGGATATCTGCCTTTTGATAAGTTGCCCAGCCTCTACGATCCGCCTTCCGGCATCATTGCCACGGCCAATGGCCGCATCACGCCGGATGGGTACCCGTACCTGCTGGCCACGCAATGGTATCCGCCGTACCGTGCGGAACGCATCTATCACGTGCTGGAATCCAAGGCGAAATTCAGCCCTGATGACATGCTGGCTTTGCAGACTGACGTTACTTCAGAATATGACCGCTTCTTTGCCGACCGTTTGGTTTACGCCATCGATCACAATTCCAAGGCGAGAGAGCGCGCGCGGAAGGCGGCTGACGTGATGCGTGGATTTGACGGCCGTATGGCCGCCGATTCCGCCGCAGCCACAATTGAGGCAACATCCCGGCAGCATCTATGGAAGCTCCTGCTGGAATCGAAGTTGGGCAACGATTGGGTGAACTACGAGTGGTCAGAATCATCCGTGGCGCTGGAAAACATTATGCAAAACCAGCCTGACCGGTGGCTTCCTTCCGCCTATGGCAATTTTAATGAATTGTTGACGGCAGCTGTTGAGGGCGCCGTTTCCGCCGCTCCCACCGACCTAGCCTCGTGGAAGTATGGCAACGAATTTCCGGTGGAGATCAATCACCCGCTGTTTGGCGCCCTTCCCATAGTGAATCGCTGGACGGGCCCAGGCCGGCAACCGCAATCCGGCGGCACTTTCACGGTGAAGCAGGTTGGCCGCCGCTTTGGCCCGTCGGAACGCATGACGGTGGACTTCTCCAACCTGGATGGCTCCCACTTCAACATTGTGTTGGGTGAATCCGGGCAGCTCTTCAGCCCCTTTTACATGGACCAGTGGGACGCATGGTACAACAACAAGACCTTCAACATGCCATACTCCGATGAAGCGGTGCAGGCCGCCAGGAGTCATGAGTTGAGGTTGGGACCCAAATAGTAGTTAGGCGGTACTGCTGCTACGGATCTATCTGCACCACGTCAATTGCATGGCCCACAATGTCAATCTGCGTGGCCGTCAATGCATCGGTATTGGTGTCGTAGATGTCGAGTTCTCCTCCCTCCACGACGTAGATGACCGTACGGTTGGAAATCGGCTGGAGGCCGGTCACATCAAAGCTCGTGCGCAACGAGTTAAACTCGGGAAAAACCAGCCCTGAAGAACTGGTATTGAAGATGGTGAGGCAGCCTCGAATCAAGCCTGTGCTGGCGTCGTTGACCGGAGTGCAAGCAGAGGCGCCAATGTACAAGCGATTGTTGCTGGCCATGGTCATCTTGGTATGCAGCCCGTTGGTGATGTTGATCTGCGCTGAGGCGGTAGAATTCCCGGTGTTGATGGTCTGCAAGCTCCCGCCGGCTGCGCAGACAGGGGTGGCAGTCGCAACAGGGGCCGTTCCCGCAACAAACAAATTGGAACCACTGAGAAGGCCAACCGTGGCGCCGCAGACCGGGATGGGTGTGCCAAAAACCGGGGTGGCCCCGCTGAAGTCCAGTGAAACCACGCTTGCCGCTGATCCACCACATTCGGCGCCGCAATTCAGGATAAAAGCCTTGGTTTCGCTGCCGTTAAAGACGGCGGAAAAAGACTGGCTGCAAACAAATGGCGCAACCGCTGTGCAGCTTCCCGGGATGACGAGGGGCGTCATCGTGTTGCTGGCCGTATCAATGGCAAAGAACGTGTTTGGTAGAAAGCCCGTCAGAGCTTGGGGATCATCCACAAACACCAGCAACTTGGTACCGTTAGGACTGATCACCACCCGGCTTACGGTAGGAATGGTCAGCGCCGTACCCGCATTGGTGGTGGTATTAATTGCATCCAGCACACCAGGGTTTCGCACCGCCGCAAATGCGGTTGCGCCGCTGGAATTAATGGCCAAATCCGTCACCCGGTCAAATGTTCCAAATGTCTGGGTCACCTGCTCGGACGAGTTCTTAATAATGGAGAGGTCGTTTTCGTTCGAGTTAATGACAGCGGTGAACCCACCTGCCGTGACCATCTTGGCGGCTCCGGGGACACTTCCGACCGTGCCTATAGAAAACGTAGAGAGGATGTCCTTGTTCGCATCAACGATGGAAACTGTCCCCGCTTGCTGATTGGAAACCAGCACGCGCTTCTTCAGTCCGCTGGTGGGGGTGGAACTGGAGCTGGAACCGGTGCCGGAACCGTTGTAACCACCGCAGCCGGCAAGCAAGAAAGCCAATCCAGCCAGCGCAGTGAACAAAACGCGCAGCCAGGGCCGCATCTCTCTGTTGTTGATTGCGGAATTAACGAGTCTCATGTGATGAAATGCTGATTATAGCAGAGCCATTTTCAGCTCACGGTCATAGCTAGAACGCGCGAGGTGCGGTATTCTTGCAAGAGAAACCGAATTTCATGCCTCATGACCTGTTAACCCGGCTAAAACAGGGGCCAGTCCTTTGCGACGGCGCCATGGGAACCCTTTTGTATGCCAAAGGGGTATTCATTAACAAGTGCTATGACGAACTGAATCTGACTCAGCCGGACTTGATCCGCAACATTCATCAGGAATACCTGAACGCGGGGGCAGATGTAATTGAAACCAACACCTTTGGAGGAAATTCGTTTCGGCTTTCCCGCCATGGACTGGGAGATAAGGTCCAGGCGGTGAACGTGCAGGGCGGGCAGCTGGCCCGTGAAGCGGCAGACGCATTCAACCTGAAGAAGGCCGCTTCGGTGCTGGTAGCCGGCTCCGTCGGCCCGCTAGGCATTCGCATTGAGCCCCTGGGCAAGATATCCCGCGAGGAAGCGCGCGAGTCATTCGAGCAACAGATTGCCGCTCTGGTTGAAGCTGGAGTGGACTTGCTGATCCTGGAAACTTTCGGTTACCTGGAAGAGCTGCACCAGGCCATTCTTGCCGCCCGTGAGATTGCGCCCCAGCTTCAGGTGGTGGCCCAGGCCACCATGGATGAGGAAGGCAACTGCCTGGATGGAGCGAGCGCCGAGACTTTTGCCGCGAAGGTCACGGATTGGGGCGCAGATGTGATCGGCTGTAATTGCAGCGTTGGGCCCGTGGCGATGCTGGAGGCCGTGGAACGGATCAGGCGGGTGACGGACCATCCGCTCGCGGCGCAACCTAACGCCGGAATTCCCCGCAGTATTGAGGGCCGCAACATCTACCTGTGCTCGCCCGAATACATGGCCAGTTACGCGCGAAAGTTTGTGAATGCAGGTGTGGGACTGGTGGGCGGCTGTTGCGGTACCACCCCGGAACACATCAAAGCCATGAAGTCGGCCCTGCGCGTGAGCGACATCAAGGGCAAGACAAGCGGATTTCATGTGACGACGGAACGCAAGCGCGAGTCCGGGATTCCTGCCTCTCCGTTGGCCCAGCGTTCCAAGGTGGGCAAGAAACTGGCTGCCGGCGAATTCATCACATTTGTCGAAATCGTTCCTCCCAAAGGCATTGACTTCCGCAAAGAGATTGAAGGTGCGCGGTATCTGAAGGCATCGGGCATTGACGCGGTAAACATTCCGGACAGCCCGCGGGCCTCTGCCCGCATGAGCAATCTGGCGCTTTGCATCCTGATACAGCAGCAGGTGGGCATTGAAACGGTGCTGCACTTCTCCTGCCGCGACCGCAATGTGCTGAGCATGCAGTCGGAATTGCTGGGATCGTTCAGTACCGGCATCCGTAACCTGATCTGTATCACCGGCGATCCACCCAAGATGGGAAACTATCCCGATGCAACCGCCGTGTTTGATGTGGATGCTATCGGGCTGGTCAACATCGCCCGCAACCTGAATTACGGGCTGGATATCGGCGGTAACCCTATCGGCGCGGGCACAGGTTTTGTGATTGGAGTGGGAGCGAATCCGGGGCTGCTCAACATAGATGAAGAGGTCCGCCGCTTTGAATACAAGGTTGAGGCGGGGGCCGATTATGCGGTCACGCAGCCCGTATTCGATATCGGCTTGCTGGAAACCTTTCTTCGCCGCATCGAGCACTGCCGGATTCCCGTGCTGGCGGGAATATGGCCGCTGGTGAGCGTCCGCAACGCTGAGTTTATGAAGAACGAATTGCGGGTTTCCGTGCCCGATGCCGTAGTGGAGCGCATGGCGCGAGCGCCGAATGCCGAGGCCGCGCGGGCTGAGGGCATTCAAATCGCGCGCGAGATGCTGAACCAGGTGCGGCCGCTGGTTCAGGGGGCCCAGGTCTCCGCCCCGCTGGGACGCTACTCTTCCGCCATCCAGGTGCTGGAGATTGAAAGCCCCACAGAATTGGTGACTGAGTAATTTGATAATGGCGTCTTCGGCCCACAGTTTTCAGCTCACAAGCTTTCAGTTCACAATTTGACAACCGAGGCGCTTTCCTCCATTCTAGGTAGTCCTGTCGAAAGGCATCCCTGCCTCTTTTTGCGTTCATCTTGAGCTGACTGGCCGCAGCCCACTGTTTGTTCACCTGCCTGTTGGCGGTGGACAAGAAGGTTGCGTGTGGGTACCAGCACTCCAAAGAAGAAATTCCGCCCGGGCGATTTGGCTCCGATCACAGGGATTTACCTCGTGAGTCACGGTTCCCGGCACAGGGACAGGCACGAGGTGGTGATTATCAGGGGCGAGCAATTGCCCACGTGCCGAAGCTGCCAACTGAATGTCTCCTACGAAATTGTCCGGCCAATCAGCCATATAACTCACGACTGGGACTTTTCCGGCCCTAATAACCTCGTGGTCAGGCCAAAACATGAGGAGTTTCAGGATTTTCGGTTGTTTCGCCGTGTCCATTTGCAATTGCCCATCACCTTAGAGCTGAACGCCTCCGCCAATGGAGAGGTGATTCGCGGATGCAGCAGCGACCTGAGCGCGGGAGGTATGGGCGCAGTAATCCAGGATGGCATTCCTTCTCGTTATAAGACCGAGACAGTCAGAGTCAGCATCGAGCGGGGCCGGGAGTCCCTGACGGTGCTCGCGCGCCTCCGCTATCAACGCGGGTTGCGCCATGGATTTGAGTTTTTTAATGTGGACGCAGGAGAGCGGGAAACCATCCGGAAATTCATCGCCAGGCGAACTACGCGCGCAGTAGGTCAGACAAACTGAATGAGATTCATTCGTCGGAGCATGGATTGTGATAGGGAATCTACCCAGACTTACAAAAATTCCCAAGTAGCTACCTGAATATCAGGGTAGAATGTCTTATGGAGTTTCGGCATTGGCCCGATTCGAAGACTGTCTCCAGCGACTGGAACAAATTGTGGACGAGCTTGAGAAAGGTAACGTACCACTCGAGCAAGCATTGAAGCTCTTTGAAGAAGGTGTCCAGCTTTCCGCCGCCTGCCGGAAAGAACTTGAAGAGGCAGAAGGCAAAGTAGAGATTCTTCTCAAGCAAAACGGAAAGCTGCAGCCCGAGCCTTATGAAAGTGCCCCGGAAAAGGCTCAGGCTTCAATCAAGAAATAACCCCCATCGCCTGCGGGCATCCGCAGCATCGCACTTTCGGCTAAAGCAATAGCACTTTGGCCCCCTAGTCAGAAAGAAGGTTGCCGATGAAACCCCTCAGTGTCATTGTCGCGCAAAGCAATGCAAAGACCTGTGAATCACTGACCAAATCACTGCACAATCACTTCCGCCTGGTGCACACCGCCGATAACCTGAACGAACTATTGAACTGCATCCCTAAACACCGGGCGGACGTGGCCATTGTGGACCTGGAACTTGCGGACTTGGGCCAGGTGCAGCAGCTCATACAACAATTTTCCGCAACAATCATTGTGTGTACACACCGTCTGGCAGACGAACAAATGTGGGCCGAGGCCCTGGCCGTGGGCGCTGCCGATTGTTGCCACTGCTCCGATGTGCGCGCCATAGTACTGGCGGCCACCAATGTAAAATTAATGTCCCACGCCCACGCGGCTTAAGGGCTCCTGTCCGTTGCTCCTCCCGTCCTAAAAGGGGCGCTGAAAGCGCCCCCTTTTTGTTTCTGGTGTGTCTCGCCGACAGCGTGTGCGGCCGTTGGGGTGCGGCACCTTGCGCAGCACGATTCCGCGCTATGGGCGAAGCAGGCTCGAAATTTCAACCCGGCGATCGTCTACATCGGCATACTCGATTTCTTTCCCATCTTGTTGCCGGGTGTATCGTTCTGGCAAAGTTCGCGGTGCGACCAATTCTTTCGCCAGCCTCCAACGAATGATCTAGAGAGAGGCCGAGAGCTAAGGACCTTTCTGCTTTATACTCAATTTTCATGCTTCAAGACACTCTCGAACAGGGTCAAAAGACGATTGATAAGGCCCTGGAAAAGCTTTTGCCTTCGCCCAGCCAGCGGCCCGAATCCATTCATCAGGCCATGCGGCACAGCGTATTTGCCGGAGGCAAGCGATTGCGGCCTATCTTGTGCATGGAAGCCGCGCGCATGATTGCCGGCAAGCAACCGGAAGGCATCGATGACCTGGGCGGCGCGCTGGAGATGCTGCACACGTATTCGCTTATCCATGATGATCTTCCCGCACTGGATAACGACGATCTCCGCCGGGGCAAGCCCACCTGCCACGTTGTTTTCGGCGAGGCGGTGGCCATTCTTGCCGGGGACGCTCTGCAAACGCAAGCTTATGAAGTGCTGTCCCGGCTCAAATGCCCGGCGGAAGCCCGAGTCAAGATCATCGAAGAGATCGCGCATGCAACTGGAACCGTGGATGGCATGATTGGAGGTCAGGTAAAAGACCTGGAAGCCGAGCGACACAAGCCAAATGCGGAGACGCTCGAGTACATCCATCGCTCCAAAACCGGCGCTCTGATCACCGCCAGCCTGGTAACCGGGGGCATTTATGCGGGAGGGTCACATGCTGAGGTCCAGCGCCTGCGCGATTTTGGCCGTTGCATCGGCCTGGCGTTTCAGATTGTGGATGATGTTCTGGACGTTACCCAGTCTTCCGAACAGCTTGGCAAGACCGCGGGCAAAGATACAGCTTCCGAGAAAGCGACGTATCCAGCTTTATTTGGCGTAGAGGAATCCCTGAGCAAGGCCGATGCCCTGGTCAATTCCGGGTGCAACGCTCTAGACTCCTTTGGGCAACGCGCCGGTACGCTGAAAGAGCTGGCGCACTTCCTGGTGCAGAGGAAGAAATAGATCCGTACTTAATGCTTAGCATTTAGTATTTAGGAAATTCAAGAGCTCAGGAGCTTTGGCAGTCTGCAGGATTTTCCCTGCTTCAAGTGACAAGATCTTGTTAGCGATCTTCGTCCAAAGGGGACGGAGCACGGCGTGCGCGGTAATCCCGAATACGGTCCAGTTTGCGCTGGCGAAGCACAGGCTGCAGGAAAAGCTTATAGGCAAACCACCCAAGAACAGCACAACCGGCCAGAGGAATGCCCACCGCCCCGATGAATTCGAGCAGGCGAACCAAGATCAGGGACAGGGTGACGGTAGCGCCGAGGACAAGTCTTCCGGCGTAGAGCAGGACAATACAGGCCAGGATTATCAAGCCTGCGATCTTGAAAGCACGGACGTTCTTAGTTAGCGACACGCAAGGCGATTATGTCAGATTCCTGGCACTCACGATTCGCCTCCCGTGCTCCTTACAAGCAACGCCCTGATGAAAGCCACCAGAAAAATAGCCGCGATAATTCCTTGTGAGCTGACGCAATAAACACACCAAACCTGAAGCACCTTCCATTCGATCCAGGTTAGCCGGAGAGAGAAGATCATTCCCACAAGAGCGCCGGCAGCGGTGATCCAGGGGAACTTTGACGCGAGACCGGCGAGCAACGCGTACCCCGCGATGCCGAGGATCGCTACCGGCACGCCAAACAGCACAGCGTAAGGGCTGTGGTTTACAATCCCGCAGTCCCACACGTCATTGATGCTGCAAGGAGAAGATCCGGTATTGTAGTGTTCGCGCAGCGCCAGACTGGAAACCACGATCCCCGCCATGCAGAGCACTACGGTCAAGAGGGTGAGGAATTTTGCTCCAGAGCCGGCTCCCATAATCCCTCTGGTTATCTTCAGATGATGCCAGGACCCGTCAGTGACTGGCCGCCGCAGGAGTAGCTCCGAATCGCACCTCTGTGGCTTCCAGGGTGCTGCCACTGTTCTTGGCGTGAATTACGACCCTCTCGCCGACCTGGAGTTCCTTCAGGCTGGCAGGCTGTCCTCCCTTGAAAATCTTGGTCTCCGCAGTAACCTGAACGGTCTGCTTCTCATGACTTGCGGTCTCGACCGTGATCGAGCTCTGGTCCACCGCCCGCACCGTGCCCATCACGTGTTTCTGGTTTCCGTGTCCCCATGCCACCGCGCTAAGCGCCAGGATGCCAATAGCCAGGATGACTGCATAACGGGTCGAAAATCGCTTATTTTTTTGCTGGATTGCCATTGAGAAAGTTCTCCTCTTCTTGATCTTCTTTCATTTCCATTGCACTCATCGGGTTGTACTTCTTCATGTCCGCCAATTCTTCCGGAGACAACTGCGGCAAGTGCCTTATGAAGTTTACTAAAGCCCAACTGTCGTTATCGTCGCCGGAGGCAGGCCCCCAGGCGGGCATTCCGCTCAGCCGAATTCCATTATGAATAATAAAGTAAAGCTCCCCGTCGGATTTCGATTGCGTAGCCTGTTGCCGCATGTCCGGCGCTTTAGGATACAGGTTTTGCCCCATCTCTGTATTGCCGCTGCCATCATTCGCGTGGCAGGTTGCGCAATGGTCGGCAAAATGATGCCGGGCTTCCTCCAACCTTTCCGCTGTGAGCGGCATGGGGTTACTCATGTTCTTCGCCCCAGAGGGAACGGACATGGAACGCGCGGCGCGTGCCGCCACGCTCTCCAGCCGAGTGGGTTCCTGCCGGGCGCTGAATCCGGCAGCCGACCTCAACCACAAGCCAACTCCGGCCAGAACCAGGAGGACCAGAACGACAACAATAGTGATTGTTCGGCGCATCAACCCTTTCCAGCCAGCAATCGAGAGTGCCTTGTCACCTCCAAGCGGTGTCTAAACTCCGGGCCCGCCCAGGCAACATCTTGCTCTTCAAGAGAATAAAGCAGGCAGGCTGGAAAACATTGCACAAATTCGCTTTTATTTGTGCGAGCTCTTGCCATAGTGAAAACGATATCGCATTTCCGCGTAAATCTCGCGCGGGTTGTTGAAGTGAAATCCTCCAAAGGTCAGGCTGTTATCCAGCAGCAAGTGACGGTTGGCAACGTTCAGCACGGAAATGGAAGCTGAAAAATCTTCTCCAAATGACTTGCCCAGGCTGACATCGAAGGTCGTGTGCCCTGGAAGGTGATCGCCGGGAATGCCCGAAGCGCCATTGGAGAAACCCGAGCCGTAGTAGACATTAGTTGAGGCAAATGCGTGCCAAGGCAGGTTGGCGTCAAAACCAACGTTCAAAGTATTGCGCTGGTCGTGATCGAGAGTAAAGAATCCGTTGGGCGGCGAAAAACTCGTCAGGCCGCCGGTCACCGCCCCTTCTCCGAGGGCTATCTGATTGGAATAGGCCAGATGCAGGTGGCCGATACGGCCAAGCCGGGGCGAACGAAGCGTAAGCTCCCAGCCGCGGATGAGGGCTCCATCCACGGTAATGGGAAAAAAGATGTTCGAGTTCCCGACCGGATTGTGGTCAAAAAAATTCTTCACCTTGGTGCGGAATTCATCCATGTCCAGCGACCAGCCACGATATGGAATCGCGACCCCGAACTGATGCTCCTCATCACGCTCGCCACGCAGTGGAATGAATCCCAGGTTGTTGCTAGTGACAAAGTCCAACACCGGCCCGGAGGCCGTGATGAGCGGCGGAGCTTGATAGAATTGGCCGTAAAAGCCGCGAAAGACCACGTTCACTCGGGGAATCTGGATGGCGGCGCCGACGCGTGGGCTGGTGGCATTTTCAGTAATGCCGGCCGAGAAATGTGTCGGCCGCACTCCTCCCATCAGCGTCAACCATGGCGTAACTTTGATCTTGTCCTGTATGTAGACCGCTTCCAGAGTACCGGTGGCCGGCTCGCGATCGGTGAAGTTGGGATTGCTAAGGTCATTGAAGACGAGGCTGAAGATTTGATTGTCGTGCTGCTGAAAGCCGTAGAATCCAACTTGCGCATCATTCCGCGGTAGGTTCACGGCGAAGGTGACCTGACCACCCGCAAAACGCGAACCCCGTTCATCTGTCGTGCTGATGGGGAAATCGTTGGCCCCGCCTTCGTAGTTGGCGCTGTTGTAGTGATAGAAAGGCGAGAGCGTGAGGACCGTCTTGGCATTGAAAGTCTTGACCCAGGAAAAATTCACGAAGGCATCAGCTTCATGTTCTCCATCTGAAACGGTATCGCCCGGGCTGTTGGGAATCTGATAGTAATCGCGGCGGAGGGACGTTACCAGGCGTAGCTGATCTTGAGGGTCGGGGTTGAAGATGAAAGATGCAAAGCCCCCATACCCGTTCTCCGCGTCATGCAGAATCTGCCCTACTGGCGTCTGTATCCCCAGATTGCTGCGATTGCCATTGACGCTGGCATAATATGCAAACCGGTCATTGTGGCTGCCGAAGTTGATCTGGTCGTTGGTCTGGTAAAAATTGCCCGCGTTAACAATGAGTTCGGCCTGGTTATTACGCTCAAACCCCGTCCTGGGGACCACATTGAATACGCCATAGGTGCGATCACCCTCATCCGACTCGTAGCTGCCCCGTTGCACTTCCAGATAATCAATGTCTTTGGGGTCAAATTGCGGGCCCAGATTGCTGGCAATGTTGGTGTTGGGAATCTCCACGCCGTCAATGAGCCAGCTTGTCTGGTGTCCGCCGCGGACATGTAACTGGTCGTGGGTGAAATACGCACCGGGCACAAAGTCGGTGATGATGGCCAGGCTGTTGCTGCGGTCCGCACCCGGTGTGCGCGCGATATCCTCTCGACTCACCAAAGTGATTGGAGTGGCCGAATCCACATTGGCGGCAGGCGGTTCGGCCGAAACATCGACCGTCTCGTGCGCACCCGCAACATTCAGCGAGAAATGAAGTACCGGAGCAGAGCCGGAAATTACGGTCACCGCCTGCTCCGAGTCGGCAAAGCCCTTTTGCACGACCGTCACCCGATAGTCGCCGATGGCCACAGTGGGGAATGTGAATTGGCCATCATCGTCCGTCTTCGCGGCCTGCGACCAGTCCGAGGTAGCGGACTTGATTTTTACATCCGCTCCGGAGATAGGACGATGCTGCTGATCATGAACAATTCCATGGACGCTACCAAAGATCGTGGCTGCGCCTAAAGGCAAAGCCACCATCGAGCCCACAAGTCCGAGAATTTGAATGCATCGGCGAAACATTGGATCTCTCCTTCACTGTCTCTGACGGCCGGATCGGTCAGTATTCAGCCCTTAGCAGTTAGCAAATACCAAAGCCAAGCCGGCCCGGATTTCGCAATAGCTTGCAGACCGAGGCTGGAGCTTGGGCCACGAAGAGAACAACTCAGAGAGCTAAAGACCACACGTTTCTTGTGTAACAGTGGTGCTTTGTGTTCTCTGCTTTGCTCGGAGACTTAGGCGGCAGGAGGGCCACGATCAGTGTGGGAGGAGAAGCCGCTACTGGTGAATATTACGGGGGTAAAATCTGCCCTGTATACAGATGCAGCCAATCCGGGCAGAAAGGAAATTGCCGGAACTAAAGTGCCATTGCCGGTCTGGGCCTGCGTGCAGCATTGCATGGGGCATATGCCGGCAACGCTGCCCATAGAGGTTTCGGAATCTGGCGCACCGGTTTCGCTCTGTTGCCCCGTCGTTGGGTCGCAATGCTGGACTCCGTGATGCGCATCACCCTTCCCCGCACCAGGGCTAGCGCCATGGTGGCGCGCGGCACTTCGGTGACACATCGACATCGTACCCACGGTGTCCGACATCGCCCAGGCAGGCAAAGCCATCGAGAAGATCAGGCCAGAGATCACGGTGATGGCGAAAATACGCCTCATTTGGAGGTCAACTTATACACCTAGACTAAAGCAAAAATCAAATTACTTTAATAAAACTCGCAAATCACTGCCGCAGCAATTTTAATGCCAAGTCACGACACCTGCTCTTAGCGATGAGCCCACTTGTCGATATGTCTGCGTCCGAATCCCATCTGAACCCGGGCAAAATGCCCCCGGCAGAACGTGCAAGCAAAAGAGGTCCTGCCGTCCGTCCCTGCAGGATGACTGGGCTGGCGGTGACAGGAGTTTGCGAGTCCTCCCGACGGACACCAGCTACGCTGCTTCGACGGGTTAGCGCGAGAATGAGCCGTCCTATGCGGTCGAAGAGCGTAAAACTCGGGTTCCCGTAATTGCGCTTATGACTTGGGTTTCTTGCCGTCAGTACGGCAATCGCCCTTGCCTTTGCAATCGTTTTTGCCTGCGGTCGCTCCGCCGCCCTTGCCCTTGCACGAATTCTGGCCTTTACAGGCGTGTTTTTCTTTCTTACTCTTACCCGCCTTCTTGCCGCTGTCGGTGGTGCTTTGTTGATCGCCGGATGTTTGTGCCACTGCATTGGTACCGGCAACAAAGCCTGTCAGTGCTGCCCCTACGAGCAACGCTCTCATTGATCTAGTCACGGAATGTTCTCCTCTTTTAGGTTGGCTATATGAATCGTGAACGCGTCTGAGATCTCCCCAGCACGGTGAACGTACAAGATGATTGACAGCGGCCCGCGCCGCTGGTTGAAGAAACTGATTGGTTTTGGCTGTGAAAAAATCCAGCTGCCGCCGTCAACAGACTGCGGCCACCATATTCGTTCTAGAGGGAAAAGAATTAAGCGGCCGGAGGACCGCGATCGGTATGGGAAGAAAAATCGATGGAGTAGAACGTAACCTGCTGAGATAGCACCTTGCTCAGTGTTAACAACGCAAACAGCGACCCGGAATCTCCCAGTACGGCTGCATGTTTGGTCGCATTTGCTTGTCCACAGCAGCACTGCATTGGGCACTTATCTGAAGGGATGGTGGCAGCGCTAAAATTGGTCGCCGGAGTGTCGGCCTCTTCCGCCTGCATTCCAGCACAATGGTGCTGGCTCTCGTGCGTCTGGCTGCGGTGACACGACATCGAATGCCCCGCTTCTGCACCGGACATCGGCGTAGCAGAGAGTAGCGGCGATGAAACCAATACGGCAATTACCGTAATGGATAAGATGCGGCGTATCACGACCAAAAGACTATACGCATAGGTTCCCCGGTAAGTCAACCAATCCCCGGAGGTTCTCGGCAAGTTCCACGAGTATATAGCTCTTACCGCCCTCGCCCATCCCTTTCCTGACCTGAACCAGGAGTGGTGTCTGCCCATAATGGGACGATGCTCTTTGCCCAGCCAGATCACGTGGCGTATCTATCCCCGCAGGCTCAATTCTACAGCGGATGCAATCCTTTCGTGTCTCAATTCAATCTGCTTAATTTAATCTGCTTGACTTAACGCAAAACGGCGCATATAGTCGCGGTTGATCTTGTGCGTCACGTCTTATCCATTTCGACGGTCATAGCGCTACTCTGCTCACTCATACCGGCAGAAGCGACCATGAGTTGCCATGGCGGCAATACTGTCAAGGTGTGTCACAGAACTGCTCGGGCGGCACATGACTGCGGAATGATGCAGGAGCAAGAGCCTGCAAACGAGGCTCCCGGCAGCAGTATTGGAGCGATGAGTCCGGCTTCCAGATGTCCGATGAACTGCTGCTTCCAATCAGGACCGGGAAACGCAGCTGTGATTGTTGCCGGGCGGGCCTTCTCGAGCCAGCCTCTGCTTGAGTACAGTTTTGCCTCTGTCCAGATCGTTTTTGCACGGAATGGTTTTTCTTCCCACACCGACCGCGGCCCTCCTCTAGCCTAAGCCGCCTATCTATCCCAAATTCAGAAGTAACAGGTTCGCCGTCAGCCATGCTGCGCGGCATTAAGTTCTACGCCTAAAAAGGGACTCCGGGTGTTCCTCTCTCGCACCTTTTCAGCGTAGCTGGTGCCCATCGAGGTACTGTCGACCTCTGGAACCGCCAGCCATTCTCTCTGCCAGGGATGGGCCGCAGAGAGTTTCAGAGCTAATAAAGGGATTCCAGCAGGTTAATTGAGTTGGATTGAAATGCGGCGCTGAAAAGTGGGAACTCCTTAAGTGTCTTTTCAGCACCCATGACGCTCATCAAGGGGTCAGCTTCCAATGCACCCTCTCACCGTCACAAGCGCTCTGCTGGGATGAGCAGCAGAGCTTAACCGTGGCGTGGGTTGAGTAGGACAACCAATGCGATCGGAGATAACAGAATGAATCACGGCAGAATTATGAGAGCATGCATTTTGATCGTGGGGCTGGGTACTACTCCATCGTTTATAAGTTCGTCTACTACCCCGTCGCAAACCGAGCTTCTAGGCAGAGTGCGCTTTGCTAATTCCTGTTCCTCCCAGGTGCAAGCGGAATTCAATAGTGCCCTGGCTATGCTTCATTCGTTTCAATACAGCTTGGCTGAAAAAACATTTTTCCATGTGGCGCAAGTAGATCCCCAATGCGCGATCGCCTATTGGGGAGCGGCCATGACTCTCTATCATCAACTTTGGGATTGGCCGAACGCAGAAACCTTGGAGAGGGGTCTTGTGTATCTAGAGAAAGCCAAACCACTAAAAAAGAGTGCGCGTGAACTGGAGTACATCAATGCTGCCGCAGCGTTTTACCAGCCAGAGCAGAATCTGGGGCAAGCGTCACGCGTCCAAGCCTACTCCCGGGCAATGTTCCATTTGCATCAGCATTATCCTCAAGATAACGATGCTACCGCCTTCTATGCACTTTCGCTGCTTACGCTGCCCGCCCAGGGTGAAGACGGCCTGGACCATCAACGGCGGGCGATTGCAATTTTGACAAAACTGTTCGCTGCCCAGCCGGAGCATCCGGGCGCCGCGCATTACCTGATTCATGCTGCGGACACGGCGACACTTGCTCCTTTGGGTCTGGCTGCGGCCCGTGTCTACGCCCAGATTGCGCCCTCCTCGCCCCACGCTCTGCACATGCCGTCGCACATCTTTGCACGCCTCGGGATGTGGGAGGAGGCGATTGCATCCAACCTTGCCTCTCTTTCCGCAGCGGAAGAGGCAACCAAGTCGCAGCGCGATGACGGGTCAGGCGATGCATTGCACGCCATGATGTATCTTGCATACTCGTATCTGCAGCGTGGCCAGGATGAAGATGCTCATCAGGTTGTGGCGCGCATCCAATCTGTCCCAGGCGCGACGGCCAGCGACGTGGCCAATAACTCGGCCATTCTTGAGGCTCTGCACGCGGTCGAAACCCACCAATGGAAGCAAGCCGCTACGTTAACCATGCGGCCAGATGCCTTTCCATATGCCAAAGTACGTACTTTCTGGGCTCGCGCGATTGGCGCGGCCCGTACCGGTGACATCGCGTCAGCGCGGCAAAACATGGACAAGCTCGATCAAGCCCGCGCGGGCATGCTGGCCTATATGCGAAGCGTGGACGCCCACATGCACATGGCCCATTCCGGGAATTCAGACGTGAGTGTGCAGCAGCTCGAAGCGAAGGCATGGCTGGCATGGGCTGAAGGAAGAGCAGGAGAAGCTTTGGATACGATGCGAACTGCCGCAAACAGGGAGGACTCTTACGGCGTGGAATCACGGACGGTGCCTGCATACGAAATGCTCGGCGATTTGCTTCTTGAACTGCATCAGCCGAAGGCGGCGCTGGTTGCTTACGCGGCGGTCTTGAAGAAGGCGTCTGCCAGATTCAACTCTCTGGCGGGTGCGGCACGGGCATCGCGAGCGATGGGCAATTGGGACGAGGCACGATTCTACTATGCGGCGCTGGTGAAATGCTGCGACCCAAGAGCTACACGGACGGAATTCGGAGAAGCAAGGTTATTCCTGTCCGGAAATTAATTTGCATCAGCAACGGTGCCCGTTTTTCGATGTCCGTTGCCGGCAAAAAAGTTGCCCAAGTGCTCCTACGAGGAATGCGGAATGGTTTTGCCGCAAGCGCTTTGTTGTGCCTTTTTTGCTCTTCGCACCGAGTACACGATGTGTCTGGCGATGCCAAACGGCACCGCACACCCTAGCACCAGTGCGCAACCTACCCAAATGCGATGGCCGGGAAAGCCTATCAGCATGATGCTAAAGAGCAGCCCCACACCAACGATCACTGTGGCAAGCACCCAACCGCTTGGCTCCGGCTCAGAGCGTGCCCGTTGCAAGCGCCGCCTGAGGGTTTCCTCGAGCGTCCTGCGTGCCTTCCGGTTGCGCGGCTGCGGTACTCCCCAGCCATTCAGCGAAGATCCCGGAAATTTTGGCTCTACTCCCATTCGATTGTCCCTGGAGGCTTAGAAGTCACATCGTACACTACCCTGTTGATTCCGCGGACCTCATTTACGATGCGGTTGGAAATTTTCTTTAGCACATCGTGCGGGAGCGGCACCCAGTCGGCGGTCATGCCGTCTTCGGAATGGACGGCGCGAACCGCACAGGTATAAGCATAGGTCCGCTGGTCGCCCATCACGCCCACCGACATTACCGGCAACAGCACTGCAAATGACTGCCAGATTTGGGTGTAAAGTCCAGCCGCCTTGATCTCACTCACCACGATATCGTCCGCTTCCTGAAGCAGCGCGATACGCTCCGGCGTGACTTCACCCAGGATGCGTACTGCCAGGCCGGGCCCCGGAAATGGCTGGCGCTGCAAAATCTCTTCCGGCATCCCCAGCTCGCGGCCAATGCGCCGGACTTCATCCTTAAACAGGTCCTTGAGCGGCTCAATCAGTTTGAGCTTCATCTTGTCCGGCAGGCCGCCGACGTTGTGATGGGTCTTGATGGTCTGCGACGGACCACGCACGCTGCGCGACTCAATTACGTCAGGATAGAGGGTCCCCTGCACCAACCATTCCACCTTGCCTATGGTGCGCTCGATGCGATGGGCCTCTACGTCAAACACCTCCACGAACTCATTGCCGATAATCTTGCGCTTTTTCTCCGGATCAATAACGCCGGCAAGCTTTTGCAGGAAGCGTTCGGCGGCATCTACCGCAACCAGGTTCAGGCCGAGTTTCTCATGCAGGTTCTGCTGCACTTTTTGAAACTCGTTCTTGCGCAGCACGCCATTGTTGACAAAAACACAGGTAAGCCGCTCGCCCAGCGCCTTATCCACCAGGGTGGCGGCCACGGCGGAATCCACGCCGCCGGAGAGCGCGCAGATGGCCCTTCCCTTTTCGCCAACGGTCTCGCGGACCTGGCGAATAGTTTCATCAATGAAGTGCTGCGGCGTCCAGTCAGCCTTTGCGCCGCAGATCTCATAGACAAAATTGCGCAGCAGGTGCGTGCCTAGCTTGGTGTGGTGCACCTCGGGATGAAACTGTACAGCCCAGATGCGCCGCGCCTCATCCTGCATGGCCGCCAGGGCGTTGCTGGTCTTGGCCACAGCCGAAAAACCGGGAGGGAGTTCCTGCGCTTCATCGCCATGCGACATCCAGACACTCATGCTCTTAGGCAGGCCTTTGAATAACTCTGATTCGCCGTGCACACTCACTTCGGCGTGGCCGTACTCGCGCCGTGGTCCGGGCACAACCTTGCCGCCCAGCTTGTGAGCAATAAAATGCAGCCCATAGCACACACCGAGCACCGGCAACCCGAGAGAAAGCACGCGCTCATCGGCAGGAGGAGCATCATCGTCATAGACCGAGCACGGACCTCCGCTCAGAACAATGCCGGCTGGGTGGTAGCTTTTGATTTCTTCCAGCGACGCCGTACAGGGCAGGACAGCAGAAAAGACTTTAAGTTCACGAATGCGGCGCGCAATTAGTTGCGTATACTGCGAACCGAAGTCAAGGATGACGATGGATTGAGCTTCCACAAACAATTCTGCATGATTCACACGAGCATGTAAAGCTAAAAACCCTTACCGGTGATGACACCGATAGAGCTGATTTCCACTGATGGTTCTTGGAACAGACCCAGAGGAAACCCAAAGACACCGCCGGGGGCGGCGGTGCCACACGTGCATGAGCGCCCCCGGCGATCTGGTCATCCATTAAATCTATGGTTTCCTGGCGGAGGGTTTCTTGCTTTGCCGCCTGGGGAGTTTGAGCGGTTGTCTGATCCGTTTCTCCCACTTGAGACGCAGGTTCTGAAAGTGGACGGCGTCCTCCTGTTCCTGCGATTCGAGGAGCAGCAACAGGTCTGCGTTGGTTAAGGCGCGAACCTCTTCGCACGTGCTGCGGTAGGCCCGCAAGGCTCGCAGATCATCGCTCGAGAAGATGTCAAGCTCCTCCAGGCGGCCGAAGTTGAAGTTGGTAATGTTAAATGCGCGATTGAGGCGATAGAGGGTCTCATAGGCGCGTATTTTCAGTTGAGGATTAGAGCAACGACGCTCGGGTTGCGCCGCACGGATGGAGCGTTTAACGTCTTTAGTAGCCATGTTGCCTGTCTCCACAGGTGACTGGTTAGGGCTCGCTCGGTGTTATAAGCACCGGGCGCTGCCCGTTTGGTGGTATATCTTTCCTTCGAGCTTTGCTCGCAGGGGCTGTGCAATTGCCATTTGTCAATCGCATACGTTAACCAGCCTTGATATAATAGGCGAAGAAAAAGCGATTAGCAAGCGGAAAAAGACGAAAAGCGAGTATTGAGTACTTAGTATTTGGTATTTAGCAATACCCAACCGAAGACGCAGCCGGGGCGGCTGCGGTCCACTCTTGTTTCTTGCGGCTTGCCGCTGAGGCACACTGGCCCTACCTGATCACTACGTTAACGAGCTTACCCGTGATCACGATCACCTTCACCAACTGCTTACCCTCCAAGGCTGCGCGCACTTTTTCATCGGCCAGGGCGTGTTCGCGCACAAATTCTTCCGGGCTGTCCGCGGGCACAGTAATCTTGCTGCGGAGCTTTCCATTAATCTGGATGGGATATTCGACTTCCTCTTCCTTGGCTAACACCGGGTCGTATTCCGGCCAGGGATGCCGCAAGAGACTGTCCTGCTCGCCCATGGTCTCCCAAAGCTCGGCAGCCACATAGGGCGCGAAGGGCGCGAGCAAGAGCACAAGAGACCGCAATACGCCTTGCTTGATTTCTTCCGAGAAGGCAAGTCCCGTGCCTTCGAGTTTGCCTGGTTTTTTATCGGCTCCGGAGAGTTCTCCCTCCCAGAAAAAGTAGAGTTCGTTCACGAATTCCATAATGGCGGCGATGCTTGTGTTGAAATGCCAGCGACCGTCAAAATCGACTGTGATACGCCTTATAGTCTGGTGAAGTCTCCTTTGAATATCGCGGCTAGGCCCCGGTGGTTCAGCCTGCTTATACAACAGCGTTTGCCAATCACCCGTAAACCGGCGGCCATGCCTGTTCACGAGCCTGTACGCACGCGACAAGAAACGATGCACGCCCTCCACACCGGCCTCCTGCCAGTCCAGATCCCGGTCCGGAGGCGCAGCGAAGAGGGCATACATGCGCGTGGAATCTGCTCCGAAGCGGGCCACCATATCGTCAGGAGAAACCACGTTCCCCTTGTTCTTGGACATCTTGGCGCCGCCCTTGATGACCATGCCCTGGGTAAAGAGCCGCAGCACAGGCTCGCTGTTGCGCACAATGCCGATATCGCGCATGAACTTGGTCCAGAAGCGCGAGTAAATCAGGTGAAGAATAGCGTGCTCTACGCCGCCGATGTACTGGTCAATGGGAAACCAGTAATCCACCGTACTCGTATCCAGCGCACGATCGTCAAGATGAGGGCAGGTATAGCGATAAAAATACCAGGACGAGTCGACAAAGGTGTCCATGGTATCAGTCTCGCGCCGCGCCGTGCCGCCGCATTTTGGGCAGGTGGCATTCACAAACTCCGGCACTTGCCCTAGCGGCGAGCCACCCTGCAATGTGATCGCAACGCGATCCGGCAGGAGCACGGGAAGTTGATCTTCCGGCACCGGAACTACGCCGCACTTGGCGCAGTAGAGCATGGGAATGGGCGTTCCCCAGTAGCGCTGGCGGGAGATGCCCCAATCCTTGAGCCGGTAGGTCACTGTCTTTTTGCCGAAGCGGTGCTGTTCGGCATACGCCGTCATCTTTTCAATGGCCTCTATGTTGGAAAGGCCGTTGAACTCGCCGGAGTTGATGAGCAGGCTTTCTTTTTCGGTATAAGGAAGCAGCGGAGCTTCTTCCTGTCCCTCAGCGGGCGGATCGCCCACACGCCGGGGAAGAATTACGATCCGGACTTCCAATTCATATTTCTGGGCAAACTCGTAATCCCGCTCATCGTGCGCCGGCACAGACATGATGGCCCCGGTGCCGTAGTCCATAAGAATGTAGTTCGCAACCCAGATGGGTACCTTTTCCTGATTAAACGGGTTTACTGCGAAGCACTCAGTGAACACGCCATGTTTTTCGATTGCGCCAATGTCGCCCGCTTCCCGCGCCTTTCCCTGCTCTTTGACCAATTCCTCCACTTTGGAGTGCAGGCGCGGATCGTTGCCGATGAGATCGGCAACCATGGGGTGCTCGGGTGCAAGCTGAATTGAGGTAGCTCCAAAGATGGTGTCAATGCGGGTGGTAAAGACCGTAATCTTCTCGCCCGCGGGGCCGGCAGGGCCATCCATTTTGAAGTCCACAAGCGCGCCATCGCTGCGCCCGATCCAGTTACGCTGCATGGTACGGACCCGTTCCGGCCAACCTTCAAGCTGGTCAAGGTCGCGCAGCAACTCTTCAGAGTAGTTTGTGGTGCGGACAAACCACTGCTCCAGTTCGCGCTGCTCCACCGCCGTCTCCTCGTGCCGCCAGCAGCAGCCGTTGCCCAGCACTTGCTCATTGGCCAGGACGGTGGCGCACAATGGACACCAATTCACCTTGCTGTTCTTGCGATATGCGAGTCCCTTTTCATAGAGCTTCAAAAAGAACCACTGGTTCCAGCGGTAGTATTCCGGCAAACAGGTGGTAACCTCACGCGACCAGTCGTAGGTGAAGCCCAGGCGCTTCATCTGGGCCTTCATGTGGGCGATGTTTCCCAGCGTCCATTGCCGGGGTGGAACATTGTTCTTGATGGCGGCGTTTTCGGCGGGAAGGCCGAACGCGTCCCATCCCATGGGATGAAGCACATTGTAGCCACGCATCCACATGTAGCGCGCCAACGCGTCGCCGATGGAGTAGTTGCGAACATGGCCCATGTGAAGCACGCCGGAGGGATACGGAAGCATCTCCAGGACGTAATATTTCTTGCGCTTGCTGTCATGGGGTTCGGCCGCATAAAGCGTAGGATCGGCCTCGAACCGGGCAGACCACTTCTCTTCGATCCGCTTGGGATCGTAGCGAAGCTCACGCTGCTCGGATTGATTCGCGGTCATGTTTTGTGTTTCAGGCATGGTGAATTCAGTATTTAGTACTTAATATTTAGCAACGCGAGGTACGTAATGCCTCCGCGTCCCTCTGTCTCCTCTGTGGTTCCAGTTTTTGCTAAATACTAAGTACTGAATACTCTGTACTGATTGTTACACGGACTGCTTCTGCTTCATGCGTTTTCCAGCTTGTGCGCGTGCCTCTACCAAAGATTTCAAGATTGCCACATTTCGTAAATCGTCTTGCGGCTCGTCAATGGGCGTTTCCGCGATAAAGGCCGAATGCTCCGTGCGGGGATCGTTCAGTAACCTGCGGAACGCCTCCAGCCCAATCGCGCCCTTGCCAATATGCTCATGGCGATCGCGTTTGGAGCCACGCGGGTCTTTGGCGTCATTACAATGCCAAACCAGCACCCGCTTTACCCCTATCGTTTCCTCCAGCACCCGCAGAGTTTCACGCCATCCTTCTTCAGAAACAATGTCGTACCCGGAGACATGGGTGTGACAAGTATCAATGCAAGCTCCCACCGGGCAAACCGGCTCCAGGTACTTGAGCAGCTGGCCCACCTGCTCGAACGATCCACCCAGGGAAAATTCGGCCCCGGCGGTGTTCTCAATCAGCACCTTGAGATCGGATTTCTCCAGCTCAAGTCCCTGCGCCGCTTCCGCAATGGAAAGGGCCACCAATTCCAGACCTTGTTCCCGGCTGCTCCCACGAAACGATCCGGGGTGCAGGACTACAAACTCCGCGCCCAGCGCCAGCGCTCTTTCCAACTCGCCGCGAAATGCCTCGACCGATTTACGGTGAAACTCCTGGGTAGAACCGGCCAGGTTCACCAGGTAGCTCGAGTGGATCACCAGGGGAGAAATCCCGTATCTCTCCCGCAGGCGGCGCATTTGCTCACACTGCGATTTCGCCAGCGGATACGGCTTCCACTGGCGCGAGCTGGAAGAAAATATCTGAAAAGTATTCGCGCCCAGACGATAAGCCCGCTCAGCCGCGCTCGCTACCCCGCCCGCTGTCGAAGTATGGATGCCAATCCGCCTGGGTCCTGGCTTTGGCGGCTCGCCTTTGGACCAAAGCAGAACGTCCTTCATGCTAAGTTTTGGCTTGCGCTCAGGTCCCACCAGAAGAATCCGCTATAGGATTGATTTTAACATGCTAAGAAGAACGTCCCTGTTTGCTCCTGAGCGCCAGTCACAGTAAACTTTAGAAGCAGAGTCAAGGCAGGATTCCCAATGTTGCATACACCTATGAGGGTTTCTGCGCGATTCAATGGTTTTTCTTATGTACGCTGTGAGTTTTCCGCAACTAAAGTCTTTATGAGGGTCCCATGCTAGTCGTGATGCAGGCGCATGCCAGTGAAGAGCAGGTACGCGCCGTGTGTGAAAAGATTGAAGCTCTTGGTTATCGGGCGCATGCTATTCCGGGCGCGCAACGCACTGCGATTGGCATCACGGGCAACACCGGCGTCGTGGAGATTGGCAGCCTGGATGAGATGTCGGGCGTCCAGGATGTGATCCGAGTCAGCAAACCCTACAAGCTAGTGAGCCGCGACGTGAAGGAAGAGAACACGGTTGTGCGTTTTGCCGGCACAGACGGGAGTTTTGGCGCGCGCGATCTCGGCATTGTGGCCGGTCCTTGCTCCATTGAATCGCGCGAGCAGGCGTTTGCGATAGCCGAACGCGTGGCCAAAGCCGGAGCGCGTTTCTTTCGCGGCGGAGCCTACAAGCCGCGCACCTCGCCGTATAGCTTTCAAGGAATGGGAGAAGCCGGCCTGAAGATCATGGCGGAAATCCGCGACCGGTTTGGCTTGCGCATTGTCACCGAGGCGATTGACAGTGAATCTCTGGAGTTGGTGGCTGAGTATGCGGATGCGATCCAGATTGGCGCCCGGAACATGCAGAACTTTTCTTTGCTCAAGAAGGCGGGACGATTGCGCAAGCCAGTCATGCTCAAACGCGGACTCTCGGCCACCTTGGAAGAGTTCCTGATGGCCGCCGAATACATTCTGAGCGAAGGCAACTATCAGGTGGTGCTGTGCGAACGCGGAGTGCGGACCTTTGCCGACCACACCCGCAATACGCTGGACTTGAGCATTGTGCCCGCGGTGCAGCACCTCAGCCATCTTCCCATTGTGGTTGACCCCAGTCATGGCACGGGAAAACGCGACAAGGTCCTGCCTATGTCGCGTGCGGCCATTGCATCCGGCGCGGATGGCCTGCTGATCGAGGTGCACAACGATCCCGATCGCGCCCTGTCCGATGGCGCGCAATCTATCTTTCCCGACCAGTTTGATGAACTGATGTCGGAAATCCGCCAGATTGCGGCAGTGGTGCACCGCTCTGTGCAGGAACCGTTGCCCCAGCCCACCGCGGCAAAGGCAGCCGGATAAATTGCGCCGCTACGCTGTCTTCTATCTTGGGCTGGTGTTGTGTCTCTTCTGCGGTTGCTCGGACACACCCGAACCCAGTCCCAACTACCACGAATACGCCTATGTAACCAATGGCGGGAGCAATACGGTAACAGTGGTGGACCTGCGCGCGTTGCGGATTTTGAAAACCGTTGCCGTGGGAAGAAGCCCAAGCGGAATTGCCATTAACTCACGCAGGAACGAAATCTATGTAGCCAACACTGAATCCAACAACATCAGCGTGATTGATGCTGAGACCAACAAGGTAGTTTCCACCATTGGCGTGCATCGCGCTCCCTACGCGGTGGACGTCTCTCTGGACGGTGGGCGGGCCTATGTGGCGAATTTCGGGTCCGCCAATCTTTCGGTGATTGATCTGGACCAGCGGAAAGTTATCCGCACAATTCAGGTGGGTAATGGCAGCACTCTGGCCAAAGTGACGCCAGATGGAAAACTGGCTCTGGTTTCATTGCGAGATGAAGATTCGGTAGCGATTGTGGACACGGAAAAACTTGCGCTCCGCAGCAAGATCAAAACCTGTAGCAAGCCCGGTGATTTAGGCATTTTGCCGGACTCAACCAAAGCATTTGTGGCCTGCAGTGCCGGGAACCAGGTTGGAGTCATCGATCTTAAAAACGATACGCTGCTGGCGCTGCTGGATACCGGCAAAACGCCGATTGATATCGTGGTGAAACCCGATGGTGGCGAGGTGTTTGTCTGCAACTTTGATGACAGCTCGGTTTCGGAAATCATTGCCAATTCTAATGAAGTGAACAGCAGCATCCTGATCGGCAACCATCCGGTTCGTGGCCTGGTTTCCCCGGATAATTCCCTGCTCTTTGTCAGCAACTACGGCTCGGATTCCGTGGCGGTTTACAGCATTGATGACGGACGGCGCATCGCTTCAGCCGGTGTGGGCAGCCATCCTGAAGCCATGGCATTTTCGCCCAACCAACTCCTGCTGCTGGTTGTGGATACGACGAGCAATGACCTCTCGGTCCTGGAACTCACGGATCGTCAGGGGCGGCCCCGTCCGCAAGCCCCGCACCTGGAGACCATGGTTCCCGTGGGGAGCAATCCAAGAGCAATTGTGGTGAAAGCCTTTGTGAGCCAACAGTGAGGTAGATTGCCCCGCCGCGGGACCACTCTACCTCAGTCCCAGGCCGCCATCTATAACCAGCACCTGGCCGGTAAGAAAGTGTGGCGCTGTCGTTAAGTACATGACCGCGCTGACCACATCGTCTGCGGTACCGTTTCTGCGCATGGGAGTCATCTCAGCAAATTTCCGGTTCACAGAGGGATCGCTCTCTCCATACGAAAGCATCCCCGGGGCAAGGCAGTTTACGGCAATTTCCGGCGCCAGGGACTTGGCCATAACGCGGGTGAGCATGTGCAGGGCGGCCTTGGAGGCGCAGTAGTGAGCGTGAGTGGCCCAGGCTTTTTCTCCACCTAGCGAGCCGATGTTAATGATCTTGCCCTTTGCCACGCGCAAGGCGGGAATGCAATGCTTGGAAATGAGAAACGGCCCACGGACATTGGTGGCGAACATGTTGTCCCATTGTTCTTCGGTCACATCCGGAAACAACACATCTTCATAAAAACCGGCATTGTTCACCAGGAAATCCAGTTTGCCCCACTGCTCGGTGATAGTGCCAAGGGCCCTGATTATGCTCTGGCTGTCGCGCACATCGCATTGCAGGGCAATGCCCTGGGGACCGATTTTATTGATGTCGGCAACAGTTTGGGCCGCCTCCTGCGCTGAAGTGTAGTAGGTGAAGGCGATCTGCGCGCCGGACCGCGCCATGGCCAAGGCGATTGCGCGGCCCAGATGTTTGGCCCCGCCAGTGATCAGAGCAGTTTTTCCTTCCAGTTGTGGCACTGGAGGATTGTAAATGGTGGAATGAAAAGGCGAGAAGCGCTTGCCACTCTCGAGCCACAAGCAAAAACCAAAATCTCACCAAGGATACATCCTTCAGCTTTGGGAACTCGCCTCGAAGGCAGTCTCCGACACGGAAATATGGGGAGAAGAGCGATAGCGGGCAGAGGCGGTGAATCTTTTTTTCGCTGCCGCTATCCAATATTGCTATGAGCAGCAATCCCTTGTTCGTGTCACTTGCGGGACCATCGTCAGAGCCGGAAGCGCAACACCCGGCAACAGAATCTGAAGCCCTGGATGCGTACTCGCGTGTGGTGACCCAGGTGGCTGAATCGGTCAGCCCTTCTGTAGTTCGAATCCAGGTAGAAGCGAGTCGTGGCCGCGGCGGCAGTGGTTCAGGATTTATCTTCACTCCCGACGGCTTTATTCTAACCAACAGCCATGTCGTTCACGGCGCAGACAGGATTCGAATCTGGACCCTGGAGTCGGGCAGCTTTCCTGTCCAGTTTATCGGTGAAGATCCGGACACGGATTTAGCCCTTCTGCGCGTTGACGCGCCTGCCATGCGCGCCGTCAAGTTGGGTGACTCCCGCAGGATCAGAGTGGGACAGTTGGTGGTGGCGATTGGCAATCCCTATGGATTCCAGTACACGGTGACGGCTGGCGTGGTCAGCGCGCTGGGACGCTCGCTGCGTTCACAGTCTGGCCGGCTGATCGATGACGTGATCCAGACCGATGCTGCGCTCAATCCGGGAAATTCTGGCGGGCCGCTGGTGAATGCGCGGGGCGAAGTGATTGGAGTGAATACTGCCACCATATTGCCCGCCCAGGGCCTCTGCTTTGCTATCTCCATTAATACCGCTCAGTTCATTGCGACTAAGCTGATCCGGGACGGTGTAATCCGGCGGGGCTACATTGGCGTGCAGGCGCAGACGGCCCCTATCAATCGGACCATTGCGCGCTACCACAATCTGGAGATCGGTACCGGCGCTCTGGTGCTTACAGTCGAAAGCAACAGCCCGGCAGAAAAAGGCGGGTTGAAAGAAGGCGACGTTATTGTTGCCCTGGACGGTGAACTGGTAGAGGGAGTTGACGTTCTTCATCGCCTGCTGAGCGAGGAGCGAATCAACATCTGGACTAGCCTGACCGTTTTACGAGGAGCCCAGAAGCTCGCAATGAGGCTGCTGCCGGAGCTAAGGCAATCCGAAGACAAGAGATTGCCATAGTTGCCAGAATCGCCGGTTTTCAATTCTAGCGATTTTGGCAATCTTGGCAATCTCGTTAGAGCCCAAACAGTTCTCTTAGCCGTTTGGTCTGGGCGCGGCTTACGGGAATCTCGGTTTGCTTGCGATCGTCCATGCGCAGTTGGTAAGAGCTCTTGAACCATGGGACAACTTCCTTGATGCGGTTGATGTTGACGACAAACGAGCGGTGGGCGCGCCAGAACACATTCGGATCAAGGTCGGACTGCAATTCTTCCAGAGTGCGGCAATTGGATTGGCCTTCCAGGTTGGCGGCCACCACGGTGATAACTCCATCTTCAATCGAGGCAAAGCAAACGTCCTTCTGGTCCACCAACAGCAGACGCCCGGCCGCGCGAAGCAATACTTTTGAATTCTGCGGCTTCTGCGCCTCCAGCATCTTGACCAGCGTGTCCAGTTTGTCAGTACTGGCCGAGGTGGATTGAAGCTTCTTCCTGGCTTTGTCCACAGCTTGATTGACGCGTTTCTTATCGAAGGGTTTGAGCAGGTAATCCACTGCATTCACTTCAAACGCTTTCACGGCATACTGGTCATAAGCGGTAGCAAAAACGATTTGCGGGAGGGTGATTTTCCGGTCCAGGAGTTTTTTGATGACGCCAAATCCATCCAGGCCCGGCATCTGGACATCCAGGAAGACAATGTCCGGCGAATGCTCTTTAATCAGGGTCACCGCATCCAGGCCGTTGTGTCCCTGGGCCACCACGCTCACGTCATCCACGGACTTAAGCAGATAGCTCAGCTCATCCAGCGCGAGCTGCTCGTCATCGACAATTACCGCGGAAAGCGGCATTGAGAGTTGCCTCCGATCTAAGTATAGAGGGTGGCGATGCGGGGCTCAAATCCTAATGGATCGCCAGTACAAACGTGTTATACGGTGATGTCAAAACGCGAAACAAGCACTCTCAAGCCGTCAATAAATCAGCTCAATCCGCGTCATCAGTAGTAAGGGTTTTTGGCCGCTTCTACTCATCACGGACTCTGGACCGAGTGAGGTCAGAACTGGAAACCGGAGTCCCGTGTTCGATAGACTAGTCATATAGACGGAGAAACATCCATGACACCGCAGGAACTGCTTAAGAAGATTTCTACATTATCCAGCGAACAGGAGCATGCCGTCGAGAAATTCGTCACATATCTGCAAGAGAAGAAGAATCCTTCCACCCCGGATGCCCGCGCTGCCATTGATGCGTTCATGAACGAGCATGCTGAGCTCATGCGCATGCTCGCAGAGTGACGCGCTATTTGTCTGTTGAGGACGTCCTATATGCCCACACTATGTCAATCCGAAAGTGGGGAGGAACGCCTGGGATTCGCGATCAGGCTGCCCTGGCTGCCGCCATAGGACGCCTGGAGTCAGGCTACTATCAAGACACCATCGAAGAAGCGGCAGCCCTATTCGAGAGCCTCTCCCAAAACCACCCTTTTCTGGATGGCAACAAACGAACCGCCATTGCCTGCGCCGTGGCTTTTCTGCGGATCAATGGATAGGCAGTCCAGTTCAACGATTCGGACGCTTACCGGTTCTTGAACTCTCTTTATGAGGAAGGGCGTATAACGAAATCGTTGATCGAGAGTTGGCTGCGGCAGCACGCTTTTAAGACTTGATGCTCGCCTCCTAGCTGCTTCTTTCCACCACAAACTCCGGAGCAAATAGCAGCGCGCGTTTGATTTCTGAATCAGGGAAGGAGCAGATGGCGCGCGAGGCGGCCTCAGCGTGCTTGGCCGCGGTGTCGTAGGCAGACTGGATAGAACCGTAATGATTCAATATCTCCAGGATCTGCTCGTGCCTTACCGACTGGAAGGCCCGCTCTTCCAGGACTTTCTCCACCAGCGCGCGCTCTGCCGGACTGCAGCGTTCGAGGGCGTGGATCACGGCCAGAGTGACTTTGCCCTCACGCAGATCGCTGGCTACCGGCTTGCCCAAAACTTCTTCGGAGGCGGTCAAGTCCAGCGCATCATCCACAATTTGAAACGCCAAACCCAGATTGCGGCCATAATCTGCCAACCGCTCTTCCTGCTCTTCTGTGGACTTGCCCAGAATGGCGCCCATACGCATGGATACGGAGAACAGGCAGGCGGTCTTGCGAAAGATCAGATCAAGATGCTCTTCCCGGCTGATGCACTTACCCAGCTTTTCCATCTGCAGTAACTCGCCTTCAACCATCTGCTGGGTAAGATCGATCAGGACATCGAGAATACGGAAGTTGCGCTCCTGCACGGCAATCTTGAAGGACTGCATGTAGAGCCAGTCTCCGGCCAGCACACACTTTGAATTGCCCCATTGGGTGTTGGCCGCCGGACGCCCGCGCCGGATCTTGGCTTCATCGATAATGTCATCGTGCACCAGGGTGGCGGTATGAATGATCTCCACCACAGCACCCAGGCGGATGGCGCTGCGCTCATCATGAGGAAAAAGTTTGGCGCAAAGCAGCAGCAACGCCGGACGAATGCGTTTACCTCCTCCGGCGCGCAGGTGCTCGCCAATATCCGTGATGGCGCGCACCTCTGAAACCGTATCGCGCCCGAATTCGCGCTCAATGGCTGCCAGATCATCGCGCAGCAGGTCCAGGAAGTCTTTGGCGGTAAATGTGGCCGGTGTGCTCAACGGGTCCTTTTAAGTACTTCTGTAATTGGTGAACTGCATGTCGATCCCAAAGTCCTTTTGCCGCAGTAAAGCAATGATTTCCTGCAGGATATCGCGGTCTTTCCCGCTCACCCGTACGGTGTCACCTTGAATCGACGCCTGCACTTTTTTCTTTGAATCCTTAATCACGCGCACAATCTCTTTGGCTTTTTCCGTGGGAATGCCCTGCTGCATGGTAATTCGCTGCCGAGCCGTAGAGCCGGCGGCAGACTCGACCTCGCCATACGTCAGAGCCTTAATCGGCACGCCGCGTTTGACCAGTTTGCTTTGCAGGATGTCATTCACTGCCTTGAGTTTGTACTCGTCGGCAGAAGTGAGCACAATGGCGTCTTTGCCTTCGAGTTGGATGTCAGACTTGGTGTTCTTCAAGTCAAAACGGGTATGGACTTCCTTAAGCGCATTCTGAATAGCGTTGGAGACCTCTTGCAGGTCTACCTTGCTTACGATGTCAAATGTGTTTTCCGCCATGCGTTAATAGCTTACTAAGAGTTGCCTCATGATGCACGCATTCTAAACAGCAACGCGCCAACACGAGCCGGCAGTTGGTTGCCCGATGACCGGCAGCTTTCCTGGTTACCAACGTACTCTTGTGCCCATGCACCAATGCTGCGAAGATCATCTCGTTCGAAACAGTCCTGCTGGCATTTTCGGGGGAAATTGCCAGTCAGGGAGGGCTTAAAACACAACCCAGGCCTCGGGAAACCGAGGCCTGATTGCTTTTTGACAACGTTGTTCCCACCTCTCAGCATACCCGGACCCGAGGGAAAACACGAAATTGGGCACCCGGATCACAAGGCCAAAAGCTGGTTTTCCTACATGTTGCCTTCATCCGCTGAAGGCCCGTAGATAGAAGGCACAGGGATATCATTCAACCTCAGATAAACTCCCATCTGCGCCCGGTGATGAATGGTATGGTTCAGGATGAAGCTCCGCAACACACCTATGCGGGGCATGGAAAAAATGGTCTGGCCACCTTTCAAGAGCGACCAGGTCTTCATCATCTGTTCGTCAGTAGCGCTGGCGATAGCTTTCCGCGCGCTGGCGGTGCCCTGATCGAAAGCGGCGAGAACTTCCTGACGGGATTTCAACGCGGGCGGCTGGGGCGCGCTGGCTACATCAAAAGAATCCTTTGCGACAATGGCTTCCGCCCATTGGTTGATTGTGGCCAGGTGAGTGGCCAACCCACCCAGGCTCATGGATTTCTGATGGGGTTTCCAGTCGAACTTGCCATCCGGGACGCGCTCCAGGCTTTTCCTGGTGTTCGCCATCTCGTGGTCAAACTCCGGCAACAGTGCTTGATTTAAAGGCATACTTTTCCTCCAGAATTGATTTTGAATGAAACACAGTTTTACACCATTGCAGCCTGAGGCGTCGACTCAGGGGAAAGTCAGGCCTCAGTAAGTCGATCAGGATTTGCCGTGTTGTGGAGCCCCTCGAAATCGCGCACAGCTTCTGATACCGTATTGGCGCAGGAGGAACGCCAATGTCCACGGCCACGCGCACAACCAAATCACCTCGCGAACTGTATTCCATTGCCAAACGTCTCGGGAACTGGGACCCGGAAAGTATTCCGGTAGCGAAAGACCGTCCTCACTGGGAATCACTTAATCCTGAACAGCGCGAGCAACTCACCAAGGTGTGCGCCTTGTTTTATGAAGGAGAGGTCAGCGTGTCAGACACTCTGGCCTGGTTCCTGCTGTCAGTGCCGGAGCTCGACCGGCGAATGTTTCTCGCCTCCCAGGTTTACGAGGAGGTAAAACATGCCGAATTCTTCGAGCGCTATTTTCAGGAGGCCTGCGGCAAGGTGGACACTTCTGCTTACCTCAATCCCCTTTATCGCGGGGTGCTGCTGGATGAACTGAAGGACCGCGGCGAAAACCTGGGCCGGTTATTGTGCGATGGGAAAAACGGTGACCTGGGCCTGGCGCGGGTATTGTTTGCCACGCAATACTTTGGCGTGATCGAGGGCATGATGGCACTGACCGGCTACGACTTTTTTGATGATTTGCTGGCCAAGACCAATATGTTTCCCGGATTGCTGGAGGGCATACGGTTGATTCGCGCGGATGAAGGGCGCCATATTACCCACGGCATGGACTACATTCACGAGATGATCAGCCAGCATCCCGCATACGCCGGTCCGGTACGGGAGCTCTTCATGAGAGAGGCCGCCAGAATTCCCGAGCGCACTGCATTCATTTTTACTCCCAACGGCCTGGGCCTTGATCCACAGCGTATCTCGGCTATTTCTTACCAGCACCACCAGCAGAGGATGCGAGAAGCCGGATTGAATTGAGTCCTAGTTCACTGTGATGCCAACCTGGCTCTTGGCGACGATCTGAGAATTGCCGGTGCTAATTGCCTGCACCAGGATTGTGTGTTGTCCCGGCGGCAGAGCGTAAGCCGCGTCCACCTTGGCCCCAAACGAGTCTGCGAGCTTGGTTCCCGTAGCTGTATCCCACACCTCCAGGCGGTCGATGGCAGCCGAAGAGTTGGCAAACGCGGAGACAAGAACCGGGCTTTGGAGAGTGGAGTTATTCACAGGCGATAGTATGCTGACGCCCGCACTGGAAGAGACGTCAACGGTGACGCTGGATTTGTGGATAGCCTGAAAAGTCCCCGTGCTGATATCTTCGACGATGATCTCATGCGCTCCGGGCGCGAGTGTCACGGTCTGGCTGATGGTCGAGGACCCGGGAGATGACTCTGCCAGTTTTTGCCCCGTGGTGTTGTCCCAGACCTGAAGCTGATAGACCTGCGCGCTTGATTCCCTTGCCGAGGCGCTCACGAGCACTTGCGTGCCGCTCCTCGAATTGGGTGTGGGAGCTGTAATCGTGACGCCATCCGGCGACCCCGTGGTCGACACCGTAATGTTCACGCTTGCCTTATGCAGAGCATTGAACGTGCCGGTGCTGATGTCTTCGACGATGATCTGATGCGATCCGGGCGCGAGTGTCACGGTCTGGCTGATGGTTGAAGACCCGGGAGATGACTCTGCCAGCTTTTTCCCGGTTGTGTTGTCCCAAACCTGAAGCTGATAGATCTGCGCGTTCGATTCTGTGGCAGAGGCGCTCACGAGCACCTGTGTACCGGTGGTAGCGTTCTGTACAGGCGAGGTGATCGTCACATGTCCTGAAAAGAAATCTGTCATGGCGCTCACGTTTGCGGAAGCTCCTGGATCGGTAGCTATTCCCAGTGTATCGAGGAGCGTCCTCAACGTATTCTCATGCTTGTAGGCAGTATTGGAGACAGTCTTTGGTGCGACATTCGGGCCGATGACCGCCGTATAGACCCGGCCCGCCGCGTCTCCGTCTCCGTTATCGAACGTGATGATCAGAAGTCCATCCCCGCCCGGTTGGAAATAAGGCTTGGCGAGCAGGGATGGCAGGTTTTTACTGAGGAAGCCGTCCGCAAGTGACGCGCTGGCATCATGTCCATCATTCAACCCATCGGGAATGATCATGCTGAACTGCGGCAGCGTATTGTTGGCCAGGTCAGTCGCGAATTGGGAAAAATCTACGATTTTGGCCTGCGACCCGGCGCTATTGCTCAGGATATCGCTATACCAGGTTGCGCCATTGTGGCGGCGATAGTAATGAGTTCCGTTGGCCAGATCGGGGGTCGTCACCTTCCCTCCTGCTGCCGCATACGATTGCGCGTAGACCTTCCAGGAGATGCCCAGATTGTTCATCTCGCGAAAGATGTTGTTATCCGTTATCGGCGAGGCGCAGTCATTGCCGTTGCAGCCAAAATTATGGCTCCCGGCGGGCAATACACAGTTCGTAGAATGGCAGCTCCCCGAGTCCAGCCATAGATAATCCATCAGCGACCCGGAAGTGTCAGAGAAGTAGTTGGCTGCATGCCCGTTTGCCGACCCCTGCTTCACCAGCCACGGCATGTCTGCAACGGTAGTGCTGTAGCTGGTATTTTCTTCGATCAGCAACACGACATGCGATGAACGTGGAACCGGAGCTTGCGCGATAGCAGAAAGCGAACACCAGCATTGAACCATAATTGTGAAAAGGAATATTCTTAGCCCCGTTCGAGAATTCCAGGTGCGCATGTGTGGATGTCCTCTCCGTGCTTGATTTGGTATCGATCACAGTGCACTCAACGGCGGACGGCGGAATCTCCCCGGCAAGAACAAGCCTCCTCTGAAGGTTGCTCCTGGGAGCGCCATTTTTGGTTCATGCACCGCTGAGGTTGCTGCGTACTTTAACTCGAGAATGGCTTAAGAAGGGTTAAGACGGCGTTAATACGTAACTCATTAGTGTTAAATAAGCCCTGCTTTCGGGTGAGAGCCTTAGGTCTGATGCCGTCCGTACGGGATTTTGGTCTCCTCGAAACAAAGGCAGCGTTCATTCCGGCGGAGAATTGGCAATCAGATTCATGAGAGCAGTTGAAGAATCCGAAGCAAACGCCCGTCATGCAAGAAGTGCAGTTGGTCACGGAACTCAAGTTGCCACTCAGCGCAAGTCACGGATGAGGTCCGGAATCCACAGACGTGGCTTTGTTATCGGAGAAGCTGACCATGGTCGACTTGTCCCCGTTGATGTACTGGACCTCTCGATTGCCGTAATCGCCTCGGCCTGCGCGTATGTTCGTTCCCAGAGCAAAGCTCGCCTGTAATTCGTTCATACCGGGTTTGACTTCATGATGGTCAATGGCGCTCCAAACGTCCGCCGGCCAATAGTTATAGAGCTGGTGGGGATCATCGATCATGAAGACATCATTGATAAAAAAATCGTAGCTGCCGCTGCTCACCTTTCCCACAGTCACGGCGTATTCGGCGGATGACCCTTCTCTGGCGAAAACGGCCATTACCTGCTTCTGCCCGCGTACTTTCTGGGCAATCACATCTTTGATTTCCAGTTTTTCCAGCGGCGCAAGCAATCCGGCTGTATGCGTCAGCTCCACTTGACGCGATGATTTGCCATACGGGTAATAGGCAAGTTGGTTTCCGGACCGAACCCAAACAGGCTTACCAACAACTTCCCTGGCTGACTTAAGATCGTAAGGATACAGTTTGTGCTGAGTAACGTAGTCGTCCAGCGTTACGTGGTAAGAAGAGGAAGATAGGGGCTGCGGCTTGCGCGCGTCCGGCTCATGCGTTCTGTCGTAGAAGATGATGCCCACACGTGCCAGTGCAATAACCAGGAAGACAACCAGGGTAATCTGAATGCGCTTGCGCCAGTCGCTTTCCATGTGCTTGAAAAGACACTAAGCCAGAAACCGGCCGAGAAGCACGAGGCCCACCAGCAGGACAACCCCGGTTCCAAAGGTATACCAAATGAGCTTGTTCTCAATCGGGAGCAGGGGCTCATACTCGCTCTCCATCCGGCGCAATTCGTCGGTTAACTGATGTTTCAACATTAGGTCATCCTTTCATTATGGGAGGCAGCATTCCGTGGAAGAACAGCCACGAGATCAGCAAACCGACCCAGATGATGTATCCAAACAGACACAAAAGGTATACTGCGGCCAGTTTAGCGATCCCCTCCTGCCACAGCTTTCTGAAATTAGAGAGTGCGCCGATGGCAAAGAAGGTCATCACAAAGAAGATGGCGCGAAATACGTTGGCCTCTCCCATGGACGCCTTGATTTTGGGCACCAGTCCGGGCGATAAAGCTCCCACCACAACCACAATCAAGAAAGTGGCAACATAGCCCAGAATAAACTTGGGGAATCGCTGCCAGATCTGCACGACCCGGACTTTCTCGCCTTCGCGGCGCTCAATCTTTGCTGACCACACCCAGGCGAGAAGAAAGGCCCAGACCCCGATAAAGATATCGATGAATACCTTTACCGTGGTGGCAACGCCGAGAGTCCAGCCCGGCTGAAAATGTATTCCGGAAGCGGCCAGAGCCTTGGCCTGGACCAGCGCGTCCGCGATTGCTCCGCTGGCCACCGCCGCTCCGTCGGTCTTGACGGCCAGGCCCATCCACGCGCCCGCAACCATCGGCTGTCCAAAAAGGTAGTGCTGCGCGGCAAAGGGCAGGATCAGCAATTCAACCACGGAGAAGATCACAACCAGTGAGGACACCATGACCGGCACCACAGGCCGCGCCCTGATGGCGCTTCCGGTAGCGATGGCGGCTGAAACCCCGCAGATGGAAATGCCTGAAGCCAGCGGCGCTGCCCACTCACGGCTAAATCCAAAATAACGGCGCGCCACGTAGTACACGATTGGCCAAAAAATCAGATAGGCGCACACAATCGCGCACAGTCCCTGGAACAGCATGACCGAAGCCAACCGTCGCTGGTCTAAAGCAGTAATACCAAGAAAGCCGCCCAGCATCACGATGGCGGACTTGATATACAACTCGGGCCGTATGGCGTCTTTGAATTTCTGGACCACTCCGGGCAAGAAATTTCCAAAGATCAGGCCCACCAGCAGCGCGATGATGAACCCGGATTCATTGGTCAGGTTCAGCGACCAATGGATCCCGAACGCCTGCCTTTTGTCAGGTGTCGCCGCGATAAACGCCCAACTGCCTAGGAACCAGCTGGCATAGCTAAGAGCAAAGATTGCAGTCACGCCGAGAGCAAAGCGCTTCACGTTCGTCCGCATCGCTCGAGCGCCAAGCAGCAATACGATCAGCAAAAAGCTGTAGGTGGCCAACAATGAAATCGTCGCCGGCAGTTTTGCGTAAAATTTGGAAGCTGGCGCCAATGCTTTGGCGGGAGCAATCCAAACGGATGTCGTTACCGCCCATCCCAGCAGGTCTGCTCCAAACAGCAGGCCTAACGAGAGTGTGAAAACCAGCAAGCCGATACACACGGCCAGCCAGTCCTCGCTCATTCCGGACTGCGCGGCGTGGACAACAGCATTGGGTGTTTCATACTTTGCCGGTTCTATCACATTCGCCGTTTTTGCCATTGCTCCCCCCAGTTCCTTCCCGAAACACAAAAACCCATTCGCCATTTTCTGGTGAGTGGGTTCAAAGAATGCCTGGAAATTAAGAAGCTATGAAGATCACTCGCCAGAATGGTTGAACGTGGGGCGGCAACAACAGTTCCTTCCCCAAACGACCGACTTCCTGCTAAACGACTTCATGCAACGGAGACAATACAGCTTGATGGAATGGTTGTCAAACTCAAAGGTGTGGATCATTCTTCTGTTGTTCCTTAATCCATGATCTCTCTTGCGTGCTTTTTCGCTCTACACTTGTGATGAGGAACGGAAACAGGGAAATTGGTCTGGGGTTGGTTCACCGGCAGAGCGCCAGTAAGGCCCTAATCCGCTACCGCTTCCCTCACAAATCAGAAAGCAAGCAGAAAGGGGAATCATGTCTAGTCAACAAATAGTGAAAAGCGCCCATTCCCGGACCAACACCTCACAAACCAGCCGGCTAGGACGCTGGCTCCCGTCGGATCCGATCCATCTAAACCACTGGCTGAAAACTACCATCGAAACGGCGGAGCGAAAGCCGTCTCCATTCCATCCGGTCATCAAAGAATTTCAGGCAATGATCGAATCGGATCCAGTGATGTATATGTACTTCACGCTAATGTTTCAGCAGCAGCCCAGGTTTCCCTCGCCCCCAAATAGCGGCGATGTTAAATTGCAGAATTATCAGCAGATGCTGGTAGTTATCAATCACGTGCTCACCACCGCACCCGACTTTAACACCACAGGCATGGTAGGGTTCCCGATCAACGCCATCCTCGACTTCCCGATGATCACGCCGGCCGGGCTCGCAGCGTTCCTGGCGCAGAAGGTCAACGCGATGTTCCGGAAGGTGCTGAGGGTTTGGACCCAGTTCCTTGATTCCGAGGACTCACGCTATGTGCTCAACACGACCAGCAGCGGCTGGCTGTCGCCGGAAGCGCTAAAAGCGATTCACATGAATGAGTTCATCCACGAACCGAAGAAGCCTTTCTTCGGGTTCAAGTCCTGGAATGATTTTTTCATTCGCGAGTTCAAGCCGGGTATGCGGCCGGTCGCGGAGCCCGCAAACGGTAAGGTGATCGCGAATGCGTGTGAATCCGCGCCGTACGCCATTAGCATGAATGTCAAGGAGTCCGACACTTTCTGGATCAAATCTCAGCCGTATTCGCTCCACCAGATGCTCGACGGCATGCATGTGCAGGAGTTTATAGGTGGAACGGTCTACCAGGCGTTCCTCAGCGCCGAAAGTTACCATCGGTGGCACAGCCCGGTTTCAGGCACGATCCAATCGATCCATCAGGTGGAAGGCACTTATTACGCCGAAGCCGCCTCGGAAGGATTCGATCAAGCTGGACCGAACAATTCTCAAGGTTACATTGCGCACGTAGCCACCCGAGCGCTCATCTTTATCCAGGCCGATGATCCGGGTATCGGGCTTTTGTGTTTGATTCCAATCGGCATGGCCGAAGTCTCGTCGTGCATCGTGACCGTTCGGGAACACCAAAAGGTGCGCAAGGGTGATCAAATCGGCTACTTTCAATTCGGTGGTTCGACGCATTGCCTGGTATTTAGAAACGGTGTGATTTCGCAGTTCGCCGCAGGTGCTATACCGCAGGGACCAAACGGGTCGAGCTCGGTCAATCTGAACGTCAACGCGCTGCTCGCCATTGCCAAGTGAAAGGATACCGAAGACGCGGCAGCAGAAGCGCCGTCAGGCTCTTCCTGGTCGGCGTGAATCAATTCGTTCTCTGACCCGCGTCTGGCCGCAAGTCCTAAACTCGTGCTCTGACACGCGCTTCCACCGAAATGACGCACTGCTCAAACGGCAAAGCTGTAGAATTTGTCTCTGAACGGATTTACGAGACGCGAATTCACTGTTCAGCCCCGGACGATGAACGCGTAGCAATCATTTGGGTATTCCACTATGAACCAAAACGCTAAAGCAGATAGAAACACTGTAGTCGCCGCAGTCGTCCAGGCGGCATCCGTGACCTTTGACCGTCAGCGCACATTGGAAAAGTTGCTGGACCTTACCGTGAAGGCCGCCAAACAAGGCGCGGAGCTGGTGCTCTTCCCGGAGGCGTTTGTCTCCGGATATCCACGCGGGCTGGATTTCGGCGCGGTGGTGGGTTCGCGTACCCCAGAGGGCCGTGAGGACTTCCGCCGCTATTGGGAGAGCGCCGTAGATGTCCCTGGACCAGCCGTTGAGACCATCAGCAGTGCCGCTCGCTCCAACTCGGTGTACCTCGTGGTGGGCGTGATTGAGCGTGATCAGGGTACCTTGTATTGCTGCGTCCTCTTCTTTGCTCCCGATGGCGCCTTTTTGGGAAAGCACCGTAAGCTCATGCCGACCGCCTCGGAACGGCTGGTCTGGGGATACGGGGATGGTTCCACCATGCCCGTATTTCAGACTCCTTTAGGACGCCTCGGCGCGGTGATCTGCTGGGAGAACTACATGCCTCTGATGCGCATGTATATGTATTCCAAAGGCATCGAGATCTATTGTGCGCCAACCGCCGACCATCGCGACACCTGGGTGGCCTCCATGCAGCATGTTGCGGTTGAGGGCCGATGCTTCGTCCTTTCCTGCAACCAGTTCAACCGGAGGCGCGATTTCCCCGAAGATTACAAGACCGGCTTTGGCGAGGATCCCGCTACCGTGATCTCCCGAGGCGGCAGTTGTATTGTGGATCCATTCGGCAGGTTTCTTGTCGGGCCGAACTTTGAAGATGAAGCCATCCTGCTGGCGGAACTCGACCGCAGCCAGATACCACGCGCCAAGTTCGACTTTGACGCCGTGGGCCATTATTCCCGGCCGGATGTCTTCCGCATGATCGTGGATGAGCGGCCCAAACCAGTGGTAAGCCCAGATCAGTCTTAAAATGCCGCCTAATGAATTTTTGCCACGGATGATCATTTCTTGTGGACAGCGTAGGTTGCCGATGTAGAATGTCCGGTTTCTCAAGTCAGTAATTCCTGTTTGGAGGAATGTTCATGAAGTATGCCGCAGAATTGTTTGGTACATTTGTATTGGTTTCCGCTGGACTCGGTACGGCTGTACTGGCCGGCGGCAGGGTTGGCGCTGTAGGGATATCTCTCGCATTTGGCCTGACGCTGGTGGCCATGGCCTTCGCCATCGGTTCTATTTCAGGCTGCCAACTCAATCCTGCGGTTACACTGGGGATGCTGCTGAGCAAGCGCATTAAGGCCGGTCACGCAGCCGGTTACATGGCGGCTCAGGTAGTCGGGGCGATTGTTGGGGCAGCTCTCATCCTGGTAATCGCCAAGGGCGCTCCCGGCTTTGTTCCCAACCCAGACAACTTCGGTATTAATGGTTACGGGGAACACTCACCCGGTCACTATACGTTATTGGCCTCCTTCCTTACGGAAGCATTATTTACCCTGTTGCTGGTTATCACCGTGCTCTTCGCAACAGATGAGAGAGAGCCTGCAGGATTTGCAGGTCTGCCTATTGGCCTGGCCCTCGCTGTCACCAATTTGGCTGCAATTCCCGTTACTAATGCTTCCATCAACCCAGCGCGCAGCATCGGTCCCGCGGTCCTCGTCGGAGGCTGGGCGGTTGAGCAGTTGTGGCTGTTCATTGTCGCCCCGCTTGTGGGAGGCATTGCGGCTGCGGGCATCTATATGACGTTCAAAGGCTCTGCGGGGACCGGCAAGCAAAAGGGAGCCGGTGCCTGAAAACTACTACTGCTTTTCTGCACTATGCACTTTTGTAACTTCCCTCAGAAAAGCAACCGCACTATTATGATTCATCATGTCGGTTCACAACGGCAGTCATCTGGCTGATAAAGAAGCAGTACGGAGGCGATGGGAGAGGTTCAAACTCGATCTGCCCCTTCGTCTGGTGGTGCATCGCGAAAAGACCACGATTGTACACGGGCGCGGCAGCGACATGAGCGAAGGTGGGTTGTTGATCTTTGCCGGCGTTGAACTCAAAGAAGGGGATGAAATATTCGTAGAGTTTACGCCTCCCTATTCTAGTGACCCAATTCGGGTCCGTGGCGTGGTCAGAAACCGCGAAGGCTATAAGTACGGCGTCGAGTTCCTGTGGAACTCGCCTGAAGAAGAAGAACAGACCACACGTTTCCGCAACCTCCTGCGTCTTTCCTCTTCTACTGATGTGATGTAATTGCTCTGTCCCCTCATGGCTCCCATAGGGAGCAACTCGCCCGGGAACCAGCTACTTTAGTGCCTCCAGGCCGGGCTGAACAAGCGAAACCAGAAATCGTCCGATGGATGGGAAATGGGTTGCCAGCAAGGTTAGCAGCGGCACGATGCCGACCGAAACAATTCGCAGATAGAACTGAATTCCCAGATCACTCGGCTTGGTTTTTGCAATCCGATTCAGGATATGGTCACGATGCACTTGCATTAAGACCTGGAAGATGAGAAAACCAATTACAATGAAGACCGCCGTAAATGACCAGAGCAGGGTCTGGTGCGGCTCGAAAGAATAGACATTCAAGGAAATCAAAACCAATGTGAATGATATCCCCAGGAATATCAGTAAGAACCTCATGTGTCCCAGGGCGCCGCGGATGAAATCAACGTAGCGCAAGGCTACGAATTCTTCCATTTTCTGGATTTGTTCTTCTTTAGGATCGCTTTTCTCAGGATTGCAATATACAGCTACTTGTTTTTCGTCTTTATCGTCTTCCACTTCGGCAGAAATAAAATCGCCGTTCTTCCAACGCCTATCCAGGACGCTCCAGATGCCCTGGAGAACGTCGGCGAGTCTGTCCTGCAGTTGATGCAAACCAACCTCCAGTTGAAAGAACAGTTCAGCCGTGGGGCTGGCAGGCTGAGATGGAGAAGAGGCGCGGAATTCCCGGTTCATGTGGGGTGCAACCAGCGTTGGCTTCTCCAGTTTAAGCTGTTCACGCGTGGTCCTGATCTCTTCGACAAGACCTTTCACAGCCTCCATGTCCTTGGTAGTTTGCGGCTCCAGTCCAATATCTGTCTTCATCTCGAGGTCCAGCTTCTGGTTACAATACCCAACCCGTCGCATCGCTTCCAGCGAACGCGAAAGATAGCTCCATTCGGCTTCTTCTCCTCCCTGCCGCCAGATTGGTGACCAGCCAACGCCTTGCAACCGGCCAAATGCAAAACGAATGGGAGACCGTTCCAGTTCCAATAGCAGCTTTCTCAGGTTCGCCCACAGCTGTCCAAGACGAAAACCGCCCGCCAGCAGTACTATGACGCCAACGCAGAACAGCACCTCAAAGAATGGGCCATAGAGACGGTTTTCGAACAATTGAAATGGATGAACTACATCAAAGAGAAGCAGCCAGATAAGGAAAAGAACCGCCAGCCCCGCGATGTAGTAAGGGCCCAGAAAATAATGGGAAACCGAATTCGCGACACGCTCTTCAGTGCTTGCTCCCGGTGCGTCATGTGTTGCTTTGAGTCTGGGGCGAAGGCGGTCATTGAAGCGTAATCGCCAAAGCTCAAAGATGCACCACGTGTAAACCGCGGCAAACAACGGCAACATCGGAGTAAAAGGTGATATACCGGTGGCCAACTGTACCGCGCGATAGGCGAAAAAGAATCCATAAAAATGCCCTGGATCGCCGGCCAGCAGGGCAAACCAGAGACCACCCGCCAATATAGCGCTGCTCCAAACCCCGATCGCCGCCCAGTAGATTCCTCTTAAGCCTTGCGGGGTCTGTTCCATGGTCTCTTTGTTCCTCGCCATCTTCCATTTCTGGCTAAACCGGCAATTGACATTTACTAGAAGGCAAGCCAGCAGAAGTCCAGCCACCACCAGTACCACCGCTATCTCCAGGATCGTCAATATCACGGTGTGCTGGCCAAAGCGAAATGCAGGAGCAGCCATCATGACCAGGCTGAGAGTCAAAGCCGCCGTTGCCGAATGAATAAAGAATAACCGCTGCCCTGGCTGTGGCATTAGCAGCGAGAAATCTCGGAACCACCGCGCCCCGGGCGCCGATGTAATAAGTATCCAGATGTGCAGCAGGCCCAGGCCACATAGGAAGGTCATAAGTACTTTCCACTCAGACGAGAAATCCTGGTCCTGCAGCACCGGACTGGTAGCCTGCGGCTGATTGTTTGCTGGTGGCTGGGAATCTGGTTGGGCAATCAGCTCGGGCGGAGAAAGCAACTGTATAGGCCAATAGCCGCCTGTGCCCACGGCGGTGAGCCACAGGGGAGACTTCTCCGTGCGTAAAGTGAACGGTTCCTGGCGTTCATAGAATGTCGGCTTGCTCCCGGACTTACCCGGAACCGTTTGCACCAGGGCCTCCAGAAAGGCATTGTATTGACCTTCTTCGTATTGATCGGCAAACGGAAGGCGTGCAAACTGAGTTTCGGTGTTCGGCCACTTTGGATTCGTCCAATCCAGATTACGCGAGACAAACGGGTAGGTGGTCACCGCCAGCATTCCTATGTAGGGAGCATTATCGAGTTCCCGTTCGAACAGCAGATCGGAATTGACGACAAACAGCCGGGCGTCGGGACAGGACTTACGGAGAAAACTCGTCAGAAACAATACATCCAACACGTTGCTGCCGATCACGCCGATGTACTTATACTGGTTCTGCCGCAGCTCAGACGCCATCCTCATCAGCACCGCTTCTTTTGAGATCGGCCCCTGCCCCTTGGAAAAATCAGGCGGCTCATCACTCTTATTGGCTGGCTGATCCGTCAGATTGAAAGGAAGAAAAGGTTGGCCGCTGTTTGTGCTCTGGGCCGGAGAGGAAGACTGATTTTTGTCATACGCGTTGCGGAGCGTGGAGATTTCCCTGGGATAAGAGAAGCTGGTGGAACAATTTCGTAAGAGCGCGCCACCGGCTTGCGCATTCTGTTTCTTACCCTGGGCAGGCCCATGTTCCGCGTCATCCTCATCCGCAAATCTTCTTTGCACCGCGCCGTAGGTGGTGGCTGCTTCTGCTAATATTGCCACCTCGGAACGGCCGGTACAGCTGATATCACGATTGTTCTGAAGCAAGGTGAGAAGGCTGATGATGGCCGACTCGGTGTCGCTCACGAAGCTCTGAAATGTCAGGTGGCCGTCCATGGTGTTGTCTGTCTGATCACAGAGCTCTGAGTGAGGGGCCAGGTGCTGGTTCTCTACAGCACATGTACTTGAAGCAGTGCCGCTATAAGCGGCGAACTTGGCTCCCCTGGTTAGCCGTACCAGCGAGGCCAGCGATCCGGAGAATGTGGGACCCAGAATTCTGATGCGGTCTGGATCAATTTTGGGAGCAGGACAGCCACCTTGCCGGCAGACTTGATTCCGGTACTCCAGTGCCCTGCTGAATTGTTCGCCATCCACCCCAGCCGTCGAGGTTTCGGATACCAGGAAAACATAAAGAGTTTTTGCCGCATCCGCGCGGGTGTCACCGTTCCAACGAAACAGCAGGAGTCCCGGTTCTTTCTGCTTTTGCTCTGCGTCTTCTTCTGCCTTCTGCTGTGAATCGTAGTCCTGCCAATCAAGCCTTGCTGAGGGATCCCAGGGCAGCCAGTACCGGTCCTCCACATAATTCATCGATTGCGCGGCCAATTGGATCGCTTCCATTGAACGGTCGAAGACCAGCGCCATGTGAGTGTTGACTGGATCGGGTAAGATCGCGATGATCGCCTGCAGTTTCTCTTGGTGCGGGACGCACCACCGGCCACCTTTATCTTCAATGGAAGCACATTCTCCCCCTTGTGCTCCGGCAAAGTGCTCGCGTGATGCCTGCCATGGGCCATCCTCAGGGAGTTGGTCGGGTTGGGCAGTTGAGGATTGCCCAAGCCGCGCCTTTACCGGGCGATGGGCCCGAGTTTGTGTCTGGGGTCCCGGCGTTACCGGCGCAGGCGCGGAACCCCGTATCAGCAGGACGCCCAAAGCAACAGCCCCTACAGCAGAACCCACCGCACCAACACGCTTCAGCGGCATATTCCAATAACTCCTTTGAGCGCGTGCTCATCAACGGATGAAGCTAATTGTTGCATTCTCACCATGGAATGATCCTGACGAAGACACACTGACTCGCCTATTTCCTAGTAACGTAATCAGAGCTAAATTCCCTTAACCGGAAAGCGCCATCCAACAATAGCGCATACAACAGTCTTCGGTGAAATCGAATGATAAGGCGCCTCTTCGATTCAACTTGAAACGCCCGCTTGGTGCTTCAGGAGAAAAATCATCTGCTCGGCGTTGTTGTCGAGCGGCGTGCGGGCAAAAGATCCGTACTCCTCCACAATGTGCAAGCCGGCAAGGAGAAAGAGGGAACGCAGGTGTGGATAGGTGTAGTAGGACATCTTCAGCGGTTCAGTCTCCTCCTGGACCAGCTTTTCTCCCTGAAATGTGCGAAAGACAAACGTCGCCGTGAAATTCTGGTTGATCTTATCGACTGACTCTTTGCGAAAATAACGTCGCACGATCTTTTCCGGATCGGACTTCACTGGCCATTCCATCTCTAGAATCTCCTGGCCCATTCCCGCATGGATCAAATCAAACTTGGGAAAAAACACATCAAAAGCCAGGATGCCGTCCCGCTCCAGGTGAAATGCAGCCGTTTTGAATGCGGCGATCTGGTCTTCCAGCGTATACATGTGTTGCAGCGGGCGAAATGGAATGATTACCAGCGGATACTCCCGGTTCGACCGAAAAGTCCTCACATCGCCTTCCACTACCGAAACCAACTCCCTTACATCTTTGGGCTCACGCTGAAGATTTTTGCGAAGAGCGCTGATCATGGGCACGGAATTATCTACCCCGTGAATGGCAATTCCTTCTCTGGCAATCGGCAGCAGGACGCGCCCTGTCCCGCACGCCAACTCCAGCACCGGCCCACCGATGAGCTTGGCCAACCCAAGATAGAAAGGCAGGTCCATCAGGTCCTTTTTGGCGGCATAGGCCTCATCGTAATACTTTGCGGACACCTTGTACGAATCAACAGCGGCGCTCATCGGCGAGCCTCCCGTTTCAATGTTACCGCACGCGCTCCGCCCTGAGGGCGGCGGAGCGGAGTAACGTAATATAGTGCAGCATCGTATGAGCGCTGCTGCCTTCTATCTCATCCCGTCGATGCTGGCTGCCTACTACTTCTGCGTGTGGTGGTTTGTTCGTGGAACTTCCAGGCAAGCCATCGTGGTGCGCTACCAGCCGCCTGCGGCTCTTTCGCCGGCAGCCATGAGATATTTGTTTGCCCTCGGCTGGGATGGCCGCACCTACATCGCCATCCTGGCTCAACTCGCCGCCAGTAAACTGATATCCATATCGCCGGAACCCGGCGGCAAGGTGTACCTCAACAAGCTGCAGGGAGACAGGCTGTCCGTGAAGCAATTGCCGCCGGAAGCCCGAATCGTTTTCAAAGAGCTCTTTGAATGGCAGGACAACGTAGAGCTGAAAACGCCCGAGCCTCGCCTCATCCAAAAAATTCAAAAAACATTGCAAATACAATTAAACAAATATGTTACTTGGCACATTGGCTTTATTGGGATTGCCATCTTCTTTTCCGCCGCCTCCACCATCTGCATATGCTTATCATCCCATCTGTTCGGAAACGATTTACTTGAAGCCGCAATCATGTCGTGCTTTACCGGATTAACCGTGGCCATGTTCAGCGCCGCCACAGCCTACGTCTGGAACCAGAACCTCCAGGCGGTAAAATTAGCTTTCAGAGGCCTTTATCATCGGCGGCTGTTGCTTCTCTTGTTGTTCCTGGTCTTGCTTTATCCTGCCATGTGGTACCTGCTCATGCGTACAGTCACTTCAATCTTTGCCAACGTCACCGGGCTGCTGATTGTGGTCAATATGCTGGCGGGACCACTGCTGCGCAGCTACACTCCCGCCGGAAATCAGGTCTTAAGTGAGATTCTTGGCTTTCGGCAGTTTCTGGAACGCGTGGAGCAGGACCGTTTGCACCGGCTGAATCCACCCGATAGTCCCATGCAGGCCGATGAGGATCTCTTGCCCTATGCGATCGCTCTTGATATCCGTGAAGACTGGGGAGACCGGCTGGGCATAAAAGCCATGGTTGAAACTGTGTTCTGAAAGCGCCGTCACATCCTTTTGCGGTACAATTTGCAACATCTTGATTGATCTCGGACAAGCCCACTTATGATCCACAGCAAAAGATTCTTCTGCTTCATTTTCATTGCGTTCGTTGCCATAACTACTTTAATCGCCGCCGACGACGACCAGCCCGCGAGCCCATCCAGTTCGCTCACTCCACCGGTGGCAAAAAAGGTGCATACAGAGAACCATATCAACGGCGGAAATCTGGTTGACGATTACCGCTGGCTTCGGGACAAAGCAAACCCTGAGGTTGCCCAGTACCTCGAAGCTGAAAACGCCTATACGAATTCCTTCATGAAGCCTACTGAGGGCTTGCAGAAGAAGCTATATGACGAGATGGTCAGCCACATCAAAGAAACTGACGTGAATGTCCCTTGGCGCTATGGAGCTTACTTTTACTACTCTCGCTGGGAGGCGGGCAAACAGTATCCGATCTTCGCCAGAAGGAAAGGTGCTTTGGACGCACCAGAGCAGATCACGGTGGACCTTAACGAGCTGGCCAAAGGCGAAAAGTTCATGTCGCTGGGCGGCTACGACATTAGCGACGATGCCAACTTGCTGGCTTACTCCACTGACAATACTGGCTTCCGGCAGTATCGGTTGCATGTGCGCGACCTGCGTACGGGCAAAGACCTGCCGGACACTGCGGAAAAGGTAGGTTCCACCGCCTGGGCCAATGACAACGAGACTCTTTTTTATACCGTCGAAGATTCCGCCAAGCGTCAGTACCGGCTCTACCGTCATAAAGTTGATACGGACAGCAAGAACGATGACCTGGTTTACGAAGAGAAGGACCAGCGCTTTGAGATTGAGGTTCAGAAGACTCGCAGCGGCAAATATCTTATCCTTGTGTCCGCAAGCCATACCACTTCGGAAGCACGCTATCTTGATGCTGCCCGCCCTTCCGGCGATTGGAAGCTGATCGCGCCGCGCCAGCAGGACATCGAATACTACCCCGATCACCTGGGAGATCGGTTCTACATCCGCACGAATGATAAAGGCCGCAACTTCAGGCTGGTATCGGCGCCCTTAAGCAGTCCGGGCAAGGACAAATGGAAGGAAGTTGTTCCCGTCCGCAACAACGTCATGCTCTCGGATTTCGAGCCCTTCCAGGATTTCTACGTGTTGGTTGAGCAGGAGAATGGACTCCCGCAGCTCACCATTGTCAATCTAGCTACCGGAGCCAAAGAGCGCATTTCCTATCCTGAGCCCGTTTACGCGGCGTTTCCAGGTGCAAACCGCGAGTTCAAAACTAAATTCTACCGTTACAGCTACCAGTCGATGATCACCCCCAATTCCGTTTTCGACTATGACGTTGAAAAACACGCTTCAACGCTGCTCAAGCAAAGCGAGGTGCCTGGTGGATACGATCCTTCCAAGTACAAATCAGAAAGAGTGTGGGCCACGGCCAAGGACGGCACGAAAGTGCCCATCTCCGTCGTCTATCGTCGAGACCTCAAGAAGGCCGACGGTTCGAATCCGTTGTACGTATCAGGCTATGGCTCATATGGAATCTCGCTGCCGGTGACGTTCAGTGGCAATCGTCTCAGCTTGCTGGACCGCGGGGTGGTCATGGCCTACGTGCACATTCGCGGCGGCGGCGAGATGGGCAAAGCGTGGCATGATGCCGGACGCATGATGAACAAGATGAACACCTTTACTGACTTCATTGCTTGCACCGAGTATCTGGTTGCCAATCAATATGGGGCGCGAGACAAGATTGCCATTGAAGGCGGCTCCGCCGGTGGCTTGTTGATGGGCGCGGTTACCAACCTGCGGCCGGATTTATTCAAAGTCGTAATCTCCCACGTGCCCTTTGTGGACGTTATGAACACCATGTTGGACGCTTCCCTGCCCCTCACCGTGGGCGAATATGAAGAGTGGGGCAATCCCAACGAAAAGCCGGCTTACGACTACATGGTGAAGTACTCACCCTACGATAACCTCAAGAAGACTGCATATCCTGCCATTCTGGTAAAAACGTCATTCAATGATAGCCAGGTCATGTACTGGGAACCTGCCAAGTACGTTGCCAAGCTTCGCACTCTTAAGACGGACAATACCGTCCTGCTATTGAAGACCAACATGGCGGCAGGGCACGGCGGCTCTTCCGGACGGTACGACTACCTGAAAGAAGTGGCGCTCGATTACTCTTTTATCCTTACGCGGTTGGGAGTTCAATAAAAAGGCGTGGAGTTCGGATATGCCAAACCAAGAAATTGCCGTCCTGGGCGGCGGATGTTTTTGGTGCCTGGAAGCCGTGTTCGACCGACTAGCGGGCGTAAAATCAGTCGAGTCCGGCTACATGGGTGGGCGGATTGACAGTCCCACCTATCACCAGGTTTGCTCAGGGACAACCGGCCACGTCGAAGTAGTGCGTGTCACCTTTGACCCGCAAGAGCTGACTTACCATGACCTTCTCGAGGTCTTCTTCACCATTCATGATCCAACCACATTAAACCGGCAGGGCAACGATGCGGGCACGCAATACCGTTCGGTGATCTTTTATACCTCCGAAGATCAGCGTCTTGAAGCGGAAAAGATGATTTCTGAGTTGAACGCCGCGCATGTGTGGCCAGATCCGATTGTCACAGCCTTAGAGCCTGAGGGTAAATTCTTCATCGCCGAAGATTACCACCAGGAGTATTACGCCAATAATTCATCTCAGCCGTATTGCCAGTTCGTAGTCGCGCCTAAGGTCAAGAAATTCCAGCAGAAGTTTGGCGAGCGGGCGAAGCGGTGAGTAACTTTTGATGCCCTCCAATTCTCAATGCTAAAATTCGATTGTCAGTTCCTTTCCCGGGAATCGACTGTACAGAACCAGCATATGGAACGCAAAGGTGGTACTGGCTCCGGTGTAAGAATATTCCTCCTCTCCTTGTTGGCTTCATCCTGCGTCCTGGCTGCTTCCCTTTTCATACAGTGGTTTGTCTACGATGACTGGCTCCATCAAACCGGTCCGTTGCGGATTGTGGGAACGTCCATCGCCGCGGCTGTAACCTTTGCCTTTGTGCTCCGCTGGCAGTATGCCGTGCGTGAGAAACAGCGTGAGATGGTCCGGCGCTTCGAGATGATCTCGCGCATGAATGACCGGATTCGCAATGCGCTGCAGGCAATTGAATGTTTGACTTACCTGTCACAACCGGAAGCGACTGAACCCGTCCGGCAAGCCGTAGACACGATTGATGGCGTGCTGCGGGAGGTCCTTGCAAACGTCGGGCAAATCCCCACTGATGAATTCAAGACCGCGGGCGCATCCTCGATCCAAAGCAAGCGAAAATCAGCTTAGAAACAACTCTTCCTAGGGGTAAAGCTTACTCTTTATTACTAGACAGTAATGGCTTTTCCCGTCACAATCTCTTGTAGAACGAATTCTCAATCCAGTCTTGTAGCCTGTTTGTGACGTGAAAGGACCCATCTTATGAAGAGACTTTTACAGGGATTCTTATGTCTGTCGCTGTTGATCGCCTCGCTCAACGCACAGGAGAAGAAAACTCCGGCCGGCGGCCTGCCCCCGCTGATTGATCGGGAACTAATCTTTGGCAACCCGGAAATTGCGGCGGCCGAACTCTCACCTGATGGGAAATATATTGCCTTTCTCAAGCCATGGAAAGATACGCGCAACATCTGGGTAAAAGCCGTAGGCCAGCCATTTGACTCCGCCCATCTGCTGACCACGGAAACCAAGCGTCCCATCGCCGGTTATTTGTGGAGCCGCGACAGCAAGTACATTCTTTATGTGAAAGACAAGGACGGCGATGAGAATTTCAACGTCTATTCTGTCGATCCGGCAGCCCAGCCGGCCGCCGGTGCGGATGCTCCGGCATCGCGCGATCTGACCGGGCTGAAGGGCGTCCGGGTGATGCTTTACGACGTTCCCAAGAAAGATCCGGATGTGGTCTACATGGGACTCAACGACCGCGACAAGGCATGGCACGATCTTTACAAGCTGAGGATTTCCACCGGCGAGAAAACTCTGCTGCACACCAATTCGGAACGAATCACCCGCTACGTGTTTGATTTGAACGGCCAGTTGCGTCTTGCCACCCGTTCTGCCGAGAACGGCGATACCGAGGTCCTCCGGGTAGACCAGGACAAATTGACCAAGGTCTATTCCTGCACGGTTTTTGAGAGCTGCCAGCCGGTGCGCTTCAACAAAGACGGTAAGCGGGTCTACATGGAGACCAACAAGGGTGACAACGACCTGATTTCCCTGGTGCTCTTTGATCCTGCAACATCAAAGACGGAGATGGTGGAGTCTGATCCGCTCAAGCATGTGGATTTTGGCGGAGCCGAGTTTTCTGAAGCCACAGACGAACTGGTGGAAACTTCTTACTACGATTCACGGGAGCGGCGTTATTTCCGCGACAAGGGATTCGAGTCTGACTACAAATGGCTCAAGGGCAAGCTGCCGGGCAGGGAAATCAACATAACGTCAACCACTCTGGATGAGCAGGTCTGGCTCGTCCTGGCCAATGGTGATACGGAGCCTGGCGAAGCATATCTGTTTGACCGCAAGACGCACAAACTTACTCAGCAATACCGGCTGCGGGAAAAACTTTCGCGCGAGTCTCTCGCACATATGACTCCTGTTCACTACAAGTCTTCTGATGGCTTGGAGATTCCCGCATATCTCACTTTACCTAAAGGGGTTCCGGCAAAAGGGCTGCCGGCCCTGATGATTCCGCACGGCGGACCCTGGGGTCGAGACTATTGGGGTTACAACGGACTGGCCCAATTCTTCGCCAATCGCGGCTACGCCGTTCTCATGCCGAACTTCCGCGCCTCCACCGGTTATGGCAAGAAGTTTCTTGACGCCGGCAACCACGAATGGGGACGTAAGATGCAGGATGACGTTACCTGGGGCGTGAAATATCTGGTGGCCGAGGGCATTGCCGATCCCAAGCGCGTTGGGATTCTCGGCGGTTCTTACGGCGGATATGCCACCCTTGCGGGCGTAGCTTTCACTCCAGATGTGTATGCAGGCGCGGTGGACATCGTTGGTCCCTCCAACCTGATTACACTGCTGGAGTCTATTCCTCCCTACTGGGAGTCAATCCGAAAGGTGTTTTACGAGCGCATGGGAGACCCAAGCACTGCAGAAGGCAAGGCCATACTCATGGAACGCTCGCCCCTGAATTCCGCTAACAAGATCAAGACTCCGCTTCTGGTAGCGCAGGGAGCGAATGATCCGCGTGTAAACCGCCGGGAGGCTGAACAGATTGTCATCGCGCTCCGGGATCGTGGCTTTCCTGTGGAGTATCTGCTGGCGCCGGATGAGGGTCACGGCTTTTTCCGTCCTGTGAACAACATGGCGTTGTACATGGCGGCGGAAAAGTTCCTGGCCAAGAATCTCGGTGGACGATACCAGCAAGATGGGACGCCTGAAGTTACGGCACGGCTCAGCGAGATCACTGTTGATCCCAAGTCGGTGGTGTTGGCCAAGAAAGTTGAACCGGGAGCAGTGGGGGTTCCCAAACCGGCCGTTGAGTTGCGGCCCGGCACGTACAAGTACAAAGCCACCGCGTCGATGGGCGGACAGCAAATGGCGTTGAGTTTTTCTACCACTATTGAAAAAGGCCCCGGTGGGTGGACGGCCACTGATGTGAGTGATACACCAATGGGCTCCTCCAAGGACATTGTCACGCTGGAAGAAGGGACGCTCATTGTGCGTAAGCGCAGCATCCAGCAGGGACCAGCCATCATCAATGTCGATTTCAGCGGCAACAAAGCCACGGGGAACATGAACATCAACGGCCAGGACCAGCCCATCTCCGTCGCTCTCGACGGTCCGCTGTTTGGCGATGCGGCCGGCGCCATGCAGGTGATTGCCTGCCTGCCTCTGGCCGAAGGGTACACTACCTCCTTCCGCAATTTCAATCTGCTGAAGCAAAAGGAGGAACTGCAACAATTAAAGGTGGTCGGCCTGGAGAGTGTCACCGTGCCTGCCGGCACATTCGATGCCTATAAGGTCGAAGTGTCTTCAGCCGATGGTGGCGACAGCAAAACTCTTTGGATTGCCAAGGATTCACGTAAGGCAGTCAAGCTATCTGCGGTACTGGCCAGTATGGGTGGGGCTACGCTGAGCGCGGAACTGGTTCCGTAACCTCTTTGCGCGCTTCGGCCCAGCCACGGGCCGAAGCGCGTTCTTCCTTCTGACCTTCAATTCGTTGTTTAACCGTCCTTAGAACGAACAGTCCACTACTCTCCAGCAGGTCGCCGAGCACGGCGCTTCGCCTGGACCATAGGGAGCTCTGCGGCATAGATGAACGCACACCTTGGCTGCGGGACTAGTCCAGCGCCGGATATTCTTCCATATTGACCTGGAAACACTGCGCATTTACTCTTGAGTTCATCTTCCCCAACTTTCTGACAAAGATCAGCGATGGCGCGGAGGATCCTGCGCATGTCACTTTCAAGTCGATGCTTGCCCGAGTCTTTCAATAACATCCGGCATCCGGCGTTGGTCGCCGGTCACCCCGGACATGAATTGAGAGTCTTTGGATGGATGTCTGCGTGCCGGCCGAGAGTCTATCTGATTAGCGATGGCTCAGGATCCCAAGGCATTGCCCGAACGTCTTCGAGTGCTGCGGCAATTGCACAGCTCGGTTGCGAGCGCGGCGAGATATTTGGCGCCATTTCAGATGCTACAGTCTATTGCATCCTGCGGGAAGGAAATCCGTCTCTCTTTCTGCGTCTGGTCGACCAGATGGCAAGTTCGTTTGTAAAGCACGAAATTGATTTCGTTGCCGGGGACGCCGCTGAAGGGTTCAACCCAACCCATGATCTGTGCCGTACGCTCATCAATGCCGCAGTGACAATGGCAGAGCGCGCCAGCGGCAGGGCCATTGCGAACTTCGAATTCTGCCTTACGGAATGGGAGGACAATTGTCCCGATCTGCCGCATGATCACCGATGCATTCATTTGGTGCTTGACGACAACTCTCTTTCCCAAAAGCTGACGGCTGCCGAGGGCTACATCGAGCTTAAAGAGGAAACTCAACGTGCTATTGACAGCCGGGGCGAGGAATACTTCCGGGTTGAGTGCTTGCGCCGGGTGACCGATCCAGCATGGCCTCTGCGAAACTCAGCCAGACGGCTGTATGAGATCTGGGGAGAAACGCGGGTTGCGGAAGGAAAATATCAATCCGTTATCCGCTTCAAGGAGCATGTTCTACCCGTCCTTACCTCAATCCTGGACTATGCTGCCAGTGCCGATCTCAGCAGGTCAGCCGCATTCCTCGACAACTAGCGGTTCATATTGTCCTTCCGGGGTAGAAAATTGAGGGTCCTCATCGCCAATTCGTATCTGGATGATTATGCCGGCAGCCAAGTCGTCGCGAGAGACCTGGCTTTCGAACTGCGTCGACAGGGACATGAGCCCGCGGTCTATTCTCCTCTCTTGGGACAGGTCGCAGACGAGATTCGAAACGCTGGTATTGTGGTCGCCGACGAACTAAGCAGCCTCTCCGGTTCCTTTGACATCATTCACGGTCAGCAACATCCGGCCCTGGAAGCCCTACTGCATTTTCCGTCGGTCCCAGCCATTTACGTCTGTCACGGGGTGGCAGACCACCCCTTCTATTTTCCCCGGTTCTTACGCTATGTAGCAGTGGACGAGCGATGCAGAAAAAGGCTCGAAAGCGTTTCCGGCATCCCGGCTGAACGGATCGAGATGATTCCTAACGCCGTAGATCTGGCGCGTTTTCAACCGCGCGGCCCACTGCCCTCTAAACCCTCGCGGGCTCTGGTTTTCAGCAACAACGCTGGTGCATCTTCGCACTTGCCCGCCGTTCGCAAAGCCTGCGCTCAAGCTCAGATGGAACTCGATGTGGTTGGCCTGCAGGCAGGTAATCCCATGAGAGATCCGGAAACGATCTTGCCCAACTACGACATTGTGTTTGCTAAGGCTCGATGTGCGCTGGAGGCCCTTGCGGTTGGAAATGCGGTTGTGCTGTGCGATTTCATGGGATTGGGCCCGATGGTTTCAACGCGGAACTTCAACGACCTGCGCCCCATGAATTTTGGCGCCGGGGTGCTCGTGAATCCTCTTCGACCCCAACTTATCAAAGCTGAGATCGAGCGTTATGATCCCAACGATGCCGCACTAGTCTCCCGGACGGTACGCAGCCGGAACGGAATCATTCAAGCCGCTCAGCGCTGGATCAGCCTTTACGCTGCGGCAATTGAGGAATTCCGGTGCTCGGAACATAACCTCGGCGCGGAGTACCGGGCGATTGCTGAATACATGTCGAAGTGGAACTATGGCAAAAGAATTGAATGGGAGCGGCAACAGCTTGCCAAGCTCCAATCCGTACCAGTTGTTGGAGGTATTCTTCATCGGGCTGCTCGCCACATCCTCGGAAAGTGGACGAGCGGGTGGGGGCTACCCTGGTAGAAAACTCAGGAAGTACCATCAAGAGTTGATCACGGCGATCGCAATACCGTCGTATCCTTTGCTGCCGACGGTCTGAATTGCAGTAGCGCTCACCCGCGGCTCGGCCTGGACCGATTCATTGAACCGGCGAATTCCCTTCACGCTCGCGTCGTCGCTGTTGGCGTCGGTTACGGCTCCCTTGCGCACAACATTATCGGCAATGATAAGGCTGCCACGGCGGCCGAGCTTCAGCGCCCACTCAAAGTAGTCGGAATAACCCGGCTTATCAGCGTCGATAAAAACCAGATCAAACGGACCGCGGCCCTCGGCCGCCAGTTGCGGCAATGTTTCCCGCGCCGGTCCCAGGCGTAGATCAACTACCTCCGCCAGACCGGCACGCGCGATGTTCGAACCCGCTACTTCAGCATGCTTGGGGTTGGCTTCCAAAGTGACGAGGCGTCCGCCGGCGGGCAACGCTCGCGCGAGCCAGATTGTGCTGTACGCGCCTAGTGTGCCTATTTCCAGGATGCTGCGCGCTCCCACAGCCCGCGCCAGGATCTGCAACAGCTTGCCCTGAGCGGGAGAAACCTGAATGGCTGGAAGTCCTGCCTCGGCACTCGCTTTCAACGCGGCCTCCAGCGCCGGATCAGATTGCACGAACAACTCTTCAATGTAGCGGTCCACCGCCGTCCATATTTCCTGGGTCAAAATTGTTTGGGCCAAAGCATTCTCGATTCCTGGGTCATTCCCGCTTGATTGAGAAACAACCGTCTAGCGTACACTAGCGCACATGCAAACTCCTCCCAGCCCGATCAAACCGCGAATGGGCTGCTTCACCCGCCTGCTGCTTATCTTCCTGCTGGGGGTAGCTCTGGTGCTTGCAATTGATGCTGTCTTTGCTCCCTGGAGTTTTTTTATGGGTGGCAAGTTCCACCCGATTCCCATGTGGAAAGGCTGGGGGCGGATTCACTCTGCGGTCGGTGACTACGTGCTGTTTGTGCAGATGCAACCTCGCACCGGAAGGCGTGGCATCGCTCACGTAGCTGGTACCGCTGCCCTTTGCACACCCCGGGGTGAGACCTTCGACCTCACCCTGGGCGGCGACTTTGAGAAATATATGGGTGCCAGCACAGATGGAAAGCACGTTTATCTCTACCTGCACAAGCGTGGTGGCTTCTTCTCCGGCACAGTCTCAGACACTCGTCCAGGGCTGGAATTTCGCGGTGCATGGCATAATCCGGACATCGTGCTGGACGATCACGGCTCACTATCTCGAGCTTTCAAGCCGGATGGCGTCCTCTACGACCTGCACAAGCAGCCCGCCACCCATGAAATCCTGCCTCTGACGCTGCATGAGGGCAGCCGCTCAGAGTTTGACTCGGCTTGCCAGGCAGTGAAAGCACGCTAGGCGCAGCGCCTCGGTTTCCGGGCATCCAAGAATTCATATCCATGACTTTGTTACGCTCATAGGCGATGCAAAGCCAAACCATCGTATGCCAAACCGGCCGCCTCGCCCTACGGCACTTCACCATGGAGGACCTGCAGCCGCTCGCAGCCATGCATTGCAACCCGGAGGTCTCCCGTTTCATCGGTGGTGTCAAGACTCTGGAGCAGACGCGGCAAAGGCTTCTCGGCTGGATGGAAGAATACAAACGGTATGGATTCGCAAAGTGGGCTGTTATTCTCCGCTCCACGGGAGAATTTATTGGCAGGTGCGGGCTGAGCCTGGAGCAGTTCGACGACACATCCGAATGGGAGCTCGGCTGGACGCTCGCTCGTGCTTACTGGGGTCAAGGCTACGCAACGGAGGCCGCCGAGGCCGCCATGCAACATTGCTTTCGGGTTCTCGGCCACAGCAGGCTCATCTCTCTGATTCGTCCACAGAATCTGGCCTCCATTCGGGTAGCCCAGCGGTTAGGAATGCAGTACGAGCGGCAAGTGCAATGGAACGGTGCCCCGGCTAATCTTTACGCCTTATCCGCGCAGGATGCTCTCCGAGGGTTCAGCTAAGTTCCATGGCTACTCCAACTCAGCACGAATCATATACTCCCTTGCCGATATGTCCCACTCAACTTGCAGAACGTTTGGCTTGCAGCAGACCTGGCAGTCTTCAACATAGTTTTGCCGCACTCCCGCAGAAATATCAACAGAGGTTTCATTCCATTCGCCGCATCCTGCGCATTGGAAACCAGCGGCCATATATCCCTTTGGTTCGGTGACTCCCTAACCAATGTATCCCGATTCCCGAGGATTTAAAACAGCGGGCACTGTTCCGGGCTGCTCTTCGCATTCGAGCGCACAGGTGAAGGATAAGCTCATTGAGAAACTTCGCTGTGGATTTCCTCGCTAACCAAGCTGGGTTGGGACCGCTGAGCGACGGTGGCCATCACCTGCTGGATAGTTTCTTGAAGAGCTCTCATGCTCACGGGTTTGGCAATAAAAGCATCCATTCCCGCCTGCAGGCAGGCTTCTTGGTCACCTTTCATGGCCATAGCCGTCATGGCAATAATCGGAACGTGGGTACCGCGAATGCTCTCCCATTCGCGAATTGCGCGGCTTGCAGCTAGCCCATCCATCTCCGGCATGTGGCCATCCATAAAAACCAGGTCAAATGGTTCGCACTTCACCCTGTCCAGTGCCTGGAGTCCATTCTCAACAACTTCCACCGTATGCCCCAGCTTCTGTAGCATTCTCACGGCAAGCTTCTGATTCATCTGATTGTCTTCCGCCAGCAGAACCCTCAACCCGGGCGTCACGTTAAGGCCCGAATCCAAAGGAGGCTTGGCAACACCCTTCTCGCCGGCCGATCCCGGCAACACATTCCCTACGACGGACAGCAACTCTGACCGTTTGAACGGTTTAATCAGGTGGGCGACAATCCCAAGCTGGTGGCAACGGGCCATCGCGCCTCGATAGTCATCTGACGTCAGCATCATGATGATTCCAGGCAGTGGCCCACGAGATCGTTTTATCCGTTCAACGAGCGCAAAACCATCCGTATCCAGCAGATGTTGATCGCACAGCAGCAAGCGGAAAGGTTTGGACTCGGAGATTGCTCTGCCCAGGGATTCGAGGCCATCATGCGCTGTGCCTACGGTGACGACCTCAGCCCCTAGAGAAAACAGGACCTCTTGCAGGAGTGCCCTGCTGGTTGAATGCGCGTCCACCACGAGCGTGCGCACACCACGCAGCAGTGCAACATTGGCCGGCGCCGCACTCAGGGTTGCAGGCGATCCTAACTGGAATTTCGCTGTGAAGGAAAAGGTCGAGCCTTTCCCGGCCTCACTCTCCAGCCAGATTCTCCCTTGCATGAGGTCCACGATCTTCGAGCAGATGGTCAAGCCGAGCCCCGTGCCGCCAAATCGCCGTGTTACTGAGTTGTCGCCTTGAGAAAAAGCCTGGAATATATGCTTCTGTTTTTCCGGCGGAATGCCAATACCTGTATCGGAAACCGAGAATCGCAGGTCGAGGTTGCCGGAGCTGCATGCCTCGGTATCCACGCGCAACATGATTTCTCCCTGCTCTGTAAACTTGACCGCATTGCCCAGCAGGTTAATCAACACCTGCTTCAGGCGAGTTGAATCACCGATGATGTGGGAAGGAACATCGGCGGCCACCTGGTAAAGGAGCTCCAGCTTCTTTTGGTGAGCCCGAACCAGAACCGTGCGGGCCGCCTCGGCTACGGTATCAGCAACGTCAAACTCGGCCTCTTCTAACTCCATTTTGCCGGCTTCGATTTTGGAGAAATCGAGTACGTCATTGACTACGGATAGAAGCGCGCCCGCTGACTCCCCGGCCAGTGTTAAAAGTTCCTTTTGTTCCGTGCTCAGCTTCGTCTCGCCGGCAAGCTCCAGCATTCCCATGATTCCGTTCAGTGGCGTGCGGATCTCGTGACTCATGTTGGAGAGGAAATCACTCTTGGCCTGGGCGGCTGCCTCGGCGGCGCGCCGCGCCTCTTGAATTTGCAACTCCGCATGTTTGCGCACCGTCAGGTCCTGAATGGAACCAATCAGACGGACCGGCTTGCCGTGCGGATCGCGCACCACATGGCAACGGTCAAAGACAAATGCGTAGGAACCGTCTACTCTGCGCATGCGGTATTCGCCCGACCACGCATTTTTTTCACTCTCAAGCAAAGCAGCCACGCTGGATACAATGTGTTCCCGGTCCTCAGGATGGACATTGCTGATCCACCAACTGCGATCCGCATGCACCTCGGCCGGTCGATAGCCAAATAGTGAGTACACATTTTCGTTCCAGGTGATCGTATTATCAGCTAGATTTCGGTCCCAAAGCACGTCATTGGTGGCCAGGGAGACGCACTCGTAACGGGTATTGCTTTCCTGAAGCGCCGCCACGTATTTCTCCTGCGAGTCTTGCATCAGTGCGCAGCGGACAGCGTAGGAGAACAGCACCAGGCCAACCGCGATCAGTCCTACCATGCGCGATGCATCCACCAGCCTCAGCCCGAGGATGGCGCTGCCAAGCACCATGGTAGCCATGCTAAGGTTGAAGCACAGCAGAGCTGCGCGCCTGGTGATGCGTGGTTTTCCAGGCTGTTCATCGGCGGCAGCCGGACGCCATCGAATCGCCAGAGCAGCCGCCGTGAGATAAGTCATAAGCCAGATGAAGTCAAAAGACTCATCGATGCTGGGAAGGTAAGCATCGACCCAGCTTGTAGCAAAAGCAATGGACGAATAAACGGTAAGGTAAACCGCAAGCCGGCCCAAAAGACGATGCAACGGGCCTGGCGTGGAAAGAGCAAACCGGGCAACTGCGGCCAATACCAGAATCAAGTTGACTACTGTGGCGGTTGTAATCAGTTGTCCCATGTTCGGATCATGCGTCTTGAGCTCCGCCAGTTGCACTTGATACATACAGAGGCCCACAAGCCCGACCACGATACAGCTATCGAGAAAAGTTTCCAGTTTGGAAGTGCGGACATCTTCGGACAGGAAGAGGGCGATGGCCATCGGTACAGCATAAAGACGATAGAATAGTGAAGGAAAAAGGGCCGCTTCAGGTACCGTGACATTAAAGTAGACGCAGTAAGTCCAGCCCACATCCGCAACTAACTGCAGGGCAAAGGCGCTGGCAAACAAAGCCCAGAAAAGGCGGAAAACCCCGCGGCCGCGTCTGGCCGCGACGATGGAACAGGTAATCGCCAGAAGGTTGGCAGCTACTTCGAAAGCATGAAAAAATAATGTTGCAGGTCGGCCTGCGCCAAGCAGGATTAATCCGACGCGCTCAACAACGAGCACCAATACAACCAACCCAATGACCTGCTTGCGCGATGGCGTGGCTAGTGACATTCGAGGTTTCTAAAGGCCGACTGGGCGCTGCAACTCCTGGAAGCCGTATGAGACGCAAACCACTAGCAGCACACCCTATCCGAATCATCGGCAGTGGCCTTGCGAACTTTATCGGATTCGAGGGTTTCCCGGGGCCCTAAGCATGCTCCTGACGCGCGTCAGAACGTCATCCGTCCGGAGAATTGCAGGCTGCGCGCCCCATAGCGAGGTGCCGCTGCAAGTTGCTGTCCGAAACTCGGGTTGGCGGCCGCATCCCAAAGGTTCAGGCCGTTGCCCAGGCCATCCGTTCTTTGCGTGAGCGTGTATTGCACATTATTGACCACGCCTTGCTGAAAGTTGGCATGGTTGAAGATATTGAAAGATTCAGCCTTGAATCTCAGGCCCACTCTTTCGTTGACTTTAAAAGTCCTCGCAATACTTAAATCCACATCCTTCACTCCGGCATCGCGGAACGAGTTGAAGACCTCTCCTGGTACTACTGAAAAGTTGACTTGGGAGGTATCAAACACAGCCGTATAAGGGCGGCCGCTGGCAAGAGTTGTCACAGCGGCAAAAGAAAAGCCCTTCAATAGCGTCCTTTGGGGGGTCCATGAACCACTTGCAACAAACCTGCCCGTCTGGTCCAGCTGCGATAGACCACGCTCAGAAACCTGGCCGAACTGGTTGAAGTACCCAGTGCCCTGATCGATCGTTTTAGAGAATGAGTAGCTAATCAGGCCATACCACTGGGCCGACCTGTAGCGAAACGTCGTCTGCAATGCGTGATAGATGGACTTGCCTGAGTTGTCGATCGCATTGATGGCCCCGAAATTGGGCGTCAAGGCTCCATCAATGGCTTCAAAATCCGGGACCACAAATGCTTTACCATTCGGCAGGAATACGGTGTCCGTGTTGAAAGAGCCGCCGTTTGCAATCTGCTGGCTTGGCGGAACAAGATTTAGATCAAATCCGAAGTTCCCGTTGGCCTGCCGGGTCACCCCGTTAGAATTGCCCAGGAGTTGGAGACCGTGGCTGTAGACATAGGCCGCGCCAAGGGAGAAATGGTTGCCAAACTGGTGCTCGAGTCCCAGGTTCCCTTGCTCCACATAAGGACTGCGGAAGTTAGGCGAAAAGACGACGATCGAAGGTGTAATGGACACCCCAGTCGGAAATGCTGTCAGGCTGCTGGGAAAAGTAATGATGGGACTGGAATTGCCGAACCCAGGACCGGTTGCAACTAAGAACTGGCTGGTTATTCCATTGGAGCTCAAAGCCTGAGCCACGTCCAGCAAGTCTTCCTGGATATAGAAGAGACCGAAGCTTCCACGCAGCACCGTCTTGCCGCCCGGACCGAATCCGTAGGCAAATCCCACTCGCGGCGCAAAGTTTCCGCGGCTGTAAGGGATTTTGCAAGTCAGCGCAAATGCCGGATTACAAGTGCCGGGCTGCGGCAGCACCTGAAGGTCGTAGCGCAAACCATAGTTGAAGTTGAGCCGGCTGGTGACCCGATACTCGTCCTGCACAAAGAAAGAATAGGTGGGCGAACTGAACTTGGTCGTTGGCCGCCCAAAAGATTGCAGATAAAGCTCAAACGCTCCGGTGGCGACGCTCGCAAGGTCCGCAAAACGGTACTCGCCTTTTGGGCCGTAGAGGAAATAATCGCGATCATGACTCAGATTAAAATCCGCCCCAGCCTTCAGAATGTGTTTGCCAACAAGCTTAGTGATGTTGTTGCGGACCTGGTATCTGCGATCGGTCTCGGAGAGCTGAAATCGGTTGCCGCCGTATACCGATCCTGTATCCGGGTTCTGGATCGTGATGGTTGGAGAAGTCGGAGGAATGGCCGGCAAATCAAAGTGCGTGTCCTGGCCGAAGTGCAATGTCAACTCATTGACGGTGGTTGGATTGAACGTGGTCTGCAGCGAGAGTTGAACAAAATTGCTGGTAGCGCCATCCGTCAGGGAGAGCCCATCCCCGGTCGACGTGGGGCTGCTGAAATAACCATGCGGGCTGCGGAACCTCTGGTAGTTGTATGTAGCGGTGAGGGTGTTCTTATCGTTCAGAGTTCCCTGCACCTTGCCGAATACCGTGTTTTGATCGAAAGACCGCGGGTTCACGCCGGTTCCGGTCAAGAGAGACTGCAAGGACGGATTGGCAGCGAGAAAACCCGGCGGCGGCAGGTTATTCGCAAAAATAGGCTCGTTGCGTAACTGGCCCTCATAGTTGACGATGTAGAAGAAGCGATCACGGCGGATTGGGCCGCTCACCGTGCCTCCGAACTGCTGGCGACGATTGGCAGGCTTGGCGATGCCGCTGCTCTTATTGATCGAATCGTTGGCGTTGAGCGCTGAATCCAGAAGGTAATAGTAACCGTCACCATGGAAGTGATTGCCGCCGTTCCTGGTAACAATATTCACCAGGCCTCCACCTGCCTGGCCGAACTCAGCCTCAAAGCCGGTGCTCGTGACTTGAAATTCCTTAATCACGTCTTCGCTAAACTGAAAAGGGATGCTGGTCCGGCCTACCTGTTGTTCATAGAAGGCGTTGTTATTGTTGGCGCCATCCACGGTGTAGTTGTTAAAGTTGCCGGCCACGCCGTTGAAGCTGACCATGCCAAAATCGCCGTCGGTAGTTGAACCTGGCGTGAGCAACACAAAGTCCACGAAGTTGCGGCCATTCAGTGGCAGCACGTCAATGGCTCTCTCATCAACCACCGTACTCAGTGCAGAGGTGGAATTATCAATTGCTATCTGAGCAACCGCTGAGGCAGTGACGGTGGTTTCCTGGCTTACTGTGGCTATGGAGAGCGTGCCCTTAAGGTTCGCCGTGGTGCCCACGTTTACCAGAATATGACTCAAGATTGATTGAGCAAATCCATTGCTCGAGATCGTAACCTGGTATGTCCCCGGATCGAGGGCCGGAAAAACAAAGCGTCCCTCTTCATCAGCCCTATTCGTTTTTGTGGCCCCGGTATCTTCATTGAGAAGTTTGACCTCAGCGTGGGGAATCAGCGCGCCGGAGGGATCAACCACCGAGCCTTCCAGTCTTCCACTGTGAGAACCGGATTGCCCATAGCCGTGCCCCGGAAACAAGAAAATGCCAATCAGGATTATTTGAAACAGAATCCGCGCACAAATTGCCGGTCTTTCGCTCCTGTTTACACTCTTCATAGGCCGAGCTCCTATCTCTTTTTGCGACTGCGGAAATCTATTGTCGGGTCCCACTGCTGCCAACACGCAGGACTGGCACCGCGAATAGCGAAGGGGGCACACACAACAAGATGAATAACTAAGAAGATCGGCTGAAGTTACGAAAGCTTAAGGCTGTTTCGCAAAATGATTACGAGAGGGGAAGTTACAGATGGCGGCCTTTGAAAGGCTAAAGCAAGCAGCCTAGGAGGTCATCTCCAGCTCAATTTTTTTCGCGGCGGGATCGAGCCTGGCGATCCGAAAGCTGCGAATCTGGCCGACGCTTACGTCCTGGCGGCTGGCTCCGCTTTCTGCTTTGCCGGTTTTCCAGCGCTCTTTCAGCATGGAACTCAAGGACGACAAGTCTGGTTTGTGTCCGCTGTTTGGAGATTCGCCGGAAGAAATTTTTTCGGGCATTTTGCAGGCGGCGTAGACGCCTTCGCCCAATTCCACGCGGGCATTGGCGCCGGAGACTTCCACGATGCGGCCGGTAACAGCGTCGCCGGGTTTATGTTCGGCGATGTATTCGTCCAGGCCGCTGGGCGCCATCTGCTTGATTCCAAGGCGGATACGCCGACGCTCGGTATCAATTTCGAGCACCTGGGCACGGGTTGGTTGTCCAGGCTTCAACACGTCTCCGGGGTGGTCGATGCGTTTCTCCGCGCTCAGGTCGCTCACGTGGATCATGCCTTCTATGCCTTCGGCTAGCTGCACAAAAGCGCCAAATTTTGTCACACTGGTTACCGGGCCTTCAATCACCGAGCCTACGGCAAACTTCTGGCGGACCTCGACCCAGGGATCGCCCAAGGCCTGCTTGAGGCCGAGGGAGATGCGGCGGTCACCGGCGCCCACCGCGAGAATTACCACTTCTACGGTATCGCCGGGTTTTACCACGTCACTGGCTTTCCTGACTCTTTTGGCCCAGGACATCTCGGAGAGATGAATCAGGCCTTCAATTCCCGGCTCCAACTCTACAAAGGCGCCAAAGTCGACGATGCGGGTGACAGAGCCGCGCACGCGCTCACCGGCCCTGTATTTCTCCGCGGCCAAATCCCAGGGATGAGGCTGAAGCTGCTTCATCCCCAGCGAGATCCGCCCCTTTTCATGGTCTACCTTGAGGACTCTGGCTTCGATCTGCTGGCCCAGAGAGAGCACATCTGCCGGGTTGCTGACGCGGCCCCAGGCGATCTCTCCCACGTGGAGCAAGGCATCCACGCCACCGAGATCAATAAACGCGCCATAGTCCATGAGGCTACGAACTGTGCCGCTTACCGTCTCCCCTTCCTTGATCTCCGACAACCGGCGCTCCTGCGCAGCGCGGGATTCCTCTTCGGCAACAACGCGGGCGATCCACCACCACGTCTTCTTCGGTCACATCGAGCTTGGTGATGCGGCAGCGGATCTCCTGTCCGACCAGTTTCTCCATCTCCGCAGCTTCGCGTACTCCGGTGCGGGAAGCGGGCATGAATGCGCGCACTCCGACGTCCACGCTGACACCGCCTTTGATCACCTCGATCACGGTGCCCAGGATTGTCGCCTTTTCATTGAAGGCCTTTTCCAGAGCGGCCCAATCCGTGGGACGCTGGACCTTGCCGCAGACGAGGTCATAGTAGCCTTCCGGATTGCGGCCCTTAATGGTGACGGCCACGGTGTCACCGGGCTTAGGCGGCTGGCCTTTGCTGACGGCCTGAAATGCGGCCAGGGGCAAGACACCTTCAATCTTGAAGCCGATATCCAGGATGATGGATTCGCCGGAAACGGAGATGACCGTACCCTTCAGTTGGCGGCTGCCATCTTCCGTCTTGCGCGCATGGCTCTGCTCATATTGCAAAAGAAGATCGCCGAATGACTCACCTGGCTCAGCGGTGGATTGGGATTCTGGATTCATTGGATTCGACATGTGGTTTTCTACTACTGCTGACGCGGCTCACAGATCATTCGCGTGAGCGTGAAGAACAGCATGTTTGGCGCTCAAGAGAATTTTCGGGCAAACATCAGAATAGCATAGGAGGGACGATGATCTGGGTCCCCTTGCCGTCAACTGAACACATCAGCATTCCACAATTTTTGGCCAGCAAGCGCGGTGTAGAAACCCCAGACGGCCAAGGCAACGACGCTGAGCAATGGAAAAAGCGCACTGCCGGCATACCAGGCCGAAAAATCCATGGTGATGGGCACATTCGCCAGAAGGTTGGTGGAGAACAGGCCAACAGCCAGAGCAACGAAGCCGATGCGAAAGACCACAATCACGGCAACGGTGTACACCAGCGTGAAGCAAGCTGCGTCAATCAAGAAGTGGCTGCCTCCCAAAGCCTGCAGGGCCACCCAAATGGCCACGAAGACAATCCCCGCCAGCCACTCCCGGCGAAGAAGTACACGCAATACGAAGAGCAAGAAAAAGAAGAGCAACGTTCCCTGAATGCTGTTGGGGATGTTGAGCAGCCAGGCGCTCAGGGCGATACGGGTTCCGGAAAGATACTCTGAAGAGGCGAGCCCAGGGTGAACACCTGTGGCGATGCCCAGCCAAACATCAACCTGAATGATCAGCAGCCAGACAACCGCCAGAATGACGCCGAATAAGACGTCACGGCCCACCAAAGGGTCACGCATCCGCCCCATCAGCAGGCGACTCCAGGAGATGAGCGTCTGCGGCCAGTGGCGGCGGACGTATGGCTCCAGGGAGAGATACAAAGTCCAAATCAGGCCGGCGGAGAACAGGGAGGTACTGATGGTCACAATCAATGACAGAATCATTCCCAACGAAGGAACCAGATGTCCCCGGAAAAGCCACAAGAGAACCGCCAGGGCAAAGACGACGCAGGCCAGCCGTAATGCACCGCGGCGGTCTCCCCGGCCCTGCTTATAGTTGCGGCGCGCCAGCAGCACCGAGCCCAAGTAAACGGAGAGCCCAATTGCCAACAGAAGAATATAGGTGGCCTTTTCTCCAGGCTTCGTCTGGCTCTGTTGCATGCGGTGCGGTATGGTCCATGGCCCAATCAGCGAGAAGAATACCGGCTTGCCGTGGAAGGCTGCGGCTTCAATGCGCAAGGGCCGGTCCGTTCCGGGCCACTTTCCGGTCCACGCAGCCCTGGCATCTGAAACGGCAAGGGAATTCCATATCGGCTGCGCCGCCTGGAATTGAGCAGGGTCAAGGGCGGCGGCGGCAAAGAGCGGATTCCAATCCACGGAGCGAGCCTGAGTTGCGCCTTCCTCCAGTTGCGGGGGGATCGCCTGGAAAAACATGAGCCGCCCATGCACGTCCAACTCGAGGTTGACCATTCCCGAGAGCAGAGGTGGCGGGTCGTGCTCGGTTATGATTCCAGGGGTGAGAAAGTTGCCCTGGAAGTCGACGGGCATCATGTATTGGGGGCTTTGCCGGTACCAATACTTGAGCGGTCCAGGCCGACCGGCAAGCACTTCATCCCATTGGGCACTCTGTTTATAGTTCTTCTGCGCGTAATCGAGGAAATCACCATCGTAGGAAAACTCCGCCGCGGAGTCGACCGGCTTGCCCTGATAGCCGAGTTGGACCACCATTTCTCTGGCCTTCTGCGACAAGATCTCGGGCGACTGATCGAGACCAATCTTTCCTAGTCCGCTGTTTTTCAGGGAAAGAAAAACAAACATGGAGAGGCCCACAATTGCCGCAGCCAGGCAGAGCACCGCGGTGCGGGGCGCAAGTCCCGCAACCTCGCCGGAAGCAGCAACCATTTGCGGAGAAGGCGTTTCTCCTGCAGCCAGAGCGGCGGCCAGCGGATCACCGCCCGGCAACGCAGCAGCAACGTTGAGAACTGAGCTTGGCCTTAGCGCAGGGTCGGATTCCAGGCAGCGCAGGATGACTCGTTCCACCGCGGGGTCAAGCTCCTTGACCAGCGTACTTGGCCTGCTGGGCGCGGATTCGCTGCGCGCGCGGACCAATTCAGGAAGCGATTCAATATCAAAGGCTCGTTTCCCGGTGAAAATCTCGTAGAGCACCAGGCCCAGGGCGTAGATATCGCTCTTTACCGTGACCTCTTTGCCGGCAAGTTGTTCGGGCGACATGTATGCCGGGGTTCCGCTGCGGACGTCCGCGCCGGGAATCTGCTCCGCGATGCCAGCGAGGCCAAAATCTGTGACTACCACCTGACCGCGGCCGTCCAACATAATGTTGGCGGGTTTCAGATCGCGATGGAGCACTCCCTTGGCGTGTGCGGCAGATAACCCGGCACAGAGCTGGCGGGCGATTTCCAGGGCTTTATCCGGCGGAAGGCGGCCAATGCGGCGCAATAGCGAAGCGAGGTCTTCACCATCAACGTACTCCATGGTGAAGAAGGTATGGCCGTCTACCTCACCCACATCGTAAACACGGCAAACATTAGGATGAGAGACGCGGCGAGCGATTCGCACCTCATTGCGGAACCGCTCCAACGCCGCTTCATCTTTCATCGTGTCTTCGGGCAAGAACTTGAGGGCAACCGGCTGACCAAGGGTTAGATCGTCGGCGCGGTACACCTCACCCATGCCGCCCCTGCCCAGCAATGCGATGATGCGGTAACGCTCGGCCAGCAAGCGTCCAGGTAGAAATCTGCCTTCCGTGAGCAGGCCACCGGAGGAGCTCGGCGGTTTCATGGCCGAGCCGGAAACCTGCTTGCGCGATGCGGCAGGCGAATCAAATTCCATGGTCGCCAGATCATCCGACGCTAGTGCCGCACCGCAGGCGGAACAGAAGCGACCGGCCTCAGCGACTCGCGAGCCACAGGATAGACAGGTAACCATCTATTTTTCTCCGATGTCCAATGTACCGCCTGGCGGTTGTGGAAGCCAACCCCAGAGTAAGGCCGCCGACATGGAAACGAAAATTTCAAAACAACCTTACCACTGATGACGGAGATCTGGCCTGATTTTCACTGATAGAAGCAAAGGAGGGGAAACGTTAGATTATCTTGGAAATATGGAAATGAAATCAACTTCGTTCGCAGCGAACGAAGTTAAGTGCCTTTGTTTTCAGTGCGGTTATGGCGGGGGATGCGGACAAGCCCTACACACTGGCATTCTGTTTCAGGGCATACGCCCCTTGGCGTTCCTTGTGAAGTAGGGTTCCCGCCCCTTCGGCAAGCTCAGGGTTCGGGATAAACTGCAGAAGGGATAAACTGCGAGAAAGTTCAAAACTGGCTTTCGGTCGAGTTTTCCGCCAGCCATGCGGCGAAGTCCTCCTCGCCAGCACGAGGCAGGGCCACGTTCCAGATGCCATTTTTGGCTGTCCGCAGACCTAACTGGCCCTCGCGAGGGGTGCCCTTCTCGCCGACCCAGACCACTACAAAGCGGGCCCTCATGTTTCCGCATTGAACGCCAACAATATAGCCCGGCTCAAGCGCTGCCGTGACTCCGTATATCCGCGCTCCATTGGTGGCGATATTGAGGGTTTTCACGTACTGCGAGAACACCTTGCCGTCGCGGTCCAAGCCCCAAAGCCTCACAGAAAGCGGCACATTCACGCGGTGTTCGTTGCGCTTGGGCATCTTTTTTTATATTAAGTCAGGAAGCGACTTGAAAGCCGACGGTTTGATTGACGGAAGGGTCACTTTGGTAATGCCACGAGCATGGTTAAAAATACTCACACTGAAGAGCAAAGACAAGACCTCACCACGGAGGCACCGAGACACGGAGGTTGCACGGAGAAAGGAGTAGCAAGATCAAAAGATAGGGCACCGGGCACAGGTTACAGGTTACAGGGAAAAGCAGGAACAAAGCCGCACCACGGAGGCACCCGAGGACACTGTGATGATGGTTCGATGCAACCTTGGTCGCCGCGATCAAGGTTAAGTTCTTTTGTTTCGGTGCGGTTGTGTTGGGGGGCACAGTGAAGAGCACAGACAAAACCTCACCACGGAGGCACCGAGATACGGAGGTTGCACGGAGAAAGGAGAAGCAAGATCCGAAGAGAGGGCACAGGTTACAGGGTACAGGGAAAAGCAAGAACAAAGCCGCACCACGGAGGCACCCGAGGACACCCGTGATGATGGTTCGAGGCAACCTTGGTCGCTGCGATCAAGGTTGAGTTCCTTCGTTGTCAGTGCGGTTGTGTTGAAGCGAGGGTGGAATGGTGGACAGAGCGGACGTAATGGACAGAATGGACGCACCTTATTCCTAATTGCCTGCGGCCAGCCTCAGGACTACGCGGCTCAAGCCTTTAACCACGCGAGCCATTCTCTCAAAATCTACTTTGTCGGGTGTGTCATCGGGCCGATGATAATAACGGTAGCGGAAGGGGGCGGTATCCGTGACCATGATGCCCTGGTATTCCTGCTGCCAGAAGGACCAATGATCGGACCAACCGATTCCCGTCAGGCTGCCGGGCGCAGCCACGCCTTCTGATGGAAAAGCTGCGGACTCACGAAACGCCTTCACCGCACGAACCACCAGATCCCTGGAACCCGTATTGCCCACGAAACCTATGAAATTCCCCACGTCGGGATAGATCAGTCCGAAACCGGCAGGATACTTCTGGCTGCCCCTGGCATCGGAGTAATAACCGATGGTCTCCAGGGCGATCATCCCGGATACATTCACATTCTGACTGCGCAATTTTTTTGCGTATACCAGGCTGCCCATCTGGCTGGTTTGGAAATAAGGCGGCTCCTCATTGCCAAAAAATACCAAACGGATGGTCTCCAGCGGCCTGCTGGTTTTCAGCAGCCGGGCCAGTTCCAGAAGAGCGGCCACGCCGGTGGCATTGTCATCGGCGCCGGGGCTTCCGGGCGCTGAGTCATAGTGCGCGCCCACAATCAGAGTCTGGCCCGGTGAGCTAGCGCCCTGAATCTGGACCTCAATATTTTTCACGAACTTGCCATGCACTGGATACTGGTAGGTATTGAGCACGTAGCCCTCTTGCCCCAGCGTGCGCAACAGAAAATCGGCGGCTGAATTCAGCGCCTCCTCGTGGTCCAGGTTGCGTTCGCCAATGGTTGCAGAGAGCTGATTCACATAGCCGGTGAGGTCCTCGCGGATCTTCTCTTCATCGGGAGTCAGAGGCTGGAGCGCGCCAGAATAAGATTGCAGCGGCATCCGGGTGAACCAGACGATGCTGGCTGCAGCCAACACGAGGAACAAAAAGACAGCCAGGAATGCCCATTTGGCGGGAGAGATTCGCATGTGGCGACATTGTAAGCAAAATCCACCACGGAGGCACCGAGACACGGAGACCACACGGAGAAAGACAAAACCTTTGAGGCGCTGAGGAAAGGAGTACGCAGCGAAAAATGAAAGAGACGTTCATTTCGGGCATAGAACGCGGCGTTCGCCATATCGGCGTTCTCAAGCTGTGGCGAATTGCGTCCGCTCTTAATATCCGGGTCCGCGATTTATTTGATGATTTTTATATTTAAAATTTGTGGCTCGCATGATTCTCCCCGGAGCGAGTAGTCAGTATTATATTGATCGAGCATTCCGCCTAAGGAAAGAACTTGTTCCGATGTTCAAGTACATGTCCGCCGAGGTAGCTCCTTTATTCGCCAAAACGTTAAAGGTTCGATTCACTCAGCCATCTGATCTTAACGATCCTTTTGAATTTCGCCCTTTGATTGATTTTCAGGGTAGTGCGGAGGAACTCCGTCCTGAGATTGATGCTCGAATAACCGCGATATTCGGGACCATTGACGGCACTCTTCGCCGTGATGGAAAAACAACAGGCTACCGACCCTAATTATCCTAAATTGCTCGTCCCCATTCCAGTTTTCCGTAAACTGGTTACTGCCAATCCTGCTTTGGAGCAACAGTTTATGGCAGAGATGCAGCGACACAAAACTGAAATATTGGACGGCATAACTAAGGGGGTTGTATGGGAAACTCAGTGGGAGAAATTTCAGCAGGTTTTGGGGCAGTTGATTGGCATATTCAGCCTGACTGAAGACCCGGCTCATACGCTCATGTGGAGCCACTATGCCAGCCAGCACTATGGAATTGTCGTGGAGTTTGACAAGAACCATCATTGGTTCAATCAGAAAATAGTTCCTGCCGATGAGTTCCGGCATCTCGTACAAGTCACCTATACGCAAAACCCGTTTCCCCGCACGTGGAAACAGTTAAACGGGGCAGATGTGCTATACACGAAGAACGCTGAATGGAATTACGAGCGCGAGTGGAGGATCATTCGACCATTGAAGGATGGCACTGAGGTCAGTCCAGGTAAATTCTGCTTTGATGTTCCAGCAAGTGCTGTTCGCAGCATTATCTTTGGAGTTCGCACAACTTCGACTCTTGACAAGGAAATTCGCACTGCCATTGCGGGCAATTCGGACCTCGCTCACGTTTGTTTCAAACGAGCGAAATTAGTGGCTGGCGGGAAGATTGAAGTGGTCGACGCCCCTTAGCAGCCCAATGTTTTACCGGTTTTTCAAAGCTGACAGATACGGGTAAGACGCAACTTTTCTTTGGCAATGGGGTTAAGATGGACAGCATATTATGCCTTGGGAGGGAAGACTTTGAGGGCTTTGCCGTTGCTTTCGAAATCCCGCCGTAAGCGATCTTCTATTCTTGTTCGATTCCTTTTAACCTCTGGTTTTTTGCTTAGCGTGTTGCCGCTTCATGCGCAAAGAGATAACTATCCCCGCGACAGAGACAGAGACCAAGACGCCAGCGTGAATGCCGGCGGCAACTGGCTGGAGTACGACTCTGAAGACCGGATGACAGCCACGCGCAGGGTCAGGTTTGAGCTGGTCTCAGATAATACGTTGCGGGAGAACCGGTCCGTCCAATCGCGGATTGAGATTTTCTGCGAAAAGGGGAAATTCAAATACAGCGAGTTCACTCCCGGCGTGTCCCTGGGCCCGCCCAATCGTCCTGGTCTGTGGGGACAGCCACAAATGGAAGTGATGGTCCGGGTGGATGACACGCACCACAATCACGGCTGGAACTGGAATGGCAGAGTCCTATCGATGGACAAAGGGACCACCCGCGAATTGATTGGAGCGCACATCTTCAGAATAGAGTTTCTGGGACGGGGCGGGCCGGAAATCGCGAAGTTCTCACCCGGCGCTCTTGATCTATCCAGAGTGTCGCATGGGTGCGATCTGACGCCGAAGAAGCCGTAGGAAAGCAGCCCTTGGCCTCTGGCTCTTAGCCCTTAGCAAAACCAATCCACTGCCCTCACCATCTGCCGAGGCAGCGTTGCGCTGGCAATCGAGGACAAGGAAGTCTGCGCTTGGGATGTCACCTCTACGGGAGCTTCTGTTCGTCGAGCCAGTCGCGGGCAATTTCTTCCGGGCCTTCCTGGCGGAAGTGGCACCAGCGCTTCTCGCAGCGCCTTGTCAGGCCGCAGAGAGCGCACTGATCGTAACGTAATATCCGTCCGGATCCCGGAGGGAGAATTCCCTGGTTTTAGTGTTCGGATTCACGTGTGGCTCCTCTTCGAGCCGAGTGACGAGAGAGCGTGCCCTTTGAAGCGCCAAGTCGAAATCATCGACACGGAAAAACAACAGGAGGCCGTTGCCGGGTTTCCCGCGATCTGGGCTCATCAACGAGGGATGCTCGTGGGCGCCCCACTCGTGGAGGCAAAGCAAGACAGTTCCATCTGAATCGAGGATTTGCCCAAAGTAATCATGGTCAGGAAGGGTAGCCGGCTGACCGAACAGCGCCTGGTACCATTTGACGCTGCCCGAAACGTCGCCTACCCCTATGATCGTCCACGTGCGCTTCATCGCGTCCCCTTCTGCGAACTAATTCTTGTTTAGATCGGCCTGGATACAACGAGTCGTCGCTGCCAGCCGGGCTGACAGCCTCATGTGCTTACACTCGCTTGTAGCAAAACCCAAAAGCCTTAATACACATGCCTGCTGGTTTCAGCATACGCCCTGGGGCATTCCTTATGAGGCAGGGCTCTCTTCCCTTCGGCAAGCTCAGGGTTCGGGATGAACTACACAAGCTCAGACCACATCATTCATTTTGTACGGGAGCTTGTGTTCTTCGAGCCAATCGCGGGCGATTTCTTCCAGGCTTTCTGGCGAAACTGGCACCAGCGCTTCTCGATACCGAGCATGTGAATGGCGTTCTTGAAAGCTCGAAAGGCGCGTGGCACCATAAATGGCATTTAGCAAACCCACGCGCGCCTGCTTATCTGTTTGCTCTCCGGCAAATTTCCGCATGATTTCCCACTCATGAATATCAAACTCATCCGGCAATTCCAGTGTCCGTTCATTGGCTAGAATAGATCACCCATGAGTGGATCAAGAAGAATGAAAGACCGACACTGAAAAGAACAAGTACCGGAGGCAAAATGCAATTTCATACACAGACTCTCAGGGCCGTCGTGTTTGTTTTGGTGTTTTTGCAGGTAGCCAATGCTGCTGATCTATCGCCGGTCAAGTGGACACCTGCAGACAAGAATCGCGCAGAAGCATTAGAAATGGGTTTTTTCCCTTCCCAGGCGAGAACCATCGAGGGATCAGCCGGGCTAATATCCAACACCGGATCTCCAATCGCCGTTCATGCCGGCATCGAAGCCCTGAAACAGGGCGGCACTGCAGCCGATGCCGCTGCAACGGTAGCGCTTACTCAGATCTCGGTTTGGCTCGGCTCCATCGTTTCTTATGGCGGAGTATTGCATCTCGTTTATTATGAGGCAAAGTCAGGAAAGACCTATTCTCTGGACGCTGGGTGGAACTCTTATCGTGGCGAAACGAGTCCAAGAACCATTCCTGTGTCAAATCTCCAGGCACTGGGCGCTCCCCGGCCACCGACCAACGGCGCCGAGGGCCGCAAGACTTTAGTACCCGGTTTCATGGCCGGCATTGAGGCCATGCATCAGCGATTTGGCCGCCTGCCCTTTGCCCAGCTTTTCCAGCCTGCCATCTGGTATGCAGAGAACGGAGTTACCGTGACTACGGTAGAGTCCGCATGGTTTGAATGGTACGGAAAAACTCTTTCGCGGACGCTCGAGGGCCAGCAGTTCCTGCATCAAGCAGGCAACGATTTACCCAAACCTGGTGACCGGTTCGTGCAAGCTGAGTTGGCGAAAACTCTTCGCGGTGTAGCCGCGGATACCCACTAACAGCGGATTTGTTGAAAACTTTGGAGAGCTGCGACGATCGCGCATTCTTACGGAACCACAAATGGGCGCTGCTTTAAGTTCTTCTCTTGCTCTTTCCTGTTCCTGTTCCCTTTCTCTTGCCGGCTGTTTGCTTCTTCAACCGCTCTGCTTCGAGGAGAACGTCCGCGGGATCTCGGAGCGTCCGCTCCCATTGATAGCAGAGGTGGTCATAGTGAGCTGCGTTGCGGCTTTCACGCTGGCTGAGGATGAACAGCAGTTGGTGGTTGGCTTCTGTGCGCATGCGGGAGATCAGGTTGTACCAGAAGGTAAGCTGCTCGCCCGGCAGGAAGTGAATTTTCTTTAATTCCTGCAGATCGTGACTGACTTTTTCCAGCGCGACATTCAAATCAAAGACAGCCTGATAGACGCTCGGGCTTACCGGCTTTACTGACATGGGCGGGCCTTTCTGTGCTCTGAAGGCCACGGCTGAGGGTGAAGGCAAGGGCGCGAGGGTTGCGCCCAAAGAATGGAGCGTTTAAGTTCTTCAGTAGCCAAGTTGCCCTCCTTTACGGGGCGACGGGTTAGGGCGCGTTCGGTGCTTGTAACACCGGGCGCTGCCCGCTGTTATGGTTTTAACTTCCTGTTGGGTTGCTTCTTCTGTTTCAACTTGATATGCCGAGTCTTGCGGCCATCGGCGATCTTTGGCAGCAAGGCGCGGACCCGTTCGATATCGGTTTCGGTCCAAATACGAAGCTGTCCACCGCCGAACCGCTGCACCTCGGGAACCACAATTTTGTCTTGCGCGATATAGCGGTTCATGGAGGTAAGGCTGATGCCCAGCTTCTTTGCGGCTTCGCGGGTGGAGTAGCCTTGCATTGTGGTATATTCTTATACCATTTTATATTTAATATGTCAATAGTTATTTTAAAGTGTCGCCCCTCCGGGGCTCGAACTGCTTTTCTACTTTTACCCAGGGCTTACGCGCCTGGGCTAACTACTACCGCGCCTCCGGCGCTGGGGTACCATCTGGTTCGCTTTTCGAATCGAGCTAACGGAGTTTGTGTCAAACTCCTTGCGGGGTGCAGCGTTGCGCGCTGGATTATGGTGGTGGCGCACCTCCGGCGTTTCATCTTGGGATCGGTTTTGTGTTTCCGGTGGGGGGACATCAGGAACTTGTTACGAGAACGTTTTCGGGAGAATTTCCTGGCACAGCATGGTCGTTCAGGCAGCGCCGGGGTCCTTCGGCTGCGCTTTGATGACAGAGCGCGGTTTGTATGTAGCAAAAGGCAGGTTTTCAGCTTTGAGTTTCTCGGCTGATGTTGAAAAGTTTTTCGTCGGCGATCATCAGCATAACCAATTCACTGTCGCCCCTCCGGGGCTCGAACTGCTCTTCTACTTTTACCCAGGGCTTACGCGCCTGGGCTAACTACTACCGCGCCTCCGGCGCTGGGGTATCGTCTGGTTCACTTTTCGAATCGAGTTAACGGAGTTTGTGTGATCCTGGTTCATTTGTTCGTCTCCCGCTAAAAACCTTACCACTGATGAGAAGTAGTCCACTGATTTCAGGGATCAACCTACCGATGAGCCGGTTCCAGGTGACTTTAGTGCTCTTGACGAAATTAAGTAATTTGCCTTATTTCTCAAAACAATATTAGAAAAATTTAAGATAATTTTGTTGCTTCCGGTGTTATTGGACGCTAGGCTAAATACCTGAATTGCATGAAAGCCAGCGCCCAGCAGAGCAACAACCAGCAGGAGATGCCATTGCACGTCTATGCAAGGGCTGTAGGTGGATCTAACTTACGTCTGCCGTCCGCACACCGCGCCGGATGCATTTCTAAAGTACCAGGCCAGGTACATGCTGCCACGTACCAGTGGATGCGGCCAGGACAGAATCTCTGCAAACCGGCTGACCGGCGTCGAGTGTCGACTGGAGGGTCAACACGACGCTCAGCCGCAACCCATCACCCATCCCCACTGTTCAAAGAGGATATTCATGTATCAACTTCGGTGGATGTTTTTTTGCCTGTTCGTATTTCTGGCGGTAACCAGTACCACGGCTGCTGCCAGCAACAACAACCCAGCCAACCCGCAAGCACACAAGCCCACCATTCACTGCCCCAGCAACAGCCCAAATTGCGCCGATATTGCCAAACACCTGCAGGAACTTCTTGGCAAATACTCCGGCCACGATGAGCCGGCGGTAGGTTTTTATTCCAACCGTCCGGGATCCGGGAACAACCTAACAACGGTTTTAACCATTCCCACCGATCCGCCAACACTGCCCCAGCAGGACGGCACCGGCGGCACCTTCAATTTCCAGCTTCACGCGGCATTCTGGTTCAGCATGGTGCTGTGTGATACGCAATCGTTCCCTAACTTCACCCAGGTGTGCATTCCGAATACAGACGCCAATATCTTCGACAATCCAGATCCGAACGCGCCGGATTTTATAGGGCATCATCCTGGTTCGGCCTTTCTGGAGCTGCAGTTCTATCCTCCCGGCGGCTTCAACACCTGTTCCGATCCGACGCAATGGTGCGTGGCCATGGCCATTTTCAGTTTCAACGGTCAGAGCCTAACAGGCGCGTTGAACAATGCGGATTGCCAGAATAGAGTCAGCCTTGAGCCGGCAAATGCCGCCTTCCTGACGACCAACGGAATCTCGCAAGTTGTGGGTGATCCGTTGAGCACCAGCCCCAACCCGCTGTTCAATACGGTACCGGGACAGCAGTTCAAAATGAATCCCGGCGACAGAGTGCGGGTGACGATCCACGACACGGTGGACGGGCTGAAGACCGAGGTACAAGATTTGACCACAGGCATCACAGGATCCATGACAGCCAGCATCGCCAATGGATTTGCCCAGGTGAATTTTGTTCCGGACCCCGATCCGGCAAATCCTTCGGTGACCTGCTCCTCCACTCCTTATGCCTTTCATCCGCAGTTCTCGACGAGCAGCGAGCACACACGGGCGGATTGGACGGCACACACGGTCAATATCGCCTTCGCCGACGAAATTGGACACTATGAACTTTGCAGCGCAGTCGACTTTGAAGGGGGCGCATGCATTGGGACAAGCCCTGCCGACCCGGGCGGCCCGGACTTTGATGACCAGGTTGGCCTGCCACTATGCTTTAGCGGCGGGTTTTTGGCATCGCTTGGATTGCAACCGATTGGAGCTTGTACAGGTGGAGACCTGGATTTTGATGGAACGCCTTACAACTTCAACTGGCCCGGCACCGGCAATCCAGCCACCGACGCTTTGATCCACCCCAGACCTATACGGTTCACAGCTCCGCAGTTCCGCCCAAGGGAGGACGACGATGACTGGGACCGGGACAGGGAGCGCGGCCGGTTGCGAGACTTCAACCGCGTGGTCTTTGAAACCGACACACCGCTTTCGGAATTCGCCACGAATCCCACCTGCGATGTTTCCACGCCGCCTGGAACCGGTTGCACCAATCCTCCGGCGGGCACAAAGTTTTATCCCATTTACTCCACGACCCGCCATTACGGGGACGGGGATGACGACGGTGGGTGCTCATGGCAGTTCGGCGGCCCCAGAATTCCCGGGACCGAGAACAACTTTGGCGGGACATCCACCCGCGAGTACGGTGGCCCGCTTTTTGTGGTCATTCCGAGCGCGGCGGACGCCGACCATCCCAACGGAACGACCATTTCCAGACTCGAGGACTTCCGCAGGGTGCTTTCAGAGAACCCGTGCCGGCGAGACAGGGACGAATGAGCTACTCAAGCCTGGGCTGCGTGGCAGCCCGGGCTTTTTTGTAGAAACTTACCACTGATGACGGTGATTTGACTGATCTCCACTGATAGGGCCTTGCGGAGAAGTAGCTATGTTCGAGTGATGGTGGACTTAGTGGACAGAGTGGACGAAATGGACGATGTGATTCTTTGATACTGGTAGGTTGGTAAAGAGCATCCATAAAATGCCATAGCCGAGGGCACCTTTCTCCCCGCAATAGCGTTTCTTAATGAGAAATTGAATCTTCTTTAGTTTCAGGGCGAGACGCAAGAACACGAAGAGCGGTTACCCAATGATCCTCGAGGCTCCAGTATTGCCAACAGCTTGGTAGAACCGAAACTTGGGCGGAGCAGATCCCTCGGCCCTACGCCCGCGCTGATGAAAACGCGCGTGCGCTTTACGGGCGCGTCGGGATGACAGAGCGTTTAGGGTTGAGGAGGGCAACGACGAGGCCAACACCCGTGGCAGCTCGCTCTGATGCCTTAGTGGACGGTATTGACGGTATTGAGGAACCGGGCGGTTGCGGCCCACGCTCATTTCAGGGGGGCGGCGCGGACCTGTTTGAGAATGTCGAGGATCTCGCGGCCGTATTGCTCGAGCTTACGTGCTCCGATGCCGTGGATTTCACTCAGGGCGTCCAACGAATCGGGCTGCACGGTGCACAGTTCTTCCAGCGTGCTATCGTGCATTACGGTGAAGGCGGGAATGTTCCGTTTGCGGGCCGAGGAGCGCCGCCAGGCGCGAAGACGTTCCTCGAGTTCGATATTCAATTCCGACGCGGCGGGCGGCACTACGGGCCGGGTTTTCAAGTGGGAGCGGCCGTTTTGGGGCGCCGATGCCACTATCTTCTTATCATGCTTGTTATGATTGCGCGCGGGCCGCGCGACATTGTTATGATTGCGCGCGGGTCGCGCGGCATGGCCCGCCAGCCAATCCGGGACCGAGGTGCACACATCACACGCTCCACAGGAATCCCATTTAGGGTTCTCGCCAAAATGAAGGCAGATCTGGCGATGGCGGCAGGAGGCTGACTGAGCAAAGCGGCAAATTTCATGGTAGCGCTCCCAGGCGCGCTGCTTTTCCGCCGAATCCGTAATCTGGTCAATAAAGTATGTGAGCAGGCCTACATCCCGTTTTTGCCATAGCAGGATGCAGTCCGAAGACTGGCCATCGCGTCCGGCGCGACCGGCTTCCTGGTAATACTGTTCGATAGATTTGGGCAGCGCGAGGTGGACAACCGACCGGACCGATGCCTTGTTGATGCCGAGACCGAAGGCGATGGTGCCCACAAGCACGCGCACCTCGTCGGCCATCCAGCGCTCCTGATTGCGCTTGCGCTGGTCATTGTCCATTTTCGCGTGGTAGCCAAGGGCGGCTATTCCCTTCTGTTGCAGGAACTCGACCGTCTCGCTCACCCTTCGGATGGTGGGCGAATATACGATGACGTTGCTTCCCGCGTATTTTCTCAAGGCTTTTACCAGAAGCGCGGATTGCTCCTCCGCATCGCACTGGCGGACAAAATAGCGCAGATTGGCGCGATGGAAGCTGGCAATGTACTTGTGAGGATTGCGCAGCCGGAGCTGATCAATGATGTCATGACGTACACGGCGGGTGGCGCTGGCGGTGAAGGCGGCAATGGGATGACAAGGAAAATGTTCCCGCAGCGAGCTGAGCTGGCGGTAGTCCGTCCGGAATTCATGGCCCCATTCCGAGATGCAGTGGGCCTCATCGATGGCGAAAAAAGAAACAGGCACGCGTTTGAGCCAGGAGACAGTATCGGCGCGGGCCAGCCGCTCAGGCGAGAGATACAGGAGCCGATACTGCCCTTCCGCCGACCGGCGCAGAATCTGAGATTGTTCTTCGCCGGCCAGCGAACTGTTTAACATGGCGGCCGGAATTCCCATTTGGGCAAGCTGGTTTACCTGGTCCTGCATGAGCGCGATGAGGGGTGAAACCACGATTACGGTTTTGCCGGGCAGCATGGCAGCGGGCAATTGATAACACAAGGATTTTCCCCCGCCGGTAGGCATGACTACACAGGCGTCATGGCCGCCGGCAAGGCTGGCAACGATTCTCTCCTGCAGCGGACGGAATGAATCATAGCCCCAATAGCGGCGCAATATGGCCAGAGCTTCAGCCCCTGAACTCATGGAGCGAGTATAGTCGTTGCTACGGGAGTATGAGAATTCTGTTTTCGATGTCGTCATCGCCGGATTGATCCGGATGAGAATTTGGTAATTGGGTAAGTTGGTAAGTTGGTAATTGAAGATCAAAGGCCTGACTTCCCGACGTGATCACGGCCGGATTGATCCGGATGAGAATTTGGTAATTGGGTAGGTTGGTAAGTTGGTAATTGAAGATCAAAGGCCTGGCTTCCCGACGTGATCATGGCCGGATTGATCCGGATGAGAATTTGGTAATTGGGTAATTTGGTAAGTTGGTAATTGAAGATCAAAGGCCTGACTTCCCGACACTCTTGTCCAAATTAGCATTTCTCATCTGAAGGTGTGAGCCAAGAAAAAAAGGCCGAGGCTCTGATAAGTTTGTTTTGCGAAGACAAAACGAGTCAGAGGAGGCTCAGCCTTGAATAGAGTATGC
>Ga0209168_10000035_pt1 | contig 154955 bp, 153 predicted proteins | sample Coa_R1_FD_187156 | JGI IMG/M metagenome (GOLD analysis project Ga0209168, IMG submission 187156) | Surface soil microbial communities from Centralia Pennsylvania, which are recovering from an underground coalmine fire - Coalmine... | ecosystem: Environmental > Terrestrial > Soil >...
TTTTACTGATCATTATGAGCTCCCTTCTTTTTTTGTTTCTTCAACTAAAAAGAAGAGCTCATTTTTTTTGAATAGTCAATCCTGGAGAGAACTTTCAATTATTTGACGAAGTCCTGAATAGTACACATTAATGAGCTTCCTAGATACAGTAGTGCATAGGTATTCATAAAAGTTTACTTTTAATATTACCAGCTAGGCACTTTATCCCTCATTTATACTATCTGATATCATGCGGACAATTTGGCGAGTGTTTTTCAGTTTTGTTTCTAAAGATTTTTTGGATGTTAATGCTTTTTTTATCTTTATTCCCCCTATATAAGCTAAAAGTATACCGCTGCTGGCAGATACTAGATAGAGGCTGAGTACGTGAGTACCAAAGAAACGTTCTATGGCGTCAGGATGGTGTGCAGTAGGTGCATCACACCATTGGGCTGTTTTGTATATAGAGTATAATAAAGCTTTGATAAGCCAGGGTGGATTATGCCAATATTTCATTGTCCTCTCATCGATACACAATGTAGTATTAAGAATAAGCGGCGAAAGGGCTAAAACTGAACCAAGCAGGCACAAAGCACCACCGCTGGTATTAAGGATCTGTGAAAATTGTTCCTCTTTTTCGCTCATAAGCTCTAGTACATGTACTTCCTCATCCATAGCGAGGCGCCGAAGTTTTTTCTTGAGATTGAGAGGAACGACTACTGTATTGTATTCAGATTGAAACTTTATTGGATCGTGCTGTTTTATCGACTTACTAAGCGTCCCAAATGTCGGTACATTTGGATGTGCCGCAAAATGTATGAATGTACCTATTAAAACCAGTATTTTTTTCACGTTCAATTGTTTTCCTCTATTTAAATTTACTAAGCCGCCTTTAAAATCATTTCTTATTGTAATATTGCGAAATTAATACATATAAATAGTTTATGAAATTTATTGCAAAAAGCAACGGGGCTGATCATTAAAACCTATGCGATTCCGGGCTTTTTTATTCTTGGAGCAGTAATATAAGGCAATAACCCCATGCTGAAGCAGGCGTGTTGAGGAATAATGGGCAATTGACGGCTCTATCCAGCAGCTTATACTATACAGTATTAAAAAATCCCTTTTTATCTAATTGGAGAACTATTATGAACCTTGCCGGGCGTGTATCTCGTGTCTGCATTTTTGGAACCCTCTATTTCCCGCATGTAGGCTTGGCTGTTACCATAAATGGCCAAAATTTGAAAGAAATCATTAAACCAGACCAGGTATTAGTATACGAAAATGAGAAGGCAAATCATATTGCTATCAGGATACAGGATGGGGCTATTGAAATAGGGCAACTTGATATCCAGGATGATATAAAACGAGTCAAACAGTTCTACTCTGAATTTCAAGCTAAAAAAGATCAATTATCACTCCAATCTGCTAAAGAGACATATACATCACGAAGTGGAGCGCATATGAAGGTGGATGGTGCATATATTACAGGTGGCAAAAACATCATTTTAGAAGCTGCAAACGTTGATATTGCTAATTCTATTTTACAATCAAAAGATATCATTATACGTTCAAACCATTCTTTTAAGGCGTATACATGTTTTGTAGAAGCAGATACTCTTGTTTTAGAATCATCACCAAACTCATTATTCGATATTCGTTTTACCTTTAGCAAAAATCCAGCAGTACCACCGCTTGTTCAAGGAACAATTGATTTCTGGAGCAATAAAACAGACGGTGGAGCTTTTGTTGTCGTTGGTGCTTGTAAGGTTGAAATTTCATTTGCACCAAGAGCTTTTGAGTAAAAATTTTTGTATTTACCCTGAATATTATGGCGGAACAACGTGATAGAAGAGATGTTAGATTTAGTTGATGACGCAGGCAATGTACTTGAAGTATTACCCCGATCTGTTGTCTTTGCGCAAAAAAGAAATAACTTTCGCCTAGTGATAGCGGTGTTTGTCAATCATGATCGAACCAAATTTTTAGTTGGGCGTCGCGCATTGAGTAAAAAAGAATCACCGGGGGCATTATGCCATATTGGCGGATGCGTGGAAGCTGGGGAGTCGTATGAAGACGCATTTAAACGAGAGGTCATGGAAGAATCTGGTATTGATGTGTCACGGTATGAGTGGCGCTTAATGGGACATCTCAACCCCACAAAACATGATTCAAGAGGATATGTCGCGGTCTATGAGCTTGTTGTTGATCCCGCGCAAGCAATTGAGTGGAATAGGGAAGATTTTGAGGACAAACAGTGGTATTCGCACGATGAGCTGCAGCAAATTATTGCTCAGAAATCAGTTCTTATGGCCCCTAATTTTCCCAAACCACATATCTATTTTTATTAGTAGGCCGTAATGCCCCATGGCTTTTCTTATAACCTCTCTGCTTCATCGAGCCTTTGCAATGTTTCCTCATGATCCGGCGCGCCCTCTTCTAGATAAGATAAATATTTTTTAAAGTTAGCGATATCATTTTTTTTGTAATAATAATCACATGCAATTGCCATAAACTCAACAAATAGGATCAATGGGATTTCTTGCTTGGTGTAGATCTTAGTAAGGTCAAAGGTATTATTAAAAATAGCAGGTATTGCATCAATCTTGTTATTCAAAAGGAGATGATTTGCATAAGCACATTGGGCAAGCAGCTCTGTAGGGTGGTCTTTATACATTTTTGTAATGATTTTGCCAGCTGTTTTGAATTCTCTATAACAGTAGAAGGCCATGGCCATATAGTATATCATGGCCAGATCATCACAACCATCGTCTAATATCTTGGTTATTTTCAGTTTTGTGACCGCAGCGTTATTGAGAAATGTGTGACCCAGTGCTTTGGCAGTGTGGTGAAATTTTTCTGATATGAGATCGCCGACCATTTCGTATTTATGATCAAGGAGGAATGTTGTGTTGTTGATTTGAATGGGGTGCAGTTGCTTTTGATACATAATGGTATTCTTTATTTTTTATCAATTTTTTTTTGAATTACCTGAGCCTTTTTGTGTTGCTTCAATTGGGTGTAAGTAGTAACGAGAGCTGCGTGTAATTTTGGCAACTCATCAAGACTCTCTTTGACATAAACGGTATCAAATAATGATTGTGCGTGCTCAAGGTAGCATAGTGCTGTTTTGTATTCTTTTGTTTGCATGTAGGCAAGCCCGAGTTCCAACAATAATTCAGCTTCTTGCGATATTTTTTTTTGCTCTTGTATAAAGCTACGTAATGTTGATAATTCGAGCACTTCTGGAAAGGTAATATATATTTTAGACAGGCTGTTTTTGCACTGATCAAGGTCACCTAACCCGGCGTAAATCAGAGCACGATATTTATCTATTCCTGGTTGATTGTCTAAGCATTCTGGTCCTATCAAGCTGATTGCTGGTGCAAACTCACCGTGTGCATAATAGATTTTACCGGTAGCAAAGACGTCTTCGAGTTTTTTTAAAACGTCTAGTTCATCATTAAAAGCAGCGAATTGGTGTAATAGTGCGTCGGTACGCTTACCTTGTTTTTTATACAATTTCGCAATATCTCTGTGAAGCTCTAATGAATCAGCATCAAAAAAAGATAAAGATTGGTCATCAGCCCAGGCAAGTGCTTTTTGATAAAACATCTCTGCATAATCATATCTACCAAAGTGAGAGCAAATTTGTGCCGCACCCACTATATCGTATAAATGATCCCTGCTTTCACTCGGGTGTTGAGCTAATACATAGCTCATTGCCTGTTCTATATTATTGTCTAGAATCGCTGTTACAATAAAAATTCCGTCATCGGATCCGGCAGGTAATTTTTCTAAACATTCCCGTGCTCTTTTGATATCGCCTTTTTTTGCATATTCACAAGCATAAGTATACCATACACGCCCACTACCCGCTTGTAATGCGAGATCCTTATATTTTTGTGCGAGGGTTGGATTGTTATATTTTAAGTAATGCATGTTAAGGTCGGAAAGGGCTGTAGCAATATCTGGCCCGCTCCACGTGATGGTGGGGAGTGCCATTAGACAGAGAGTAATAACTATTGACTTTATATTTGTGATATATTGCTTCATGTGTGACCTATGATTAATTCGTTGAGATTACAAAACGCTTGTAACATACTATCAGAGCAGCGTATTGAACGCAAAAAATTAGTAAGCAAAAGGGGTAAGTAATATGTCAGTTGAAGTGCGTGCGGTCATTGAATCTCCAGAATATACCCACACACAACTAGTTGCATTGGGTGCGGTTAACAATGGTGCATATGCATTTACCGATATACTGTATCATCCCATCGGTGGTGTCTATGATTTCAATACGGAATGTGTGCGGTTGCGTATGTATACACGGAGTAATTGGGTGCATAAACCAGTCGTATTGACCCATAAGCGCAAGGGTATAGCTGACGCTCGTGCTGCTACTATTAAGCAGCTAGAATTTGATATCCCCCAAGAAGCGTGTGAAGAACTGAAGGGGCATATGGAGGCATTTACGGTGTCTCGTACTGGGATGGAATATGCATGGCAGGGAGCGCGCATTTTTGTCGAAAAAATAGAGCATCTATTACCGACGGTAGAAATTATCGCACCGACGCAACAAGAGGGGGAGCAGATATTCGATTTACTGGGTTGTACACAGGTGCTCGGGGATAACGTACCAGCGTTTATAGAGAAAATGTTAAAGACACGGAGCCGGTAATGCGGGGATCTGGTTTGATAGGAGCGTATATATTTAGAGCGGCTCTTGTGCGTGTTCTGCGTCAACAATGGGTTCTTTCTCTTGTGGTTCGGTGGTAGCAAAAAACCTGTTATATAAATAATATCCGGCTGCGCATAAACCTGTCGTGATTGCTGCTATGTACAAAGGGCCGAATGATTTTTTCTGCAATGCCTGTACCAAGGGTGGGGTGCTATTGTCCAGATGATGCTGTGTGACGTGCGTTGCATCAGGGATTGTAGCGTGGATTTCTTCCGAAACTTTTTCAGACGGTGGTGCGCAAGAAGCTACTGATACTTCATCTGTCTGTTCTGTGGTTTGTGGTGCCATTCTATTCTGCGTTTCTATGCCAGAAAACTGAGGCAGTGCCAATGGTGTGTTAACGTGTACAGAGAGTGTGGCATCCGTATAGGTATTGTGCGGCAATGGCTGCTGGCTAACGGTCGAGTGCGGTGCTTGCGCATTATCTTGACTAGCTACCGGTGCTGCGGGCAGGGGTGCTTCTGGCGCGAGAGAGTCGTCTTTATGATCTACCAGATTGTTTTTTGTTTCTTGATCGACGGGTAACAGTTTGCCGATCGCGTTATCAATATTCGGTTGCGAGTTTTTTATGATCAGAGGCGCTGGTGTAGGGCGCGGGGTTGTGATGATTTTGACTTTATTTTGTAGCATGCGTATCCATTGCGTATAATCGGTAGAAGCTTTGCCAGATTTCGTTTTTTTAATTAACAGCTTGATGACCTTGTTGAGCGCGTACGCATCTAAATCATTGCATTTCATTATCAAGCCGAGAGTATGCTCGATACGTTGGGTATTTTTATCTTTTAATAACATGCCAAAATAGTGTAACAAGTGTGGTTGCAGCTCTTCGTCTGCAAGTATTGAGAGATCATCTTGCACAGTGTCTTGTAAACTATTGCCGAGTACACGCAGTAAACCAGGATATTTATTATATTTTTTCGCATCTAATATTAATTTCTTCAGCTGAGGAATGGTAGCGGGTGCATGAGTTAATAGAAAGCGTAAGGTCTTTGGGAGAAAAAGATCGATACAGTGATGACAGGCTGATTTGCCATAAGTATAGTGGGGGGTACACTTCCCGTAGGGGCTAGCGCCCATCTTTATGAAAAATTCTATATAGTGAACAGGCAGACCATAGACAAGGGCATCATACAGGCAAGAATTTTTAATGTCTTGTGGCACATTCTCCTTCTCGGACAATGCTTTGAAAAAAATGTCTTCCAGGGGGCTTGGTGCAGGATTCTTGGATATAATTTTGAAATAGGTTCCAATGAACTCGGCCAGGTCTACATTATGCTGCAAGAGCAATGAAACAGCGACGGCATTATTGTGTTTGATCGCATATTCAAAAAGACGATCGAAATCATAGGTTGTGGATACTAATGTATCAAGTTTGCCAAATAAGGAATGTAATCGTAGGGCATAGTTTTGGCACAGATTTTTTTCTTCAATAAGCTGTTTAAGCGTGTCAAAAATTACAAATTCGTTGGCAATGCCACCATCAATTATCCATGCCAAATAATGTTCGATTAATTGATCCAAATTCGTTTTATAGAGTTTGGCGAGATTTTCAGATAAATGACTTGTAAGTTTTTCATCAGTAAAAATAATCGATATATTCTGCACTCTTTCTAGTAGAGTTGTGTACAGGAGGGCAAGTGTTTTGGGTGAGTGTTTTGCATCTTCTTCTAATAATAGTTCCTTTATCTGTTCTATCGTTGCTGGCGTATGGGCCAAGATGGTACCAAGGTATTGTTCAAGATCGTCCTCATCTGGTGAGTACTTTTTAATCATGTCATAGGGATGAGCGCCCTTTTGAAGAAAAAACTTTATATAATTGACCGGCAATTTATTTTGAATGGCTTGATACAAACAATAATTTTTAAGTTCTTGAGATACATAATCTCCCTCAAACAATGTCGTGAGGAAAATATTCTCTACAGGGTTACCGGTTGGCCCAGAGGCTAAATGGTTTTTAATAACGTATTTAAGTTTTACGTTGCGTTCTAAAAGCAATCGAATCATTATATGGTTATTATGTGCAAGAGCACACATTAATATTTTATGTGGGTCATTATGGTGGGTATACCACCCTGAATTTACTGCTTTATCAAGGAGCATTTTCATGCGTTGTATACAGTCGGGCAGACCCATGCACAGAGTGCCCTTTTGTGTTAAGTGTGTAATAGCTTCATGTAAAAGATCATAGTTCTCATCGGCTAACAAATCTAAAAATTGAAACAGTAATTGATGGTCTTTGAGCGTTAATAATGGGTCGATATATTGAATAGGTTTACTACTGTCGGCAAGATGGGGCAGTATTTCTTCATCTAAAAGAAGCGAGTATGTGTGATGATTGCTATGTTGAATAGCTAGATTTAGCAATTCTATTTTTATATCCATATATGTATCGTAAGCAAGCGTATCATTTTCAGTATCAAAACTGTTTTTTAGCTGTGCACATAGTGAGGTTACCAGTGTATGCTTATCTTCGAAAGTGCCTAGATACTCGGGATTTTTCATACAAGATTTTAGAATTTTTCTAATGTGTTTTGAGGTGCAAACTGGTACGTGGGTAATCAACTGTAATATGTGCTGCGCGTGAGGATAGTTTTTCGTTTGTACATGTTTTTGATAGAGCTCTGTAAGTAACGTAGATCGTATTATGTGAGCCTGATCATCAAGATCAAGAAATACTAAATAGGTCAAATAATTTTTTTGTTCTGTAGGCTTTACCAATGCTTGTGCAAGTAGCGGGTCTGCCAGTTTTTCAGGAGTAAATTGATTTGCTATTTTGTGTTGGCACAATGGCATTAACAAGTCAAACATATCGTATTCATATGCTTGCCAAATGGCTACGGCGATTTGTTCATGGTTGGTATCATCAAGATCAATTTCTTGTCCAAATAAGCGTGTCTGTAGCAAGTACTGAGTCAAAAGGTGTTGGGGTTCTCGAGCGGCATCGAGTATTGTTTGGTTTGCATTATTTGTTATACCTACATCAGGATTATGGTCGACCAATAATTTAATAAATGGATCATGATTGTTTGCAAGTGCGAGATGTAGCGGTGTATCGCCAGCAAGATCTTGCGCATTAATATTTGCCTTATGTGTGAGTAGGTGTTGAATGCAAAAGACCGCTTGGTTTCCGCGATGGGGGGTATCGCTACAAAGGCTATGTAGCGGCGTCCATCCTTCATCATTATCAATATAGTTTGGGTTAGCACCTTTTTTGAGTATAAATTCTAAACATTGAGGAGCTATGGCCTCTATGGTCATCAGCAAAATGGTATTATTCAAACCATCTTTTTCACGTGTGCTGAATATTGTTTTATACAAGAATGCTAATAAGTCGGGGTCATCTGGATATATGATCTTTTCATACATCAATCGTACAAGCTCTCTATCGGTATATGTGTTAATACCCGTGATTCGAACAATTGCTTCATCAGATAATGCTTCTTGCCACTGGGTACATACCCGGCGTAGTTGTATCAAATATTTGATGGCCCTAGCGGGCTCGCCCTCTTTGATGAATGACATAACCGTTTCCCATGTCTCATTGGGCAGCCCATTGATAGGACTCTCAGCTGAGGATGACTTTTGGCTACCGTCCATACCAATGATCGGATTCCTACTCAAAAAAAGGAGTACCGTTAGCAGGGAGAACAGGAATTTTGATCGATTAAAAATCATAAAAAGACCCTATTTATAAGCTTTTATCTTAACAGAATGATGGGTCTATTGCAAAGGGAGGGAGCTCAGTTTTCATATAGAATGTTATATAGGATTGGCCCCCACAGAGGTGCTCACCGTGAAGAAAGATGGATGAGGTCCATAAAAACCCCCGGTTATGGAAAACCGGGGGTTCATTTTCAAAAACTAAAGCCAAATCGCTTAGTTATTGTAGCTATTACGACGTGGGCCGTAACCGCCACCATGAGATGGACGACGATCGCCACCGTTGCGGTCGCCACCAAATCCGCCTTCGCGAGGTTGAGGTGGACGTGCTTTGTCGATTCTGAGTGTGCGGCCTTCAAATGGCTTACCATTTAACGCTTCCAATGCTGCTTCAGCATCTTCTTCGGTGGTGAATTCTACAAAAGCGAAGCCTTTAGATGCACCAGTCAACTTGTCTTTAATAATTTTAACTGAAACAACTTCACCATATTGTTCAAATAAGGTTTTTACTTGTTTTTCAGTTGCTGCGTGAAGCAGATTTCCAACGTACAATTTCATTGATTCTTAGCCTTAAAAAAAGAGATTCTAATAGATATTTTCTGATTTAATAGGAAATTGAGGAATTATTCGATAAAATAGGCCTTTCTTGATACAGAGGGTTACTGAAACATCATTAGTATAACACATAAATTCTTTTTTTATAGCTTTGCTTATGGCAGTTTGTTAATTTGCTCCAGATCGCGGTTATGGCCTGCAAAAATAAGCCTATTATGCTGCTGCACTATATGGTCTGGGGGCACTATACGGATACTGTCATTCTCCTTAATACCTATACAGTAGACCGCATATTGGTTATAGAGGTCAAGACTTTCTATTGTTTTGCCAAGAAAGGCGCTCGGAGCCTTTTTGAGTGAACTTATAGAAAAGTCCTTGGAGAGGCGCATAAGGTCGGTAAAAGGCAAACTGAGCCTATCTGCCAATTTGGTACCAATTTCCTGTTCGGGCAGGATCACCCGGTCAGCGCCTACAATAGTGAGTATTTCTTTATGGATATCATTAATGGCCCGGGCGATAACATTGGGAATGTTCATTCTTTTTTTAAGCAGGGCAGTAATCAAGATCGATTGGGCAAAATTTTCGCCCATCGCCACAATGACCGTATCCATCTCATCAACGCCTATGCTGCGCAGAGAAGCCTCATCGATGACGCGCATGCATATGGCTTGGGTCACGCTATCCTTGATGGAAGCAACAATCGACTCGTTACTGTCAACGGCCAATACTTCCATGCCGTTTTCGGCAAGGCCTTGAGCAACCTGATGGCCGAATCTGCCTAATCCAATCACACAAAATTTCATATATTCCTTACCTGATTTATCCTATCATCATTCGTTCTTCTGGGTATTTTATACCCGGCACCGCAGCGCTTCGTCTATGAAGTGCGAGTACAATAACAAGAGGGCCAATTCTACCGATAATCATAGTCAGTATAATAAAGATTTTGCCAATAGTGGATAGCGTTGGTGTAACGCCGAGGGTTATGCCCAAATTACAGAATGCTGAGCTTGCTTCAAAAAGCATGGCAAAAAATTGAGGATTTTGCTCGGTGATCAGCAAGAAAAAGGTTGCTAAGATGATCCAACCCATACTTAAGGCTATGACCGTTATTGCTTTAAATACTTGGTCTATAGGAATTTGCCTGCCTCGTATATCACTCGATGCTTTACCTGCAAGCGAGGCGCGTATGGTCGATACCAAGACGGCAAAACTGGTTACTTTTATACCACTACCGGTCGATAGGGGCGCTGAACCGATGAATGAGGCTATCATAATAAGCAGCAGGGTAGCGATTTGTAGTTCCATTGCATTAAAGGTGAGTAGGCCGGCACTTTTGAATGAAATGTTATGAAATAGGGTCAGTATAAGTTTAGAAGACCAGCTTTCATGTTGCAGTACTCCATCATGCTCGAGTATCCAAAAAAGCACACTGGAAATTACCAAAAGCGATGCGGTCCAATACAACACTATTTTGCTGTATAGTGATAGCGTATACCGTTTTTTATTCCAAAGTGCAGCAGCATACTGTGTGAGGTCCCGCCACGTTATAAAGCCAAGGCCGCCAAAGAGCATGAGCCATGATGAGGTGAGCAGGCTGGTGGCTCCGCCGGTTAAATAGTCATAGTTATAACAGTTTAATAAAGGCAGGATACCGGTATTGCAAAAAGACGAAATAGATTGTGCGGACGCGAGCAGCAGTGCGTGTCCCAGCGGAAAATCGTGTCTAATGACCATAAAAATAGAGAGTGTGCCGAGTAATTCAAGGCATATGGTAAGCGTGATAATAAAAATGAGCAGCTGTTTTATATTGGTCCATGATTCAAGATCGAGTACTTTGCCTGCCATCGCCGTCGTTGCCATACCGAGGTTAATAAAGAGGCTGATTAAAAAGAGGGCCATGGTAATGAAACCGAGCCCGCCAATTTGAATGAGGGCCAGAATGACCACATGGCCAAAAAAAGTAAACTGATCAAGCGGTACCGTAAAAAGGCCACACACACAGGTGACTGAGGTAGTGGTAAAAAAAAGGTCTATTGGATCAATCCAGGTTGTGCGTGCAATGGGTAAAGCCAACAAGGCTGTGCCCACCAGAATAGCAGCGAAAAGCGAAATAAGTATGGCACGTCCTGGTGCAAAATCAGTGAATGTTTTTATATTCATACGGTTCCTTGAATACCTCTGACTGTTAAGAACCACATGGTACCAATGATGGCTAATATTGCAAGTGTCATAATAAGAGAGAAAGACTGCTTTATCATGGTGTTTGTGTTGTGTGGATAGCGAGTCACTATGGTTGCATATAACATATAGCGACCTCCGCGTGCAATACATGTACATATAATAAAGGGCATAAGAGATAGTTGGCAAAATCCAGCCGACAACGTAATTGCTTTGTACGGTACAATGGGCAACAATGCGGGCAATAGCAAGGCAAGCCATATATTTTTCTGATATTGTGCTGATATATAGTAAAATGTAGATGGACTTATGAAGTGATTAATCACCGATGAGTGGATAATCTGTTCGCCATATAACTGCCATAACGTCATACCGATTACATAGGCGGTAATACCGCCCAGCACTGATGCAGCGGAAGCAATCAGGGCATATTTGAAGGCATTATCTTTGCGCTGCAGACAATAAAAAATAAGCAGTGGGTCAACGGGTAAGAATAACACAGCTTCAATGTAAAACAATACACCAAGGACGTAGTGCGCATACGGTGCATGTACGCATGATTTCATCCAGTCATAAAGGCGATGTAACAGTGGTACCATTCGAAGTACTCCAGTGTGTATAGGCCAGTATACGTTATCCGTGTTGCAGTAGGGTGCGCAGGTAGGGGATAACTTGATCAATCGCTATACGCTCTTGTTTTGTTGTATCACGGTTGCGTACGGTGATGCAATGATCTGTTTCACTCTCAAAATCATAAGTGAAGCATACAGGGGTGCCAATTTCATCCTGGCGACGATACCGTTTGCCAATGGAGCCATTGTCATCAAAGATACATGCTATGTTCAGTCTATTTTTAACCTCGTTATACAATGCAAGCATAGGATCATTCAGTTTTTTGCTCAGGGGTAAAAAGGCAGCTTTAATAGGGGCTATGCTTGGGTGCAAGGCGAGCATTACGCGCTCCTCACCTTCCACTACATCTTCTGTATAACTATCAAATAATAGGGTCAGCAATAGGCGATCAACGCCGACTGATGATTCTATGACATTGGGCATGTAAGATGTTTTTGTGTCTTCATCAAATACACTTAAATCTTTACCCGAATGAGTGCTGTGTTGGGTCAAATCAAAGTCGCCACGATGGGCGATACCTTCCAATTCCTTCCAGCCAAATGGAAACGCATATTCAACATCAACACATTTTTTTGAGTAGTGTGCGAGTTCATCTGCTGTATGCGCTCTCAATCTGATCTTTTCGGGCGAAATGCCAATAGTTGTATAAAAGGCAAAGCGTTTTTCTACCCAGTAATCAAAAAAGGTATCGGCTTGTTCTGGTTTGCAAAACCATTCCAGCTCCATTTGCTCAAATTCACGCATACGAAACAGAAATTGTTTGGGAGTAATTTCATTGCGAAAAGCTTTGCCAATTTGTGCGATGCCAAAAGGAATTTTGACACGATTGGTAGAATAAACATTTTTAAAATTAATAAAAATAGCCTGCGCGGTTTCAGGCCTCAGATATGCAACGGCGCTGTTATCAACGGCGGCACCCAGTTGTGTTTGAAACATCATGTTAAATTGGCGGACTTGTGTCCATGCTTTGTTGCCACAATGTGGGCATGGTTTTTCTAGATTGACGTCATCAGCGCGGTAGCGATGTTTACATTTCAGGCAGTCGACCATGGGATCATGAAAATTGGCAACGTGACCAGATGCCTCCCAGACCGCAGACGGGGCAAGCAGTGAGCCTTCCATAAACAGGATCTCACCATAGGTGCTTATTGATTGTTCCCATGCCGCGCGGATATTGCGTTTGAGTAAGGTGCCCAAATGCCCCGTGTCATAGACGCCATTCAAGCCACCATAAATTTCAGCCGATTGATATATAAAGCCACGACGCTTGCACAATGCAACCAATTTTTCTAACGTCACCGCAGATGAGGAACTCATGTTTATTAACTCCTGAGTGGGGGTATACGATTGTATGGGTTCCTAGTATACACGGGCTTTGGCAATTTTCAAATTGCGCTCTGAAGTGCTTATGGTCAGGTGCAGTAATAAGCTGCACCTGACGTAGTGATTATTACCAATTTTTGCTCTCAGATAGGATACGACTGGCAACAAGTCCACGCTGATTTTGGAGTTTTTGTAAAAAATCAGCAGAATCAGATTTTTGTTTTGCTGCTTCTGCGAGCTTCTCTTGTTGTGTTTTTTCGCGTGGTGCCGCGGTAGGTGCCTCGTTGGTAGTACTGGTAGCGGGAGTACTTGTTGAAGTAGTAGGCTGCGTACCTATGCGAGATTGCGTTAATGTCTGGTATTGTTCTTCTATTTTTACACCAACCTCTTGGTGCCGTACTATTGCTTGTTGTGTGGTAGGATCATTAGGTTTTTCAGCATTTTGCTTCTCTAATTGCTGGCTTCGGGTTAACCACTCGCTCATAGATCTCATTAATAGTTCAGGATTTTGGGCTTCTATCATATCAAGTTCTGCCTGACCTTTTTCTACTGTTCTGGCTACTACATCTGTATCAGCTGCTTTGTGTATTTTTTCATACATTGCAAAGGTGACTTTAGTAGAATTCTCTACTTGTTGTTCTTCGCGACTGAGGGGCTTGGTGGTCTTACCACTGCTGATTTGTGTATCTGTCGGTTGTGGTCGGCTACCCATGGGCGGAACCGATGCGGACGGTGCTGTCGGAGTTTGAGCCTTTGCTATTTGAACACCACGGAGTAATCCTGTTGCCGGTTGTTGGTTTACATTTGGCTGAGTCAGGCTGAAGCCTATCAGTGCTGGTGCAGGAGGTGGTGTGCTACCCGTTGGAGCAGCCGGCGGTGTAGGGGCTGATGGAGTAGTCGGGGCATCAGGTGTGAATCCCATTAATGGAAGCGGGGTGCTGCTAGGAATACTAGTCGGCTGTGGTTGTTCAGCTCTCGCTTGTGCGGCTTCTCTTGTTCTTCGCTCGGTTTGTGCGGCATCTTCTGCTTGTAGCCGTGCAATATTATCAGTTGTTGCTTTATTTTGTTCTCGTAATGTACGCAGATCTTCCAGACTTTGTTGGATCGGCGTAAGCGTTGTTGCCGGTACTGTCTTTTGCGTAGACCATTGATTGTTTATTCGCGTGAACTTTCTGTTTACTGGTCGAGCACCTGTACTGCTACTCTTTGGTTGAGTGTCGTTATTCTGCCTGAAAATAGGTTGTGGTAAAGCTCTGCCGGCGTTTGGTGGAGCAGGCTGAGTAGCGGGGGTAGCGGAAGTAGCACTAGGTGTTTGAGGATCGAGGCGCTTTTCGAATAATGAGCTACCAACATGCAGATTATTTTGCTGTCCTGGAGCAGGATGGGCAACGACCGAGCTATCTGATTGTGGTTGAGGAGCTGGGGTGCTTGGTGTGAGTGATGTCCTTGCTAACGTTAAATCGTTGTTTAGCTGTTCTTGTGTGGGGATATTGCTTAATACGACGTCATCAACAGGTAACATTGTCGCTTGCTGCAGAGTATGAGTAAGGGGTTGTTGTTGACTAAGCTTTGCTGGTAACGCTGGAGGAGCATCAGTCGGGGGAAGCGTTGGTATAACACCTGGTACAGTCATGATTGAACTTGCAGGATTTTGTGGTGTTGGCATCGGTGTATGGGTTGGTACTGGTGGTACTGGCCTATTCGGCGGCGTAGATGATACTACACGTGGCTGCGGCTGAGGTTGTCTGGTTGTATTGTCAGGAGTTGGGTTGACTGCTGGTTGTGGCTGTGGGCTAGTGCCTCCTGATGCAGGTGCAGGGGTAGGCGTTGGTGTTGGATTCTGCGGAGTTCCTGCCGCATCAGCATGATTTGGAGTATGTAGCGGTAGAGTCTCTCGTATCAGTATTGGTTTGCTACCTCTTTTTACATATCGGACACCCAAGCCAAGTACGGCCACGGTAAGTGCTGAACCTACCACAAGAGGAACATATGGCTTGGCCTTATCAAAGTAGGGCTGAGCTTTGTGTACCACCTTGTCCATCCAATAGTGCCAGTCTTGTTTGCAGGCAGTGATCAATATTTTGGTGCATGGGGTTTGCTCACCTTCAGTTTCTTGGGCAATGGCATGTGCTTTGGCAAATACCCGGTATTGTTGTATGCCTGCTTCTTGGGCTTTAAGAAAAATATCCTGCGCTTGCGGGTCATTTTTGAGGGTAGTTACTAATTCCTTGGCCGTTTTTTCAGGAGTAGAAGCCACTATGGTTGCCGTGATAGTATATAATTGTTGGCCGAGATCTAGAATGGGGTCAGCTTCTTGTACACACTGGGCAGCCGGTATAAGGGCGGTGCAGAGAGCACTCATAAGTGCTATTTTTTTGTATAAATAATTCATAAAAACCTCTCTTTATAGGGATAACATTACTAATATAGTATATGTAGAATATACCTTTTTTTAGATAATCGCAAAGGGCATCTGGGTGTTTTTCTAGGTGAAACGTTGAGGGTGGAATAGTCCGCCTTCGTTAACTCGCCACGGCATAGCCTGCCTAAGGCGTAGCCGGGAACTACGGCGTGACACCACGCCATAGCTCCAAAGGAGCGTCGGCGGGTGAAATGTTGAGGGTCATCTCGGGAGTCTATCCGCCTTGCGCTATTGCATAATTACTATACACTGGACCCTATTACATAACATTCAATTTTTCAGGAGTAGCACATGGTGCATAGTCGTCAAACTATAGTGATTGGAGTCTTATTGGGGGTCATTGGAGTGGGGGCGTTCGGATTTTACGGTATGATCAAGCGGCAACAGCATTTAGAGCAGGGATATCTGCAATTATGTGCCGATATTGAAGGGGTTATTGAATATAAACCACAGGAACCACAGGTGATAGAGCGCGTGGTATCGAATGCACAACTATGGCGTCCGGTACAGGAAAAAATTGACGATACAGTGGTGCAAATTTTTTCTCAGGTGGCAGAAATAGATCTCTTGCAACCATACAAAACACCATCGCAGGGCACGACGGCCGGCAGTGGTTTTTTTATCAATGCAGAAGGCGATATTATTACCAATGCACACGTGGTTGACCAAGCAAAAGCCTTATGGATTCAAATTCAATCATTGGGCAAGCGGATGCTTGATGTAACGGTAATCGGGGTGAGTCCCGAGCGTGATATTGCTCTATTGCGATTATCTGATGAAGGTAAAGATATTATTCGCACAGAGCTAGGCAGTATACCGTTCTTGCCGCTTGGCGATTCGGATGTGTTACGCCGTTCTGACGAGGTAATGGCCCTTGGGTACCCGTTGGGGCAACAATCGCTTAAAAGTACCTCTGGTATGTATTGTGGTCCTGAAAATCGCTATTTACAAACGAGTGCGGCGCTCAATCCAGGCAACTCCGGAGGCCCGCTTATTAATGCGCAAGGACAGGTGGTTGGGGTGAATTCTGCGGGCATCATGAAAGCGCAAAATGTCGGGTATGCAATACCGATTAATGAAGTAAAAATTGTGTTGCCCGATTTATATAAAGTAGCGTTGCTGCGCAAACCATTTTTAGGCATTATTTTTAATAATGCAACTGATGCGCTGACCGATTATTTGGGCAATCCACAGCCGGGTGGTGCCTATGTAGTTGAAGTAGTCAAAGATAGTACGCTTGATAAGGCGGGTGTCAAACGAGGTGACATGATTTATCAAATCAATAATAATCGGCTTGATATTTATGGCGAAATGCGAGTGGATTGGGCGGAAGATAAAGTATCGCTGATAGATTACGTGTCACGTCTATCGATTGGTCAGGAAATATCGCTCGTGGTGTATCGTAATGGGGTGCAGCATACTATTACGACAAAATTTGAGCAGATGGCATTGCCACCGGTCAGTGAAATTTATCCGGGGTATGAGCCGATCGATTACGAGGTATTTGGCGGTATAGTGGTGATGCCGCTCACGATTAATCATTTACAATTATTGGGCTCTCGTGCACCAGGGCTTGCAAAATATATGGATATGCAACAGCGGGCAGAACCAGCACTTATTATTACGCATATTTTTCCCAGTTCACATGCATACCGTTCTCGCGCAATTTCCGTCGGATCCACCATTCATGAAGTAAATGGTACACCAGTCAGTACCCTGGCGCACTATCGTGCCGCGCTCAAAACGGCAGTCCAACACAAACATCTGGTGCTGCGCGTCGCTGATAATGTTGCGCGGCGCTCTGATAACGTGATCGTAGCACTCGAAATGGATAAGCTTATTGAGCAGGAACCAATTTTATCGCGTGATTATGTGTATCCAATCAGTCAGACTGCGCAGCATTTGATTGAAGTGGCCCATGCAAGCCACGCACTTAAAGCAGTGACGCAAGGAGCGTAATTAAAGGAGCGTATCGTGGCAGAAAAAAAGGAAGTGTATTTAATTGAGCAAGCAACACATTGGGGCCAGATCGAATCATTGGCGCAACATGCAGTGGTACAGGTGTGCGCACAAATTGGAGCCTTCAATTGGTTGCAGCCCTATAAAGTTGGCAAACAGTATGAGGGACGCGGGAGTGGATTTCTCATAGATCAAGAAGGCTTTTTGGTAACCAATGTCCATGTGGTTGATGGTGCAAAAAGTGTGTGGGTCTATTTGCCACTCTTTGGGCGTGAGCCATTGTATGCGTCTGTGGTCAGCATATGTCCGGACCAAGATATAGCATTGCTGCGATTACGTGAAGATAGTTTACAATTAGTGCGCGGTCGCTTGAATGGCGTGCCGCATCTGATATTGGGAGATTCTGATGCGTTGCAACGCACGCAAGGTGTGCTTGCACTCGGCTATCCACTTGGTCAATATCGACTCAAAAGTACCACCGGTGTGGTCAGTGGCCGTGAATTGGTAGAAGGCCATTCACTGATTGAGACGACCGCTGCCATTAATCCCGGCAGCTCGGGTGGGCCGCTGATCAATGCGTATGGTCAAGTAATCGGTATTGCCGTAGCTGCGGTGCCAACAGCCAATAGTGTTGGCTATGCGATTCCTATCAATGAACTTACTATTTTACTGGATGATTTGCGCTCTCAGCGGCTGGTGCACAAACCGATGCTCGGCGCACAGTTTATCTATAGTTGTGATGAAAAGGCGCATTATTTTGATAACCCCACACCGCCTGGATTATATGTAAGTCATGTCTTTAAAGGATCCTTATTTGACAAAGCTGGTGTGCGGGTAGGGGATATGCTCTATGAGTTCAACGGATTGAGCCTTGATGCATATGGTGACGCGCAGGGCATTTGGCCTGATGAAAATATGTCTTTGCATGATTTATTGACCCATGTCAAAATAGGCGACACCATTTCACTCGTGTTGTACCGCAAAGGTACGCGCATCGCAGTGTCATTTCCTTTTGTGTATAGACAGCTCTTTGCCATACGGCCGGTGTATCCTGATTACGAAGAGGTGGATTTTGAGACTATGGCTGGTATGGTCATTATGCAGTTGACCAGTAATCATGTGGATCTATTGATAGAAAATGTGCCCGAACTATTTACCTATGATTTGTCTGAAAACAGACTCGAGCCACGCCTTATCATTACCCACATTGTGCCCGGCTCATATGCGCATCAGATGAATATGCTGCGCGAAGGTGATATTATCACGCACGTCAATCACAAGAAAGTGCGCAAATTGCAAGATTTTCGCCGTCTAGTCAATGAGGGTGTTGCCAGTGGTTATGTAGTGTTGACAACCGAAGTTGGAGTGCTCATTGTCTTCTCATTGAAAAAAATCTTGGATGATGAAATGCGACTCGCGCACGATTTTCTCTATCCGGTCTCCAAGACGGTGCAAAAATTGTATCGGGTGATGCAAAAGGGTGGAAAATGAAGAAAGGATTATTTATGACAAAAGACATGGGGATTTAATATGAAGTTCATGTACAAAATATTAATATGTTTTTCGATCGCAATGACTATATTTCAACCAATGTTTTCTGTAATTGTTCGTGGTGAAATATGGCGCAAAAACCGGGGTGATGGTACTTATTGCTACACGTATACCATGTATGATACGCATATATCATATATACCAGGATTGCCAGAAAAAATACGTCAGCAGATAAAAGATATTAGTGATCTGGTGTTATATGGTCAAGTGCAGTATATGTTTTTAGTATCTGCATTTAAAAATATATTGTCAGACAATATAAAAATAGTAGTAGAAGACAGTGCAACTTATAACAATGGGACCTCGGTGTTTCCATCAGAGTTTATACAGCTTATTGCTAAAATACAGGGAAGCGCACAACCAATAGAATTATTACGTGGAATAAGTAGCCGCTTAAAATCAGATGGCATACCCCCTGTTATTACTATTGATTATAGGCAAAAAAGATCTGCCGCTATTGCCTATGATAAGTTGATGGTTGAAGCCATTAATCTATCACATCGTATCAATAGCCGGTCTGAAGATACCCAAGCAATGCAACAGTTACATATGCTCAGAGATAATGGATTAAGTGTAAAAAATATCCAATCACATGATTCCGCACTTAATGTTAGCATGCAAGCACTACTCGATGAATTTGACAATGCAATTAATAATATAAAACAATATCAGGATGGACCAATTTTGGGGTCATATTATAAACGGCACATAGGTCAAATTCATGAACAGAGTAAAGTAATGTATAAGAAAATGAGGAAAGCACACGCAAAAAAATATCGTAGTTTTGCCGTAAGTTTTGGTGAAGATGTAGGGCGCTTTGAAACACTATTTACATCGTGGGGGACGCAACTGGTAGATTTGAACGCTTTACATGAGATCCATCACAATATGGCAACTAATAAAAAAATATTTTTAATAGCTGGTGCTGCCCATGTATATAATGTAGCAACTATGCTACCCAAATTAGGATGGGAGCGGATATTTTCCACAGGCATAAGACAAGAAAGTATAGAAACAGTAGTAACTCCGTTACGGGCGATGACTAACTTTGATTTGATGATGCGCGATAGTAAAGCCTTTAATCAAGCAAAAGAAACTTATGAAACGGAACTACAAAATGAATTTTTAAAGCTCCTCAGTAAGGTTCCCCATCGATGGCTAACTTCTCCTCACACAACACATGACTATTTACAGAATAAAGGACAACCTCGACTATACTATTTTTCAAAACTTATAGCATCGAAAGACGTCGAAAAAGATATACAAAATATGCCTAAAGATCCAAACGATGATTATGATGCATAAACATGATGCATATTTTTTCTGATAGCTGGGTACCATGATGAAGTATTACTCAAGTGGCCGTTGCGCGCATGGGGGGCTGCTGATTCGTATGCTACCATTCGATCAATCAATCAGGGTGTGATACAATTTTTGAATAATATTTTTAAGCCCTGAGAATAACGACGTTGCCTACTGCGGTTTATTTTTTTGAAACGCGCGGCGAATATCTGCATTACCACTTTTTGTCATACCCTTGGTAACCGAGAAGTCATTTTTTGTTACATTATTTTTTGTGCTATGACCCTTGGTAGTTTTGCCCCCTTTAGCGCTCCCTTTTTGAGGGACAAGCATTTTGCCATCAAATTTGAGGTACATTGTTTTACCCGCATTAATGGTGGCAAAAAACGTATCGTGGTCATTGAGAAAGCATTGGCCAATATTGGGACATACATGAATCTCTAGCAGTGTTGGTTTGCTGGTATCGAGGCTAAATTCAAAGTCGCTATCCTTGGCAATCGATTTTAAACCTGTGATTGAGGTGTTATTTTGTTTAATATCAAGGTGAATGGTTTCCGTGCTTTTGTTTTTTAAGCTGAATGTCGGCTCGTCTGCAAATAAGCAACAGCCAGTGGTCGCTACTAGACTCAAAAATAGCTTTACAGTTAGAGCATGGCACTTCATATAGATCCTTTTTTATTATTGGTTTTAATAAATGCTCACATCAAGCATAGAGACCGCGTGTGCTAGAATCAATAGTTGGGCGTAGGAAGGACAGGGTACACCTGTGAATTTCTATGGGTACCGCATAATCTTTTTTCATGACTTTGAACTTTCAAAAATTTCATTCCACATGTCTTGTAAATCATCACCATATCCACAATCACTCTTTTGTGCTATCGCAATAAGCTTTTTGAGCCGAGGAGTAAATCGTGTGATTAAGCCATTGTTACTGTGAGCAAGTACTCTAATGGTATTTCCAAACATGAGCACCGCTGCTTCATATGCTTCCGACTCCATGTCATATGCATCATTCAAATAGTTGATTGCACATTCACAGCAGTATACCATCAGTTCCATGACACCTTCATCATTTCATTCGCGTAACGGACTGTACGCCTGCAATTATCTTTCACACGGCAGTTGTCGATCATGCGCTGAGTGATATTCAGTTCCAGGCTACCGGAAATATGGGTTCTCAACCTACGTTATTTGAGCGTTCTCCAACTCTGCTGGTGCATGGATTACAGAAATTTGTTGAAGGATTGAACCCAGTTGCCAATGTGATGGGATTGTGTGAGTTTCTGGTCGAGACTGCACGTTTTTCCTGGGATGTGACGGTTGGCAAAACGTATCTTTCACCGGACGCGTATCGGGCGCGCATCAATGGTTTTTGGGGGACTATGGATGCGCTATCGCCTGAAAATCTTGCATTGTTATCAGCGCAAGATTGGGTGGGACTTGGCGCAACTCTTGCAGGAGGAGTGGTATTAGGTGCCGGTATTTACAAAACGATTACCTGTCTGAGAGAGATAGAGGCAACGAGCAGAGTAGCGCGCCAGGCAGCCAAAATAGCAGGTGCGCTTAAAGGTGCTGTTGATACCATCCTTGCAGAACATCCGATTGCGGTAACAGCGCAAGGTGTTTTAATCAGTAATTATGATAAGATTGAGGAGATTGCTGAAGAAGTAGTTGCAGTAATTAAAAGCTCAGAAGCACTTATTCAAGTTGCAGGGCAAGAGACTATGTTGCTGCAGAATGCTGCGCAGAAAATAGGTGGTGGTGCCAATGAAGTAGCGAAGAATACTGAAAATATATTGGCTACTACAATTAACAGTAATACTCAATATGTTCTTAATACGGTAGATGGCAGAAGTTTTTTAGAGATTAAGCACCCAGTATTGGATAATATTAGAACCAGTCATGCCCTGAAACCGGATGCATACCATGCATTTAATGATTTAATAGATAACTTTGCTAGATATGCACAAAAATTTAATATAAAAGGTGGTGATGGTCTTCCAAGGGAATTATATCAAATAGAAGGTTCTTTAAATGGGAAAACCGGTATATTTGAATGGATAGTCGATCCTCGTGTTGAGCATGGTGTAACGCATAGATTTTTCATCAAAAATGGTACAATAACTGGAATAGCGAATGTTTATTGAGGTAAAATAATGAATTTTGACGTGGAAGCAAAATATCCCCTTTCTATATTTAGAGATAATAATATCCTGTGCACTTGGAATTCAATTAAAGTTGGCTGGGATTTAAAACGTTTGACTGAAAAAGAAATAGGTAATTTTGCGTTAGATTATTTGGAACTTCACCCTGGCTTAATCAGCGAGTATATTTCCGAATTAGTATTTGGTGTAAGGGACTATCAAGTAGCTGAATATTTGAAAAAAGTCTTTGCTTCTTTAGGCCTTGAATTACCAGAAGAGGGAACTCGTATATGGAATCAAGAGTGGCGAAAATGGCGTTTCTGTATTATGCGTGAGATGCATAAAAATATTCATGATAATGAAAAACTACTGATGGCAATCTCAGGTGTATATGCAGATTTTGGTTATCCTATTGATATGGCATCCTTCATTTATTATATGCCGCCATTAGATCCCACAGACATAGAACATTTAAATCCTGATCAAGCGCGTGGAAGATTGGTTGTAAAACTTGATGCCTTTCTTATACGAGAAAGGTTGGCAATTGAAAATGGTTGTGATTTTTTACCAAAAAAAATTTATTAAATAGTTATATAGCATGAACGAACTGAGATTTAAATGTTGTTTTTGCAATAAAGGCATACTGTCTAATAAAACTGACCCTTGCGATGTAAATATTTTAGTAAATATAGATAAACCTAGCGATAAACAGTATAATCAAACATTTTATTGCCATCTTGAATGTTTTAGAGCAGTTATGCACGATGACGTAAGGTCAAATTTAGCATTAGAATGTCTAGTGGATGAATGATTTATTTTTTTGCGTATAAGGCGAAAATGGGGGCGATAATGAGTAACCAAGAAACGGTAAAATATAACAATGGCACAAGAGAAAAAACGACTTGATCAACGAGTACAAGAACTAGTACCCCAGTACAGCCGGCAGCAGATTCAAAGTTGGATTATGCAGGGCAAGGTTACGGTTGATGGCCTGGTTGCCACTAAACCGGGCATGCAAGTAACTGCCGATATGGTGGTACACGTGAACGTTGAAGAACCCAAATATGTTAGCAGAGCTGGATTTAAACTAGAAAAAGCACTCGATCATTTTGGTCTGGATGTAACCGGTCTGGTAGCACTTGATGCGGGTATATCGACGGGCGGATTTACCGATTGTCTGTTGCAGCGTGGGGCCCGCAAGGTCTATGGTATTGATGTGGGCTATGGACAAGTGCATCATAAAGTGTCGCAAGATCCGCGTCTTATACTCAAAGAACGTACTAATTTACGCCTGTTGGAAGGTGTGGGGGAACTGGTAGATATAGTCACGCTCGATCTTTCCTTTATTTCGGTATTGAAGGTGATGGATGTCATTGACCGGATACTCAAAAAGGGCGGTCATTTATTTATTTTAATTAAACCGCAATTTGAGGCTGAAAAACATGAGGTGGGCAAGGGGGGCATTATACGTGATGCGCAGATACATGCAAAAGTGATTGAGCGCGTAACGCAGGGGGTGGTAGCGCATAATTATACGTGTGCTGGGGTCACTGAGTCGCCCATACAGGGTGGTTCTGGCAATACAGAATTTTTGGCCTATTTCATTAAAAATTAACAAAAAAATGGCGATTTTTATAAAAGCTGTGGTAGTAGTTGAGCCTCGTGTCCATTTATGGTACCCTTGAGGTACTTTTTGAACTATTTTATATCTATATGCGCCCGTAGCTCAGTTGGATAGAGCGACAGACTTCGAATCTGTAGGCCACAGGTTCAAATCCTGTCGGGCGCACCATCCTTCGTTTATCCGGGGCTTCCTCCTTCGTTAAAACTTCGGAGGACAAGTCCGGCTCGGTTTATCCTACGAAGCCTTGGCGAAGTAGGGCAAACTTCGGATGGCGCGGCCAGCCTTTCTAATGAATTGATATTAAAAAAGCGACGAAGTCCGGCGTAGTTTTAACGAAGACGGAAGACTGTCCGAAGAAGCCGTAGGCGAAGACGGACTGCTTAATTTCTTCGCTTATCCAGTCTACGTTGTTAGGCAACTACGTCTGGTTACACCGGGCCTAAAGCCCGGCGCGGCCATCTTCGCGAAGGATTGATATTGAATAATCTGGATACTTTGAGCGAAGTATGCCCTTCGTAGCTTTAGCGTAGTAGGGCCCATCTTAATAAATTACCCCGTATCACGCGCTCGTAGCTCAGTAGGATAGAGCAACAGATTCCTAATCTGTGGGTCACAGGTTCAATTCCTGTCGAGCGCACCATCCTTCGTTTATCCGGGGCTTCCGCCTCGGCAAACTTCGGATGGCGCGGCCAGCCTTTCTAATGAATTGATATTAAAAAAGCGACGAAGTCCGGCGTAGTTTTAACGAAGACGGAAGGCTGTCCGCCATCATGTCCTCCGTAGTTTTAACGAAGGAGGAAGCTTGCCCGACTTCGCATAAAGCTTCGTCGGATAAACCGAGCCTGTAGGCCCGGATAAGCGACGGCTGGACCACTTGAGTATATACTTGATATGCTTCGCCAAGGCTTCCTCCTTCGTTAAAACTTCGGAAGACAGGTCGTATGGCCCTGTTCTTCGTAGCTCGTAAGAGCGTAGGAGAAACGGCCATTTTATCCACTTTTCTATTGCGAGTTGCCCTTAACAGCGGTACATTAGTTAGTAAGCAGTGTGTTTCTATAGCATAGGAAGGGGTTTTATTCTATGGTCTATTCTCAATAAGCTTTCCCTGTATCGATTGGCCGGTCTTTTTTTATACTTCTTGCGTGTGGCTGCCAAAACAGGGGATGATACCTAAAGGGGGTATTTTGTAAGCTTTCTCTATAAATCAAAAAAGTCGAGTGGTGTTTCTGTTCGTCCTTGAGTATTGGATGAATACGTCGCGTGAGTATTTTTTTGATTGCAAGGAAATCGTATGAAATTTTATAAAAATAGTATGACCATACTGGGTGTGTTCTTGGTCTATGGTAGTGGGTGTGCTATGGACGATGAACAAGCGAAACCCTCTCCCAAAAAACTAACTCGATTAGAATTACAGCAACAGATACTAGCAGAATCTGCAAGTATGCAAGAGCGTATAGCGGAGTCACGGGTCCCGTCCTTACAAGAATTAATTTTAGACATGCTGGCCAAAAAGGAGTGTCAGGAAAAAATCGTTACAGCTGACGCAGATACTATTTTACAGACGATTAATGCTACTTTTCTGCAAATTTTTCCATATATGAAGAATTATGAATGGTTATATACCACACCAAATACAACCGCACCAGACACACTATATGTATCGTTGCTTCATGAGTATTTGGCTGACTATTTAGGTAGTTATTACCCGAATAATTTGTGTATGAAAGAGTGTAATATAAAGTCTGGCATTCTGATGTATGGTAAGTTCAATACAACGCAGCCTGGACCTATTTTGATCACAGTCGATACTGAGAAAAAAGTGCAAGCATATGGAAGAAGAAGAAAACAAATTATGTTTAGGGATGCTACCAATCTAAATCCACTTGTATACGTGAATTTCGTTGGAACAGGCACAACGGGGGTGGCAGCGGTGAATTCAGAAGGTACTCTGCTTGCCATAGGGTCTGTCGAGGGCGACAATATTTCTTTGTGGGATATTTCTGCCTTTCAGAACAATGCAGCGCTGGGACCGAACAATATTATAGAGCTTGATAAACTTGAAGGACATCCTGGTATTTCACCCATAGAAAAACTTATGTTTATTAAGGACAAAAATGATAATGATTTTATTCTATCAGCAGCTGATGATAAAACAATTAAGATATGGGATCCATCCTTAAAGACGGTTATTGATGAGCAAGGCATTTCGCGACGAGTGCTGCAGAATAAGCAGTGCCTGGCTACCTTGGGTAGTGTTGAATCTTTGAGCAAGCTTACCACGGCTTCTATTACAGCATGGCATTGGATACCGGAACTTTCTGTGTTGGTGGTAGGCAGAGCAAATGGTACCATTGAATGGTTCCATATAGTATCTTTTAGTGGCATTACCAAATTAGAGCCATCTCTTTTTGCAACAATAACTGGGCATGATGCCTCAGTGACTGCACTGAAAATTTCTCCAGATAATACAATGCTTATGTCAGGTGATGGTGATGGCTTCATTAAAATATGGGACATTAGCAAAATTGCGTCGATATCCTGTATCGCTACGTTTCGTGGTCATACAGATGCCATTCACGGACTTGAATTGTTTACTCGTAGTCATATAAAGCGTAACCACATAAACATATTGATTTCCGCATCGTCTGATAAAACGATAAAAGAGTGGGACATTACATCCCCAGACAACCTGTACCTCATTAATACATTGACTGGGCATAATAGTGCTATTAAGGGCCTACTATGTTCTCAAGATAACCTAGTATCGATCAGTGATGATAAAGTGACAGTATGGCAGGAAGCTACTACCAACTATACGCTGTGTATGCGAGCCTTAGAAAAGGTAGTGGCGTCGCAGTGGTGGCGGGGTTTATTCAATAAACGTTTAGATTTATCAAATCTAAAAAAGCTCATTGCTACGTTATCAGATGCTGAGCAGAAAAGCCTTGCCATCCAGTATAACATTGCCAATGAAAAGCAAGCTGAGTCATAAAAAAACGGACTTTTATAACCCCCTGCCAACAACGGCAGGGGGATCATGTTTTTTGTAGATACATGGCCCCTTCTTTAATATACGCCCGACTATGGTACTATTGATGCATAATTTTTGAGTTATACTACCAAAGTATTGTAATTAAAACTTTTCAGATAGTATTATATATAATGAAATGATTTTTGTTGTGCAAAAAGGGATGTAGTATGAATGCTATACGATATGTCATATTATTGAGCTGCCTGGCGGGGAGCTTACTCTACGGGCAGAGCACGCGTTGGTCATGGTTCTATGCAAAAACAGTATCCGCTGATAAGGGGCAACATGGTAATGATACGAAACAATATCTCTTTGCGCGTGTAAATATACCGCTCTTTTCGCAACTTATTTTTTCCTGGAATGCACACAGACCAAGCACCGGCTATTTTTCCTTTTGGGCGCAAACACGTAATGCGCATACGAGGCAGTGGGGTAAATGGCATCGTATGATGGATTGGGGGGCGGAGGTACAGAAATCGTATATGAGTGATGGTGATGGGCATACCAAGTATGTACATGTGCGGTTAGAGCATGAAAAAAAGAGTAAATCAGATGCATTTCGTATCAAAGTATGTGCGCATCGAGGTGCGGATCTGGCAGATATAAAATCGGTGGCGGTTGCGCTTGCTGATTATGATCAGTTTGAGCCTGAAAAAATGCGTGTCATAAAACAGCTGCCGTCAGTCTATGTATCTGGGGTGCCAAAAATATCACAAATGGTGCTTGATCATCCCGATCATAAACGATTATGTTCCCCAACATCGTGCTGGATGCTTACCCATTATTTATGTGAGCATGCGATAAGTCCAGAGGCCTTTGCAGACAATGTATTTGATGAAGGGCTTGAAGTTTTTGGTAGTTGGCCCTTTAACGTAGCGCATTCTTTTGAGCAATGTGGTGGTAATAACTGGTTTTTTACCAAACGCTTACATAATTTCGCAGAGCTTCATCGGCAGTTATGCCGAGGATTGCCGGTTGTCGTAAGCGTACGGGGTATGATACAGGGCGCACCAAAAGCATATGATAATGGACATTTATTGGTGGTTGTTGGGTGGGACAGCAAAAGGAAAATGGTTATTTGCCATGATCCTGCCCTATCAGAACAAAAAAAGGTGCTCAAGCGGTATCCTGTTGAAAGTTTCGTGCGGGCATGGGAACGGTCTTATCGATTAGTCTATTGGGTGGAACCGATAGTATAAGGAGGTTATATGCGCAAGAAAATGATGGTGTATGGTATGCTCATAAGTTCGCTGTATATACATGCCAATAGTGTACAAAAGGTAGTGTATAGTACGCAATCGGAGCCAAATGTGTTACAGCTTGGTGCACTTGAATTGTATTGTCTACAGACAGTACCGTTTGAGGCGATGGTATCTGGTAATGATACTGATCAGAAAACAGTTGCACTGACGCTGCCTGGGGTTGTGGTTGGGCAATTGGATTGTGAGAAAATTAATGCTGTTAAAGGTACGGGATATCAGGTTGCATTACGCAATGATACTCAGCGCAATCAGCTTATTATAACCTATGATCCTACACGCGTATTTGTTACCTATGCACCCACGTTGTCCATTGATATGCAGCATGGGATTGTAGTACGGTTTTTCGATCAGGCAGTGTTGCGTACCATGCGCAGTCAAGATAAGCCGGTGTTGTGTGTTGCGTGTTTATGATATGTATCGAAGACACTCGCCAGTGAGTAAAGAGCATATGTAGGGATTGTTTGTACGATGGTACCCGATTTATCACGTCGTTTGAGTGGTATGTGATGGTGATATGCATACAGTAAATCGGCATAGGTATGGATCCCGTCAAATTGCTCGCAAAGAGGAATTTCATGCACTTTGCCATAGCCATGCTCATAGCCGCGCGCCTCAACAATGGTATGACGATCCAGATCTGCAATAATGATAAGGTGTCCGGGGAACCACAAGAGATCACCTGGCTGTGGCATCGTATTTTTTTTGAGTGTGGTCAGTGTTTTGGCGGCAGTAATGCTATTTTTGCAGAAATAAGGAATACCACACAGTTGGGCAGCTCTGCTAATAAGACCTGAACAATCAAGTCCCGTTTTTATTGTTTGATGGAAAGTAGGGTATGTGTAGAACAGGTTTTCAATGGTATAGGCACCGTCTGGACACAGCGCTTTAAAGCTGCAACCACCGAGTACGTAGGGTATGATTCCCGTTTCTTGATTGGCCCATGCGCGTACCGTACGCACAAATAAACGAATACGTTCATGAGGGTGCGCAGGAAGGGTGTTTATACTGTGCGTGCGTGGTACGTCAACGATATCAAAACTATTTTTTTTGGCATTGTATAGATACACCGATAGGGTATCTGCATATTCAAGTTGTTTTGCCAATGCATACCGAGTACCAGCCGATACGGTTATATTCAGATGCCGTATATGAGTTGGGTGTGTGCATGTAGCCAGTGCAGCATTGTGCGGTGGTTTATTTTGTATAGTGTCATATTTTACTATATTTGATTTGAGTGTCCAGAATGTTTGGGTATGTTTTTGGGTATTTGGTGTGATATAGAAGATATTATGCACTTTAATGCACAGTTCCTGATCACGTTCTTCTATGACGTCTACTAATTCGTGCAACAAAGCCTGATGTAAGCGTGGGCACCCTTGCCATGCGTGCGTACTCGCACCACAGACGGGTATACTATCATACATTTTTTTTACCTTGCCATGAGGGTACAATTCATGCATGGGTTGCCCGAGCAGGTCTGCTACTGGTACGCAAATCATGCCGGTATAGGGCAGTGTGTTGGTCATGAACATGAATGATGCTATGAGTAAATATAGGATATACAGCGTTGTAGTTGATGCTTTCATTGTTTTTCTCCTGAACACTCAGATACTATAGCATATCTGTGTCTCGGATATAAACAATGTATGCAAAGAATGCAGTGTCATACGAGCCAATTGACTTCTGGGTGCTCTGGAAACTATCCTGATCATGGGGACACATAATTATGTGCGGGGGGCAGATGAAGGTAAAGGTATTATTTAGGATTATCCTATCTATTGCGTATATCAGTAGCGTATGTACTGTTATGTTCGAGCACGTGTTCGCGAAAACAAAAACGCAACCAATAGTCATACATTCTCTCTATCACCATATCGATGCACGTTGTACACCTCCTCGTTCAATGGAATTGGTAGTACTCTATGCGTCGGGTGGGGTACCACGGATTTGTTCTGCCGATGGTTACTCGGTGCATACGGGTGCTACGCGGCAGCGTACCTATCGTATTGAAGGTGTGCACATGGATAGTGCGGTACTGCAACGGTTTCCGCTCGATTCTGGTAAGGGGTATACGGTGGTGGCAAAAAAAATGGCGACAGCAGTTGAATTAAGCATAACCTATGATATGCAACGATGGGCAGTCGGAGTAAGTTCATGTGATACTATTGGTCACCAAGCAGGACTTGCAGTACATTTGTGTCCGATGCAAGACATGTCTTCTTCAGTGAATAGAATAAACAAACAGAAGGTAGTAGTGCTTGATTGTGGTCATGGGGGTCAAGATACTGGAGCAGTGAGTGTAGCGGGAGTGATGGAAAAAACCGTCGCGCTCGCGGTTGGCTTACAATTGAAAAAGGTATTAGAAGAGCATGATATTCATGTCATTATGACGCGCACTGCAGATAAAGATGTACTCTTGGATGCACGGACTTCATATGCAAATGCGCATGATGCCCATCTGTGTATTTCATTACATGCTAACTATGCGGCAAAAACCCATGCATCGGGTATTGAGACCTGGTATTTACCTAAAAAAATTACACTCGTATCTGACTGTTCTGATCATAATGCGTTAGGATATATCAAAGACTTAGTTGCACAGCGGTCTTGCGCGAGTAGTATACCTGCGCGGTATGTGCATCAAAAACTCATTAGTGGTGCAAAAAAACATGCTCCCGCTGTTGTCGATAGGCATGTTAAATCAGCGATATCACAGGTATTATTGGGTTGTCGTATGCCGGCGATATTAATTGAATTGGGATTTGTGTCCAATAGTATTGAATCACAATTATTAAGTGACCCCCTATATCAGAAGATACAGGCAGAAAGTATAGGTGCGGGTGTGTTGGCATATTTTAACTATTTAGATAAGCTTGGAAAGTGATTTTTTGTATTTGTGGATGAAATCAGTACACTAAGTCACATATTAAAATCCTATACCTAGTATGAGCATAATGACCGTGATGGCAGATATTTGGACGTCTTGTTTGCAAATCATTAAAGATGAGGTAGGAAGCCGTGTTGTAGAAACATGGTTTAAAGCGGTATCTTTAACAGAATGGGATAGCGTACGCTGCGTTGTTCACTTGTGTGCGCCGAATGTATTTGTGCGGGATTGGATCTGCAAAAACTATATGCAGTTATTACAGACGCATTTGTGTCGCTTATTACACGTAGATCAGCTTAAAATTGTGTGTAGCACGCCACTCAAAAAAGATGTTGTTACGGTATCACAGCCTGTGCTCGCGACGGTAATGCCAGTCGAGGAGACAGTAGTGCATGAGATGCGTAATACCGTTAAAAAAGATGAGCTGATAAACGTGTCCTTGACTCATGCGCAAGGACAGGTAAATAAAAATTATTCATTTGACACGTTTGTTGTTGGTCCGAATAACTCATTATCATATGCGGCAGCGCAAGCGGTGACACTCAAGCCAGGGACTCTCTATAATCCGTTGTTTATTTATGGTGGATCGGGGTTGGGCAAAACACATCTTTTGCATGCGATTGGTAATGAAATGAGACGGCGCCATCCTGATGCGGTGGTATTATATCAGCCTGCTGATAGGTTTGTTACCGAGTTTATTCATGCAATACGGTTTGATAAGGTACACAAATTCAAAACGAAATATCAGGCAATTGATGTATTGCTCATTGATGATATCCAGTCAATTTCTAACAAAGAGCAGACTCAAGAAGCCTTTTTTCATATTTTTAATAGTCTTTATAATGCACATAAGCAGATAGTTTTTTCAAGTGATATTGTACCGAGTGACATGAATGGCATTGCTGAACGATTACGGTCTCGACTTGCCTGCGGATTAGTTACTGATATTCATGCGCCACGGTTGGAAACTAAAATTGCAATATTGAAAAAAAAGGCCGAAATGGGCAATAATAATTTACCCGATGAGGTGGCCCATTTTATTGCGTCTCGCATGATATCTAATATACGCGAGCTTGAGGGAGCTCTCATACGGGTGTTAGCATTTGGCTCATTGACGAGGCAGGTGGTGACCTTGGATTTGGCTAAAAAAATATTATCTTATAATGAGGGTGAAAAACATACATCGGTTGATTTTGATCGTATTATTCGCGTTTTATCCAAACATTATCCTTATGATTTAAGCACATTGCGCGCAAAAAACAGAAGCAAAGATGTTGCACTAGCACGGCATATAGCAATGTATCTCATGAAAAAATTGACTGATAAATCTTTTCGAGAAATCGGGCAGTTTTTGGGAGGTAGAAACCATGCGACGGTGATGCATGCGTTGACTAAGATTGAAGAATACATTAAAACGGATGCTCAGTTTCAAGCCCATGTGCAACAAATAGAATCGGCAATTACACCGTTATAAGTATTGAAAAAGCAGTTCATTCGGTTGTGTGTCAGAGGAAAGGCGGATATGTTTTGGCTGATAAAACATATCGTGGGTACATTTTTCAATCAAATAAGTATACCATTCAAAGTGAGATGCGAATTTTTTGCGTTTCTTTAATCCTACCATGACTGGAAAATATTCTGTATCGATCAGCGTGATATGGAGCTTATGTGCCTCATCGGTATTGAAAATATAATTATTTGCATGAGGATCAATAATAAGATCTAAATGATTGCACAATTTCATAGAAATATGCTGTTTTTCTTCTGCGGATAAGCGGGTATTGTCACGAATAGTCACGTAGTCCGCTATAATTGCGTACATGCCGGGCAGTTGCGTAGTACAGGTTTCACGTCGCGCGCCAATATTGGTGCCATGGATGTTAATGTACGTATTGTTCTGCGGTTCCCAGAACCATTTACGAGGTATATCGATGGTAGCCACGTCAAATGGCGTATGGCTTAAACGATCTTGTATTATTGCTCGATTGCCTATGCGCGTGAGTCCACATACATGTCGCCCCGCTCCCCCGCCCATGTTCCAGAAGAAAATAGGCTCAAAACCCTTGCACCAGTAATTGATCAGTGATTGTGGATTTTCTATAAATAGTTTAACTACAAAGGGATAATCATTAAATTTGACGACTAACAAGCCACACATGTGGCGTCTGTTAAAGTTCTTTTTTTGCAAAATGGTAAAATGGGTAAACTTCTTCTTTTTTGCAGCTATTTCTTGTACCAGCTCTTCGCAGAGTTCCATTAATAATCTGCTATCGACATATAAAGTTTGTCCATTGGCACAATACTGCAGGGACTCCTGTGATAGTTTATGCTGGTTGAAGTGTGCTTGGTTGAATATGGTAAAGAGGGGATATTTTTCTATGTGTGCACTCGAGATAGTATATGATTTTTGCTGTTGATCATGTACCCATTGGGTCGTAATAGTGGGAGTGTTTTCCAGCTTTTTTCGCCAAGCACTGCGCCCGAGCAGGGCGTCTTGATAGCTGGTAATAAGAAGTAGTGCTGTAGCGAATAAGTATAACAATTCTTTTTTATACATAAATTATTGGTTTCAGATTTGTTTTTATTATTACTGGAAAATAAGTCACTTGGTTTTTTAATATTAGATGAGTATACAATGAGTGTCAATTTTACAATAGAAGTTTTTTGAGCTTTTACCCTGGTTCATTGATTTAATTGATTTTATTTTGGTACTTTTGTGTTGTTATCAATAATCAGGTTGATGTTCGATAATAAGTGGGGTATGGTCATACAAAGGATGGTACACTATAAGACAATAGGACCAATTTCCAGGAAAAAAGGAGAAGTCATGGAAGAAGCGCGCCGTCAGTATAATATTCTCAGCACCCTGAGTAAACTACCCCGCAAAATGCTCTCGTTAAAAGGGCAAGAAAATGTCACCGAATTCGTATTACATGAACTGTGCCATAAAAATTGTTTCAATTTAGAAAAAGCTGCCTACTTTGTAGATAACCCCGATTTTAATTGCCTCAAGGGTATGGCTGGCTTCTGTTCGATTGAGGCTTATAAGCCTGATGAAGATATTTGGCATAATCCCCGTTCATTTAGCATGCATATGCAGGGAGCGCCCTTTAATCAGAAGGTTCGTTCCTTTTCTCACACCAGTATGCGCAAGGATCATAAACCTGATGAGGTAATTGTACATTTGGTGGCACGCGAGCTGCACATGGAAAATCCCGGCTATTATTCATGGGATATGAAACATGATAACCACGGTCTTCTTATTTATGAACGACAATGCAAGGAAGGTGATGCATGTGATGTTGAAGCGGTGTTGAATGGACTGAGTATTCTTGGTTTTTGTCCCATCTTTTAAAAAGCAGTTTCACAGGTACCGCAACCCTGGCAAGGGCTGCCCTGCCAGATACGTGATGGTTGCGCCACCGCCGGTTGAAACGTAGGTAAAACGCGATAATACCTTATATTCTTGAGCACGTGCGATTGAATCGCCACCGCATAGCACGGTATATGCGCGTGAGTCGGTGACCGCAGTCAATAATGCATGAGCGCTATCCATAGTACTTGGCAATTCTGCAAATCCTGGCAATCCATTCATGACGATAGTATTGGCGGTGGCAATAGCTTTTTGTAATTGTGTGACAGTTTTTGGCCCGATGGAAATGATGATATCTTCCTGCTGCACCGCATGCGCATCAATGATGCGGGTGGTATTAGAAAGCACCGGTGATGAGATTTGATAATCAAGCGGCAACAGTATTTTATGCAGTGATGTGCCTATGGGGTGCTGTTGACAGGCTTCATAGGTATTTGATAAGCCGGGCAGTAGAGCCAAGGTGTCAACACGTGGTAATAGGTGTGTTATTAAGGGTAATTTGGTGTGTGGTTTTGAACCACCCAGAATACACACATAGGGCCGTTCTGGTGTCAGTGCTATAGGTGCGAGCATGCGTAGTTCTTTTTCAACCAGCAGGCCACACGATCGGTGTGTCGGCGCAAAGAGAGCAGGCACGTGAGTGACCGATGCATCTGAGCGATGTAGGACGCCAAATGCATCATTCACATAATAATCGCCCAGCTGTGCGAGTATACGCGCAAAAGAGACATCACCTTCTTTTTCACCCGGAAAAAAACGGAGGTTTTCCAGTAATATGAGGGGGTTATGTACCATGGTGTGTGCAGTTGCTATGTCAGGAGCGTAGGTAATTGCATAGCCCCTATCGATAAACCACGGGATCAGGAGCTGCGTTGAATATGCAGCATCAGGTCCTGATGGATTGCCCAGATGGGTGGCGATGATGACGCGTGCGTGCTGTTTAATGAGTGCGTGCAGGGTTGGTTCAAAGGCTTTGAGCCTAAAATCTGAGAGGATGGTTTTGTGGCTGAGTGGCACATTTAAATCTGCGCGGACCAACACGGTATTGTTGCGTATATCCCATGATTGAAACTGTGCCTGTATCATCCTTATCCTTCAAATTTCAGTACCCGTGCAATACGAATATTTCTTGTTTTATATGCAATGGTGGCGGTGGCGATAAAGCTGAGTGCCATCACTGCACAAAATACTACAATAACCAGTGGCCAGTCCATAATAGCAGGCAAATGGGTTACATAATAGGCGTCAGGTAGTTCTATGAAGGGATACGTATTGAGTATATGGCATATAATCCATGCCAGCATTATACCGACTGTGCATGCGATACTTGCTATACACATGCCAATGCACATAAAAATAGACATGACCATGGTGTGAGTGGCACCCAAGGTATATAACAGGGCAATATCAGCGCGTTTTTGGGTAATGTACATAAAAAGGAGCGATATCATATTGAGACTCGCAACCAGGGTAATAAGCAATAAAATAAGAAACATGGCATATTTTTCCAATTTGAGTGCAGATACGAGTGCAGGATACAGTTCTTTCCATGAATATATCTGCAGATGCAATGCTTGTTGTAAATCATGGATCACTTTTTGTTCATCAGCATGTGGTGCAAGTTTGATATGTATAGTCGATATTTCCTGATCGGCACACAACTGACGCATCAATTGATGTGAGCAGAAGATGACACTGGTATCAAATTCGTCAATGCCCGTTTTGAAAATACCACCAACGATGAGTGGTGTGCTATCCATAGTAATGTGGGCGCTGCGTGACCCATGGTCCTTAAAATAGAGTAATTCTAGTGAATCGCCCGCACCGACCATACAGTGCTTTGCAAGTGCATTGCCTATCAGTACGGTATTTCCCTGTATGCAGGTTAAATGGGGATTGGAGGATATAATCTTTTCTTCTATGCAGCTAGTCAGTCGCTCTAACGCTGGATTAATGCCTTTAAGCATCACCACGGTGGGCGTTGTATCCTGGTCTGTAGGGCGTACCAGTCCATAGTCAGTCATGGACGGGCTTACTGCAACAATATCAGGAAAATATGCGTGAATATGATCGGTGATCGCATCTGCATTGAGTGCGTGTTCATTAGAGCGTATAATAATTTGCGCATGCACTCCTTGCATCTTTTTATGGATTTCCTGTTCATACCCATACATAACAGCGTGTACTAACGTGAGCGCAAAAGAGCCAATCATAATCGCGAGAAAACAGATGCGTACCATCCACGAAATAGTATTATCGTAGGCGGTACCGCGCAGATAGCGCAATGCGAGAAACAAAGTAACGTAATTCATGCGCAATAACCTTTCTGTGCTTATATCTTTTACGCTTGTAAACTGAACTTGTTTTTTCTAGGATACTACTAAAGAAGGAATATTGGTAACATGAGAACTCTATTTTCTTGTATGAAAAGGTGTAGCAATGCTCAGTAGGAATATGAATCTAGTGCCTGTCGGCTTGTTGTGTCTGATGACGCTGGTTGGCTGTAAACGCGCGGTCGATTGGGCCGCGAGCAATTTTAATCAGGGTGAATCAGCAGATGTGCCGCTGACTATTGTCAAACCATATATTAAAAGCGTCGTAGTGCACAGCCAATTATCAACCAGAGGTATTTTTGATGCCATATGGCTCTCTGACGCGGTGCGTACGGCTTCTACTGATGTGTTAATTATGCGCTCAGGCAAAAGTATCGAGCAACATCACGCACTCCTGCGGCGCCAGCTTGAAGAAAATAAGCATTATATTATGTTTTATGTGTTGACCGAGTATGATATTCCGCTCGGTGACTGTTCAGAATGGCAGCTCTTTTTAAAAGTCGGCGAACATACCTATCAGCCACGTGAATTAAGAGTCGTTGACTTGCCGTGCGAGTACAAAGCATTTTTTGGCAGGCGTTATATGAAAACGAAAATGGCCTATCTGGTTAAATTTGATATGGCTGATACTAATGAGCAGCCTATTATAATACCGCATCACACGCAGTCTATGCAGCTGTGTTTGCGTACGGTTGAAAAGCAAACCGCATTAGAGTGGTTGTTAGATGATTCGACTAAAGCGGTGAGGGACGTCTGATGATTACCATTGTTATTGGTACCGATCATCATGGTTTTGCGCATAAAGAATATATTAAACAACAATTAACCGCGCTCGATGCGCCCGTTGCGTGGTATGATGTGGGCGCACGTACCGATGAACGCTCCGATTATCCACTGTTTGCATCTCAGGTTGCCCACGCGGTATTGCATGGCAAAGCGGAGTTTGGGGTGCTGCTGTGTGGCACCGGTGTAGGGATGGCGATAGCAGCAAATCGATACAAAGGTATTTACGCGGCACTGGCCTGGAATGAAGAAATTGCGCGGCTCAGCAGAGAGCATGATCAAGCAAATGTGTTGGTGTTGCCAGCCGATTATATTTCACTGCCTCAAGCAGTGGCGATGATTCGTGCGTGGCTCATGGCCACGCCGCTGTCTGATGAGCATAAAATTCGGGCGACTATGATTGATAAGTTAAAATAGACTATTTAAAATAATTGTTACCGACTGGGAAATATATGAAACAAGCATTATTAATTTTTTTGATAACCTGCTGCAGTCTGCTTGTTATTGCATCATTTGTGACGTTCTACTGCTTCTTTTTAAGTCCCGATCCGAACTACTATAAAATTTATTGTACTCTACTGGGTTTGCTGAAAGTAAGTAATGGCCTTACCTTGTTAAGTGTGTTGCTGATTAATATATTTACCGCAGAATCGTGGCAAGAAAAAAAGGCAGATAATAAAAAAGCCTTTTCCTTTCTCTTGGCAAGCAATGTTCTTCTGTGGATACTCGCTATATTTGTGTCGGTTGAGCCGAGCGCGAGGCGCATGGCTTGGTTTTTTGGTTATTTCGTAGGAACGTACATCACCAGTGCCGGTATTGGGCTCACTATCAATATAGTGGTTATCTTTTCGATCAGGATGGTAAGCAAATTACTTGGCAGAAATCGAACATCTGCACAAGATCAGCAGTAATTAGTCTGTTATCAACATTATTACAACGAAGGCATTCAATTTTGTCGTTAAATATTTTTAAAATGGGCCGCCTTGCTCTCGATAATCCATTGCTGTATGCTGTTTAGCATGTTTGCATACCTATTCAGCTACAAAGTGAGGATGGAAAAACTATGAAAAAACTAGTGTTTTCAGAAATGAGACAAGAAATTGTAGAGGCTCTTGAAAAATCTATCAAGCATGAAAAAGCCCGTATTGACGAGCAAGTTGGCTTAATAGATGGATTTGTTAAGGACCCAGTAAGCAATGAACTGACCAGTGATATCGTTATTGGTGGCCCGATGGTCCCCATGGTCATGCTCGTAGGACAGGAGACCGGTAGGGTCTACTTATTTGCTCTCAAATCATTGTTAAAAAGGGAGCTATAACGTATGGATAACAAAAATTACCTACTAGAAGCTCAGGATAAGGTATCTATTGACGCACCAACTTCTATAACCCACGAAGAAGTTGAAAAAAAGATGCAGCACCTGTGGCGACAAACAGAAGAACTAGTGCGTAGTGCACATGAAAAAATTGATACACAAATACAAAAAACACAGGACTCATTTCTGACTATTTTTGGTATCTTTGGCTCAGTACTTGCATTGTTGACTATAGAGTTTCAGTTTTTTAGACAAGAGCTGCCCATTATGCAGGTTGTCGGGCTAACATTGGTACTTTTTTCATTACTGCTCAGTTTTGTGCTGGCGCTTGATTACATTATCGCCAGCAGATTTCAGCAAAAGAACTGCGCACGAATATTGTTGTCTTTGCTGATGGCGTGCACATTTGGTCTGGGGTTTATGTGCTTGTACCTGTATCGGTCTTGAAATTATGAAATCTTTACCACTCATGACATTTTTTCTTTCAGGAACTCTCATGGCATCAGATGTGTGCTTTACCTTTAAAAAATTAACCGCTGATGATATTCCACAATTGCTGGTCTGGTTTGATGAGCCGCATGTGAGCAAATGGTGGCCGACGCTTTCAAAAGATGAAACGATCGAAAAATTTCTACAACGCATCAGATCAAAAGATACCTTTGGATACATAGCGTGCCTGAACGGTAGTACACCGATTGGCTATATCCAGTACTACTACATTGACCGAACAGTTGAAAAAGCTGGAGCATGGTTGCCAGAATTGCCGGTAACTACCGTCGGTACTGATCAATTTATTGGAGATCCTCAGTACATTGGCAAGGGATATGGTACCAAGCTAGTGGCGGCATTTATCGAGTATTTGAAGGAAATAGAACCAAATAGTACCACGATTATTGTTGATCCAGAACCTGAAAATCATGCGGCTATCAGGTGTTATGAAAAAGTGGGTTTTAAACACGTCGGTGAATTTGAGACTCCGTCTGGTCATCGTCAGCTACTGATGCGCTATGATCGACTAAATCGGTAGCATTCGATTATGAGCAGTTTAGGAGATTTGGTGACTTTTCGGGCTGACAAAGTGCTCAAGTAAATAGCGGAGCGTGTGGTAATAGCCTACACATCAAACATCTGATATAATTTTGCGCAAGTTACACAATATTTTAGCAACATAGGTGACACATGAGACGTATATATTGCAGCGCACTCATATTACTTAGTACCACATCTTTGGCCCATGGCATGAACAGAGGAAATGGAGTGGTACCATGTGCCGATTACCTGTCTATTCAAGTTTATGATAATGCACAGGAACGTGTCTCTACAAGTTTGCCCAAATGGGTTTGGGAAAAAATTATCGCGGTCAGCTCATGTAAAAACGCGCTACGGTTAGTCAATCACTATTTGCATGTGCTTGCATCATGGTCACAGCGAGAAGTGTTGGTGCAACAGATACCATTCTCTTTGAGTCGGCAGGACACAGAAAAAATGGCGTTTGAAGCGGTAGAAAAAGATGATATTACAGGGACTAGGCGGCTGCTCAAGTTTCTCAAAAAAAGGTTTAAAAGAAAATTAATAAGATTATCGCCTTGTAACGTGAGTATTTGGTCTCGCGCTAAAAGTAACCCTATGCGGCAGGTTTTGCGGGCTCATGCATCACAAGTAAACGAAGAGATAAAACATGACTCCATGGTAGCAAAAGCCGCGTGTGCCGGAAATGTGCGGCAGCTTACCAAGGAAATTGAAAATATTAGTGATATAGTCGGGACACATGGTGAACAGTCGCACGAGGCAAAAGAAGCTTTTCAAGGGATGGTTTATGCTTTTATGTTTGCAGCAGAGTATGGACACAGTGAATGCGTGAAAGAATTACAGCCTTACATGAGCCCAACTGCTCGCAAGCACGCTCTTTGGATTGCGAATATGCGCGGTGATGTTGCCTGTGTTGAAGCATTGTTAGAAAAAGATCTGATTGATGCTACCAATGATCATGGTGTGACGTTACTCAGGTGTGCCGCGGAATATGGAAGGACATATCTGGTGAAACTGTGGTTGTCTCATGGAGTAGATCAGCTGTTGAAAGATGGCCACGGGTTATGCGCACTCGATTATGCATATCGTAATCAACATGCTGAAATTATCCAGTTATTAAAACAGGATCTTGAAGCTAAAAATCGTGTAGATGTGTTTGAAATGGTGCAATGTGCTGTCCAATTGCATGTTGCATGCAAAGAAGGAAATATGGCCGTTGTCTCTGCCGCGTTAGCGCAGAACAAACAAGTAGCTGCCGTACCATTACCTTACAAAAAAACGTTGTTACATGTTGCTGCTAAATATGGCCACACTGATATCATCGAATTACTTATAGCGGCAGGCGTACCGATTGATTGCGGTGATATGTCTGATCAGACGCCGCTTATGTATGCGATTAAAAATGGTCAACTTGAAGTCGTCAAATTATTGCACGCAAAGGGAGCAAATATACGCCATACCGATAGTCATGGATTTACTCCGTTAGTTAAAGCAGTCTATGAAAATCAGCTTCTTATTGCGCAGTATCTTGCACAAAGCGGCATAACAGTGTGCGATGAGATGTATAGGGGATCTTCGTTATTACATATGGCAGTGGATAGCAAAAAAAACTCGGCTGCAATGATACGATGGTTGCTCACACAAGGCATTTCTCTCAATCAATTAGATAAAGGTGCAAAAGTTCCTATGACTGCATTTGCTCTTGCCTGTAAACTTGGACGGGTTGATGCTGCGACAGAACTTATAGAATTGGGTGCCGATACAGGATTGGTGGATCAGGATGGTATACCGTCATTGCATACCGCATGTTTTAAAGGCGCAGGGAGTATTGTAAAAATACTCATCGATCGTGGTACTGATATTAATCAACAGATTGAGTCGGTATCGTTTAAGACCCCCATGCATAGTGCTCTATATGGTGGTCGAAAAAAGATTGTGAAGATGCTGTGTGATGCGGGTGCACACATTACGCATGATATGATTCAATTAGCGCAGAATCTAAAACATGTTAAAATTGAAGAATTTTTACATAAAAAGCTACAGATGCGAGCTTCTATGCCCCCACATGTATGGTTACCAAATGAAGTGTGGGAAAAAATTATTGCGATGAGTTCGTGCAAAAATGTGGCGCGATTGATAAATCGATACTTGTATGGCCTTGCTTCCTGGGTCAATAGGGCATCTCTTTGTAATCACGTGCCATTGTATTTGTCGCGGGAAAATGCATTAACGCTGGTGGTTGAACAGATCGAAAACGCAGATGAGCGCGGTACAGAGGTATTATTGCGTTATATTCAAGAAGTGCTTGCAGAAAATCCTGTGAAACTAGTTTTTTGTTTTGGAAAAAACCTATGGTCCTATGCTCAAACTGATACCATGCGGCAACTGTTGAATGTCTATGGCAAGAGACCAAGAGGATTGATACACGCGCCGGCACTGGTGGAAGCTGCGCACAGCGGTGATGTGCAAAAAATTCGTGTATTACTTGCACCTATGAAAGATATATTGGCGGACACGCAAGAATCCGAACAGAAAGAGAATGCGCAAAAAATCGTTAAAATGGCCGCATGTTGGGCTGCTTATCGCGGGCATTATGAATGTTTACGTGAGCTTGTTGCCTTTGTTGCTCAAAAAGACCGCAGCGCGGTGTTACAGTCTGCGGTGAGTTGTTGTAAAGTGTCATGTGTAGAATTGTTGCTGGCAGAAAAATGCCCTGTAAATGATATCGATAATGTGGAAGAGTATTCTCCTGTCCTGACAATAGCGGCACGTAGCGGCAATGCGTATCTTGTACAGCTCCTGCTTGAGCACGGAGCGGATCCATCGATCAAAGATTATAGTGGTGTACGAGCCCTAGATTATGCACTGCGTAATAATCATGCCGAAGTTATTGCATTACTTGAACAGTACATGAATAAAACGCCCTCATATCAAAAGATTATTACTTCAAGTCGGTTATTGAACGCGGTCAGGCAAGAAGATGTAGAAGCTATTAAAACAGCGTATCAGCAAGATCCTAAACTTCTTACGCATGATTATGAAGGAGAGGCCCCATTATTACACGTTGCATCAGCAATGGGTAATATTGAAATTATGAAGTTTTTGATGCAGGCGGGAGCATCTATAGAACAGGAGACACATGGTCATACTCCTTTGGGCCTTGCTATAACTGAAGGACGATTGTTTGCGGTGAAACTATTACATGAAGCGGGGGCTGATCTGAATCATGAAAATGTGGTGTCTGAGGAAAAAATGACGCCGTTATGTATGGCTGTTCTCAAAAAAGGTAATTTGCCTATTGTTCAATACTTGGTTGAGCGTGGCGTAGATGTGCAGCAATTGCGTAAAAGCGGATCGAATCTGTTACACATGGCAGTAACGGTCGAAGGTGCACAAGACATTATCGCCTATTTGGTTGCACAGGGTGTGCCAGTCAGTGCGCAAGCAGTTGGTGTGCATAATGCGACTCCTTTGACATTGGCGTGTGCGCGAGGACAACTTGAGGTGGTCAAGCAACTCATTGCATGTGGTGCAGACAAGCAGATAGAAGCTGACATGCCAATTTCAACTGCCTGTGTCTATGGAGACGTAGAGATTGTTCGTGTTTTGATTGAGTGGGGTGCGCAGTTTGATATACAGTTTGTAAATCTTGTAAATCCGACAATCAAGGGCCCAATTTATTATGCCATTCAAAAGGGTCATAGCGATATTGTGGAGCTACTCATAGACAAAGGCGTTCATATCACTGATGATCTTATTCAATTTGCCCATACTCAAGAGCAATATGAAATCGAACAATTTTTACGTGCCAAGAAAAATGGGCAGTGAGAGGAATACTCCATGAATCACATCGAAATAGAATTGCGTTATGAGATCCTTTTGGACCATTTTATATTGGAAGAAGATAAAGTACACCGGCAGAGCAAGCACTCTGAGGTTGGGTAGGGTGGTCATGCGTAAAGTATTTTGGGAAAATCCCTATCAACATACCCTACAAACTACAGTTGCAGCAGTTAATGATAATGAGCTGCTTTTTGACGCTACCATTATTTTTACGGAACTGTGATATGTCATATTACTATCCTGATACCTTTACAGATACCATCACCAGCATCTATGGTGCCAAGGGCGCCCAGTGGATTTTGCAGTTACCAATAATTATTGAGCAGTGTGTTGCGCAATGGAATTTAACCGAATTGCATCCATATGCCAATTTAACCTGCAATTACGTGCTGTGTGGTATGCAAAATGGTGTGTCGGTCGTCCTCAAATTACGCTGTGTAGTCGCTGAACTAGACAAAGAAATTACAGCACTTACTGCATTTGCAGATCATGGTGGTGTGAAGTTATTAGCTCATAATGAACAGTTGGGTGCTTTGCTCCTTGAGCGAGCCTTGCCCGGGGATACATTAACATCATATTTTCTTCATGATGATGCAAAAGCCACCCGGATAGCAGCCGACGTGGTCCAGACGTTGCATCAAGCAAGCCCGGTGGGAGAATTTCCGTTATTACAAAATATATTGCCTGATTTGAGCAAGGAGCCACCGGTGCTCATGCCCTTTCTTGCACGAGCGCGGGAGCTTAAGACACAATTATTGGCAACGCAGCAAAAACAAGTGTTATTACACGGTGACTTTCATCATGGCAATATACTGTCTGCGGCGGGTGATGAGACGTGGGTAGTCATTGATCCGGAGGGCGTTATTGGTGATCCTGTCTATGATCTTGCAGTGTACATCAGAAACCCACTCAAAGAGCTGATAATTGCACCAGATGCTAAAGTGGTTATTATCAACCGTATTTGTGATTTCTCACAACTCCTTGGCTATGATGCGCAGCGTATTTATGACTGGGTGTATGTGCAGGCAGTCTGCTCAGCATATTGGTCGTTAGAGGATGGACTTGATGCGAGTAAGCATATTGCTTTTTTGCATATATTATATGGTATGCGGATATGAAGATGCAACAGGAACATATATTCATTTCTTATGATACAGACCACCCTGGTACATCGGTTTCCACCACGGTATAGGGACATACCAAATCTAACAACCTAATCCACTGACATGCGCGTGCAAACACGGTCTGCCGGTATGAGCTATCAACATGATTATATGGGCAGTAAATTGCAGAACCGTGTGCAAGACCTGAAGTGCTAAAGCCGCCACAGCGGGCAATGATCATCTGATTATTAATATCGGACAATTGTTGTATTGCATGGATAATAGCACTGGCCTGAGCTGATTGGGGTGCTGTAGACAATTTCCTGCGCACGATGTTGAGGAATTCCACAAGATCAGTATACATAGGCCACATGCAAAAACGAGGTGCTTCATTGCGCACGTCACTGAGTAATGTTTGGGCATTAGGTAATGCTATTGCGTGCTCAATAATCGTATCTAGAGTCACGCGCATCGGCTCAACCAGCGCAAGATCCAGTGCAGTATGGGTATATATACCTGACGGGTCATTGCGCGTATAGTACGCATCAAAGGCGCGCACCATGCCAGCTGCAACGCAAGAAGGTGTATTGTGTTCTTGATTTAACACGCTCATAATACCCTGGTAATCAAAACCATCCATGAGCGAACAGGTCTGATTGCCCACTAAATAATGAGCAAATGGCGCGATTTGGTACGCAACTTCAAACATGGTGCCCATGCAGGTATCAAAGGCGATAATGTCGATAGGTCGGGATAAGATATTGTTGGTGATAGTATCTAATGCCGTAATGAGTGCCTCATTGGTAACATACGTATGTGTTACATTATTAAATACATAGCCGCGGTGATGTTGGTGTTGCTGCGCGGATATTGATCGTTTTACCGGACAAGCGGTGCTGGGTGCATCGAACTGTATTTCATATTGCTCAGCGGTTGTGTTCCATACTGGATCTAAAATACCCCAGCCATGGTTGGAAATAATAAACATGGTGTGATCAGCAGTAGTATTGGAAAAACCCCAACGAGCACCATCAATCATATCCTGTTGACCGTTACCACTTAAGTTTGTCTCTTCTACAAAATGTAACCCTTTTTGACTAACCCGGTACCGTAATACCACATTATTATATGCATGCAGTTGCACCAACAATTCAATAGTATCGTTCGGGTTTCCACGCATCATATCGGTAATATTTTTAATCGCCATATCGCTGAGTTTGTCACTGGAGTCCATGTAAAAAAATATGCGCCAGCTGGCAGCGTATGAAGCGGGTGTTATCAACAACAAAAGTGAAATAAGGATGTGGCGTAACCATACTATAGACATGACGATTCTCCTTTTTTGTGAGTGGTCAATACTATGCCAAGGCTACCTGATTTTTGGGATCAAGGTCTAGTCTTTTTTTTACCATGAAATTCCTCGCCGCTCTTCCTTCACCTTGAGCAAAAGCTGTTCAATTTCGGCATATTCTTGCTCGTGAGCTATTTCGATTAGATTATCGTTCAGGCGGGCTCCCGCATCAAGCAACATTTTAACGATTTTGATATGTCCATTACGTACAGCGCATAGTATAAGCTCATTAAACAGGGTATGATCGAGAAACTTATGATATTTCGTATATTCTTCGATAAAAAATCGCATAATTTTTTCGTGTCCCTCTATGCATGCCCCATGAACTGCATAAACGGGTTTATCACTGTTGATTGCTTTATATTCTATATTTGCACCACCGGCTACCAGTTCTTTGGCAGCTGACAAATGTCCTTGAAGGCATGCGTGGGCAAAAGGTGTGTAGTGTACAGTCAGATCATTCTCAGGAAGGGCGAAGCTTGCATCTACGGGTATGCCTTGTTCTATAAGATACTTGACTATAGGGCCACTTTTCTTTCTTTGAGCGGCCACATGCAATAGATTCACGCCATTTGGATGTAATGTTTGTTTAAGATCAGCACCATGCTGCACCAGATACTGTAGAAGTTCAAGATTATTGTTTGATACAGCATACTTACACAGCGTATCACGGCTTCCTGTTTGGGTATTTTCTATCGTATCTTCTAGATGGGCGCCTGCTTCATGGAGCACTTTGACTGCTGCAAACTGATTTGCAAAACCGGCGACAAGAATCGGTGTCAAATTAGTTTTATCAGCTTCATTCACGCAATACCCTTTTGCAATTAGCCATTGTATCAATGGGATATGGCCACTCATTGTTGCCAGATGTAATGGACTAGGAGCAGTAGGAAAGCCTAATGGTGCAAGCGAATGGCCTTTGCGCAGAGCCGTACTCACTGCTTCTATGTCGCCACTTATGCATGCGGCATGTAATTTGGCTGCGTTAATATAATCACGATTTTCTTGTGTGCCTGGCAGATTATTAATGAGGAGTTCAATGATTTCAGCATGTTGACTCATGAGTGCATAGTTGAGAGGACGTAATCCGCTTACATTTGCAATCATCTGATCCGCACCATGTTCAAGCAGTAATTTGACCACATAGGTTCTTCCTTCAGTTGCTGCCAGTGAAAGTAGGGTAAAGTTGTCTGTAAGTGGGGTATTTACATCTATGTTTTCATTGAGCAGCGTGGTAATACATGAAACATTACCATTGTAAACAGCGTGAAACAGGAGGTTGCAAAGAATAACATCCTTCTTTTTGCTAAATAGGGTTTTGATGTGCGGTATGATCAGCTTTAGGCATGCTGCTTGATCGGCTTGACAGGCATGGCAAGCGTCACGAAGAATAAGCTTTTTACGGGCCTTCCTACCATTGCGATTTTGTTCGTGAGATGGCATATTTTCGGTTAATAATCGTAATAGTGGTGTATATTGTGCAATATCACCTGATCGAACAGCTGTTATCGAAGAAGGTTCCGGGTTTCCCGGATAGGTGCCAAACATTTTAAGAAGGTTGAGCATCTCCTCTGTCTGTGCATAGTGCCAGAGTGGAATGTCAAGGTTAGTCAGCATGGTGGGGTTTTTATGTCCTATGATTTTAAAAAAATGAAGCAAACACCAGGTCTCGATATATTCTCCTTTTTCCGTGCATTCAAATATTATTTTATCAGCATCTTTGTGGTGTATGCAGAATTCATTTGCCTTAACAATTTCTTTGCGGTTATGCCATGATGCCATTGAATGCAAATATTTGTTGACTAATCTCAGAGCATTTCTATATCGCCAATTGCAGACTAGTCGTTTCCAGATATCGTGTGGAATACCGAAAATAATGGTATTAGCAGAATCAGCGGCATCAGGTACTTGTATATCCATGGCGTGTGTAGCTGGGGTAGTCAAAAGTAGGAAGCAGAAAGCGATACGTAAATAATGCATGTGTATTTCTTTCATATATGTTGAGCCATTTAACGCGCTGCCCATTATAACGAATTATGATTATCATGTCATAATTTCATGATACAATTGATAAAAAATTTTTATAGAAAAAGGCATGGCGATGTACGAATTTAAAAATGAGCGATATAAACGATGAAATTTTGATGCATGAAGGGTGTTTATGAAAAAGGTGATTAAGCTTGCGCGTGATCGTATACCAGAAATAGCAGCAGCAACTAATTTTAAGGCAAGTTTTTATGTTGCAGAAGAGCAGGAATATCGTGAACGTTTAAGAACAAAGCTGCAAGAGGAAGTGGATGAGTATTTGACCGATAATACAGTTGAAGAACTAGCCGATATCCTAGAGGTGGTATATGCACTTGCGCAAAATCATGGTGTGGCTATGGGGCAATTAGAAGCTGTGCGTGTTAACAAGGTTCACGAGCGAGGGGCTTTTAAAAAACGTTTGATAATTGAATACGAGAAGTGATTATGAATATACCCATGCACACCAACAATCGGCCTACTGTGATTTTTTTCGTACGTCACGGGCAAACAGAATGGAATAAATTACGCAAAGTGCAGGGCCAAATTGATATTCCGTTATCTGAAGCTGGTATTATGCAAGCGCGGGAGGTAGCGCAACGGCTAGCAGGGCATGCAATTGATGCGATTATTTCATCTGATTTACAGCGAGCTGCCCAAACTGCAGCTATTATCAACGAATATCACAAGCATACTATAAAATTGGAACCACTGCTGCGCGAACAACATTATGGAATTGCGCAAGGAATGCTCGCAGATGAGTTTCCGAGCAGATTTCAGGTCACTGCAAAAACGCTTAACCAGTTAGAGCAAGAATATTCCGTTCCTGAGGCCGAGACGTATGCACAATTGGTTGATCGAGCAAGTAGGGCTCTACATGGCATTATTGAGGATCATGGCGGTCAGACGGTTTTGGTAGTCGCGCATAACAGTTTGATGCGCTCACTCATTCGCCATGCGTTAAATAATCATCGACTTCCGGTTGAAATCGAAAATTGTGGTATTGCACACTTCCATCATGATATGCAGCTGGAATTCAGAGGTTTTATCGGTGATGGCGGCAAAATTGGGCATGACGAATAAGGAAACTATGCGTAAAGTATTTTGGGAAAATCCCTATCAACAGAAATTAGATACCATGGTTGCTGCGGTTAACGGTAACGAACTGCTCTTTGATGCGACGATCGCTTATCATTTCAATGGTGGTCAGGAAAGTGATAAAGCATGGGTGAATGAGCTTCCAATTGTATCTTCCCGCATGGAAGGTACTCTCATTTATTATACGCTGCCTGAAGGACATGGATTAAAACAAGGTGATCCAGTTACCATGACCATTGATTGGCCTCGCCGCTTTCGCCTCATGCGATTACATTTTGCAGCTGAATTAGTGCTTGAGATTGTAACGCGTAAATGGGGCCTGGAAAAAGTAGGTGCGCATATTGCTGAGCACAAATCACGCATCGATTTTCGATCAGAGACGAGCGTAGCGCCCTTGCTTGAAGAGATCCTGGCAGAATATAACAAAATCATTGCCAGTAACGTGCCGATTCATAAAGCTTACTCAGATGAGAAAGCACAGCGCCGTTTTTGGAAAATTGATGGGTTTGCGCAAGTGCCCTGTGGTGGCACTCATGTGAATACAACCGGTGAAGTTGGATTTGTCACGCTCAAGCGAGACCGGCCAGGTAAGTCGATTGAACGGATTGAGATACGATTGGTTAATAGTTAATAGTATGGGCGCGAAAAAATTTTTGATAATAGGTATCATAATAATGTCGATTGTTTCTATAAATAATCTTTCTTTGCAGCAGCATAAACAGGTACTTGCGGAGTTTCTCGCGCAATCTGCAGATGCCATCTCTTGTCAATTGCTATCAGGTGGCTCAGAAGAAGGTAATCTTGCAAAGTGCACGCATGATGGCACGGATTATGTGATCAAATTTTTTGGCGAGTCTGCGTTTGGTGCAAATGAAATACTTTGGACGCTTCATGCGTCTGAGCTTGGTATTGGACCTCACGTCTATTATACTGATCCTGCCGGGCGCCATATGATTACTGAGTTTGTACACGGTAATTCTTTGGTACCATCAACGGCCAATACTCCGGTTGTCATACAGGGCGTAGCAACATGTCTTTCAAAACTGCATCACTCTTCATTACCAGCTGCTCGCGCATCTGATTTGTTTGTACGTATTGATACCAAATACAAAAAGCTCCAATGCTCTGGTCAATTAAAGAATATGGTAGACAGCGGTATGATGTATGTTGGGGGTGCGAAGGACCAATGGCAAAGTCATAAAGTGCCGAGCGTGCCCTGTCACAATGATTTGAATTGGGGCAATATTTTTGTAGATGGTAATCGTGTAACCTTGATCGATTGGGGTGACGCGGCATTAGGTAACCCCTATTACGATATTGCAGCGTTTCTTGTTTTGAACGTTATAAACCCGCAAGTAGAAAAACTATTTTTTGAACGGTGTGATCCACAGTTGCTAGAACCTGCGTGGCAAGAATATATGCACGCGTGCAAACAATTGGTGTACCTCGAATTTGCTCTAAATCTTCTTTTGGGAGTTCAGGCAGGTAATAGTACACTCTTGCATGCAGAGTATATTTCTCTACCTGATGGTATCGATTCGTATCTCAGTCGTTTAGCTGCTCGTAACGTGGAGGTGAATAGTACATTTTTGTATGAAATGGCAATTGCTTCATTAAACAGGATGATGGAGATGGCATTATAAATGAAAGTAGGCTATGGAAAGACCAAAAGTCGGTGTCGGCGTGTTGATTGTAGATGGTAATAAAATTTTGCTCGGTAAACGTAAAAACGCACATGGTGAAGGGCACTGGGCACCCCCGGGTGGACATCTTGAGTATGGCGAAAGCTGGCAGCAGTGTGTACAGCGAGAAGCTCTGGAAGAAACGGGGCTTGTGATCAATGATGTACGGTTCTGTGCTGTCACCAATGATATTTTTGCCGAAAGCAACAAGCATTATGTCACCATATTTATGCGCGCGCAATATACCGGGGGAGTGGTGCAAAACCGTGAGCCTGAAAAATGTGATGCGTGGCAGTGGTTTAATGTGGATCAATTGCCCGACAACCTCTTTTTACCTCTTGCGCAATTGGTAGAACAGAAAGTTTCTGTGATATAAACAGGAAGGGTCGTAATGAACGTAAATAAAAGAATAATGGAGATAGTATCAGTAGTGGTAGTAGCAAGTGCCGCCTATTATTTTTCTTTCAGAACAGGTGGTCCTGAGCTGATCAATCTTAAGCAGGCCATGAAAGAATTTGAACGAACGCATGACGTCGATATGTTAGAGAAGCACAAAAAACAGATTTATAACTACTATACTACCGATGCATTTGAACGCGATGTGCAAAACATATGCACCCAAGCACTCAAACACTTCTCACAGCTGACGGTGAGCGCAGCATCGCTCATTATTTTTGATGTTGATGATACTGCGTTCTATAATTATCAATGGCGTGATGACGCAGAATTTGTGTGGAAGCATCAGCCGGAGTTGGTACAAGCCCGTGAGACAAAAATAGCACCCGCAATACAGGCAACGCTCACATTTTATAATGAACTCAAAAAACTTGGCTTTAAAACAGTATTTGTCAGCTCACGCAACCAGGGAGTGTATGATGAATACTACAAAAACCTTACCCAAATAGGGTACAAAGATTTTGATAAGCTCATTCTTATGCCCGATGAACTTGCTTTTGACAGGAATGTAAAGACTGCCGATTGGAAGCTTGGGGTGCGCAAGCAGTTAGCGCAAGAATATACTATTGTTGGTAGTGTGGGTGACCGTGCTGCGGACTTTCAAGGTGGCTATGCTGGGTATGAGGTGAAAATCCCCAATTACATTTTTGAGTAGAAAATCAGGATTGCCCTACTTCAGGATACTTGCCCGGTGACGCTCGAAAATGCCGTACCTTTGGATTACTGCTTTCCATTTCTAATCTTTCTATATAGAGCCCTTGTTCAAAGCCGCCCCGCTGTTCGCGCTTTTTTTGTTTGATGTGTTCAAGGTCTTCAAGAGATATACCGTATGCCTTGCACAGGCCACCAATAACGATAAGTATATCGGCTAATTCGTCAGTAATCTCTTCAGCGTTTTTTGCCTCGTTGACTTCAGTAACTTCTTCAATGAGCTTGCGTTGCAACTCTGCACGCCATTCATTACCAGATAACATCCTATATTTCGGGACGATGCCTTGTGCCTTAAAGTTTTCTAGGTCTTTGTCGCGACCGAGTTTGTTGCAAAGGAAGATGATTTTTTTATTCACAAAAGGACCCTTTCTGATGTTATCTTATGTTGCGGGTTGTCTCAAAGTCTAATCATTATCATCACTTTTTTTGTGGTGACGATCTTCAAGGGTAAGCCCTCTCATATAATCTCCGTTAATAGGGCGACGGCAATCATCGATGGTTGACCCGAGAGGGCAAGGATGCCTTCGGTACCATTCTTTTTCTGCTGCATCCCTGTTGAAATAGTAGCTATAATCTACTGGATTAGTATCCGATTTTTTTTCGGTTACAGGAGTAGTGTTTAGGCTCGGGAATTTTTTTAATCCAAGAGAGCAGAGCAATAAACATGTTCTCCAGCCGATAAAATAACCAGAATTCTTCCACTGATTATATTGTTCATCACGACAAAGATCGCTACATGACCGCATTGCTTGCACATTCAAAACAAAAGCTAACAAACCAAATACAAAAATTTTTTTTAGCATATAAGTCTCCTGAAATAATTACGATGAAGCCTTTTCCCGCTCTTTGCGCGTTTTGCGCAGTAGTTCTTCAATTTCTTCTGAGATGTCATGTGCAAATTGTATCCACATGTCGGTGATCGGTGCGCCGGCATCCAGAAGCAGCTGTACTGTTTCTACGTGGTTATTCTCTATTGAAACTGGCATAACCCAGTTTGATAAATTATTTGCATGATCACGTAAATGTATCCCTGATTTTTCATAGGCACCTAGAAACAGTTTTATAATTTTAATGAGATTTTGCGCACATGCATTGCGTATGGCATTGTGATTGTTGATGGTTAGGTCGGCTCCAAGCTCAATCAATTTCCTGGCAACAGAAAGGTTATTATATGTAGCTGCAAATTCGAGTGCCGTCGCCTTAGCTCGTGGGTTATTAACAGTTGTACCATTAATATCCATACCTTGCGTTACCAAATATTCGATTATCTGCTCAGTTCCTTTAGACGTAGCCGCACAATGTAAAGGTGACATTCCTTGATTATTCCTAGCGTTGAGGTCTGCATTATGGCTGATGAGGTATTTTACTATTGGCAGGTGATTATGCTTTGCTGCTGCCATGAGGCAGGTGTTACCATCAGAGGCCTTTGCATTTATATTTCCGCCCGCTTTATGAAGCATTTCAACGATAGAAAGATTTCCTGACATGGCAGCAAACATGAGAGGAGTTCTGCCAAGTTTATCAACGGAATCAATAATATGTTTTTGTGCAATAAGAAACGAGACGAGTTCCTTTTGATTTGATGCTGCGGCGACGTGAAGCAGTGCTCTAGCATGCGGAAATAGTAGCTGATCAAGTGTAACATCTGTAGTAAGCGCGTTACGGATATATTCTATGTTACCCAAAACACAGGCACCATAGAGTTTTGCTGAGGAAGCCAAACAAGAATGTTCTGGATGTTGTACGATTTTTAGAAGGAGATAGATGAAAGCGCGGGCGATTAAACTCTCTTGCTTGCTCTGTTCCAGAATCCTTGTTGTCTCTGTCAGATCATCAAGGAGCAATTGGATGATATCACCATGATTATGAGCATATGCGCCATGGAGTGGGTAGCCTGCGCCGATATTTGGGCGTATCTGATCGGCACCATGTTGCAACAACATCCTTACCATGTTTGTTTGACCCATAGATACGGCATATTCAAGATATATTTCCAAAAAAGGTTGCGCAAGGGATTTTTGTTGTGATTTTTTACCATCCCCATCTTGTTTGTCGGTATAAGACCACGTATTTAATAGAAGTTCGGTGCATGCAAGGTTGCCGTTGCTGACCGTGTGTTTGAGTAGCTTTTGTTTTTCTTCATGGTCTGCGATATGCTCAAGTAATGGTTGAAGACAAGATGTATGGCCCTCTGATGCTGCGTGGCCTGCTGCGTGATGAATAAGGATTGCCAAGTCCTCAGTATTTTGTTCTTTTCGTGATAATGCGCTGTCAAGTTCTTGCATGATTATTTTTGTTTTCCCGGTGCGAGCAGCAGATATAATTGGTTGACTTAGATACGTTTTTTGTTTGGTGAGGGTTTTTTTGTGAAATTTTTGCAGAAGAGCAATCATTTCTTCATTTTTAGCATATGCAGGTATAGGCATTTCCATTCTAGTTAACTTGACCGGGTTTACACCATATTTTTGTTTGATGTAATAAAGCAGGCTAGTTACTTGTGCCGTTTTATTGTGTTCGACAGAGCGTGCCAATAATCTGGTTGCATCCTCCAGACTCAGGTACGTAAAAGATGGATCGATTAACAATGTTTCCTCTTTGTAGCGCGAAGCGAATTGCCAGAGAAATTTGCAAACATGCATAAGTGGATTTCTACGAGATGCACTGACGATACGGCGCCACATATCGCCCGGTAAGTAGAAATCGACCAGCTGAGCATCACTGACAAGTGTGCATGCCATTGCATCTGGTATTTTAAAATCCGGTTCTTCCATACTATATGCAGAGAATGAGGTGCTAATAAGAATGCATAATGGAATGCGATAAGATTTCATGTTACTTCCTTTTCTAAAGAGTTAATTCTCCGAATATCGAATGTTGTTGAGCAGCCCATTGAGCGCTTGTCGCGCATGTTCCGTGACTTTTGCGGGTAAATTATTTATATCAAACCACCCAATATTGCTGTGTTTATCTGGCTCATTATTGATCGGGGTACCGTTCCACTTTTCAGCCATGAAGTAAAAGCCAACAATGGTCCGTGTGTTCGATCCACCCGCTTGCACGTGGAGTACATGCACAAGGACAAAATCTTGTGTCTCTACAGTTACTCCTATTTCTTCTTTCGTTTCACGAATTGCGGCTTGCAATAGTGTCTCACCATCTTCAAGTAGTCCGCCGGGGAAGTTCCAGCGTTCCGATGCCCAGTCACTGTTGCATCGTTTGACGAGTAGTACTTGGTTGTCTTGTTTGAGAATGATGCCCACATAGGCAGGAAGGGTGTACATAGTGAGCCTGCTATTAGTATACGGGGTTATTATTAGAACAAGAATAAAGATAAGTAGTGTGTTTGTATATTTATTCACTTCCTTTTACCTTCTTGAATTGCAAGATGCAGTCCAAGACCATTGAGCACCGATACAATACTTGTTAATTTTGGGTTACCATGTGAAGAAAGCATACGATATAAATTCTCACGATTGAGTTGTGTTTCTCTGGCAAATTCAGCAAGATCCTTATCCTGGGCATCGAGGACGTTTTTGAGAGCAACCAAAAAAATGCGAGGATCTTCATCCTGTAATGCTGCATTTAAATATCCGATAGCTTCTCGCGGATCCTGTAATGCGGAGATAAGTTCATCCTGATAATCGGTAAATCGTTTATTCATGATTTAGTTCCTTACATTCAAGCCAATACTGCTTTGCTTTCGTATGATTTGGGGTCCAGGGTTGATAACCAGTCTGAAAAAGGAGTTTTATTGTTTTTGGTCTTATAAATGATGATCTTCATGGAAGAATTGTAGCATAAAAACTACAGTTTTATTAAGGAGCGCGTAAAAGAAAGCCTGCCTTTCCGAGGAGAAAAAATGCCTATAGACCTGTGTAATAGCTGTTTTACCCCCCCCGTTGTCGTTTTTGCTCAATTGGCTATACTGAATTATATAAGGGTGGAAATATATATCTAATGGAGGATTCTCATGAAATTGTTCAAACTATTCCTATTTTCTCTGTTTTTTGTAGGTACAGGATACCTACAGGCCAATGATACAGCCTCGAAGGTGGTATCAAGAGATATCGAAGCTGAGCTGTGCGCACACATAGTAAACTGCGACTCTAAGAGCTTTGATGGTCTATTTACCTGGTATCTTTCTCGTATAGAAAAAGCGCGGCGCCCAGGTCTTATTAGACGCCTAGAAGAACATGCCATTAAAATACGAGATGAAAAGAAACAGTTGGCCATCGATATTGCTGAGCTTGATACGATTATTGCACATATCAATGAGGATCATGAGGAAAATTGTCCATGGGCATATCCTCTTGGATGTGAACTGATGATGTTGCAGGGTGAAAGAAATTAACTAAATCGAAAGGTTCTCTGTATGTTTGCCAAATTACGAATAATTGTACCAGCGTTGGCAATGCCTCTTTTTATGGGCGCCATTTTTGCCGAACTTAACGCTATCATAGAATTTATCGAGGCTGAGAAAACGAAGTGAAATTTGAAAGGGATTTTATGAATCGATATTTTTTGCAAGGTAGTGCAGTTTGTTCTTTGTTATTCATGGTGATGCACTTATTGGCAGAGCCTACATGGACAGAAATTGCGCAGATGAATAATGAGAAGTTACGTGAGCAGGGTAACCTTGTGATATTGGTGTCGGATTATGTGTATGTATCTCTTATGAAGCAAAATATTAGAGATGCCGATGCTCAAACGTTCATCGCGCGATATAACGGACTTAGCCAAAAACAGAGACATTCATTACAGAAGGGGTTTCTTGTATATGCTCAGGCAACTAGGAAAAATATAGAGCATGAACAACTGATCCATGGTTCAGAAGAATTGAATAGAGGAAAATTGTTTACAACAATAGCCTGGGCAGGAGTTGGGACTATCAGCTTGGTATTTGGAACATTTTATGGAATTATGGGCTTCTTATCGGTAGAAGGGGAACCAATAGTAGCACCTTCAGCAGCAGCTTGTGTATCGGGGATATGTGGTTATATAGCATACTTGGGTCTGTGGTCACTGCGTAAAAATTTTTACATAAGTCGGCACCAAAAAACGCACCTTGAAAAATCAGAGAAGAATATTGATATGATTATTGCTCATTTAGAGGCCGATCTTTGTGATGCTTCATAATGCTCAATACAATAGCGATGGATCAGACGATGAGTCAGAGGATGAAGATACGACACCTGCTGACACGTTTTATGAGTGAACTGCTGATGTTGCAAGCGTAAACAAAAAATTGATTCCTTTTAAAATTCCCCGCTATCGTACCGCTTAAATTTAGTACGGTGCTACCAGCGGTATCAGGCATTTATATTGTTTTTGGTAATTGTTTTCTATTGAATTACTCCATGTCCTGGCTGCCAACCAGCTTCAGGGTTATCTACCAAAAGCAGATCAAAGAAGGACATATTAAACGGATTGCGTTTTTGAAATACTGTGAGTAACTCCACCATGGCTGTGATAGTAGGTTGCAAGCTATTGCTAGCTTTTTCGATGGACATATTCATGAGAGTATCGGTATCGGTCCCGTCATTAATGTTCTTAACCGCTCGTTTCACAATAGACTTATTGATGCCAGTTTCATATATAAGTTCATAATCTAACTGGGGTAACATATCGGCCACATTATAGACATGTGCACATCCAGCTATAAGAAATGTTTTCTGAATCGCTTGGCTATCTTGATAAATTTCATGCAAAGCATTTACATCCAATAAATGCCCCCCATAAACTGGAAACACCATTTGAAATATATCTGAGTTAGTGGTTCGGATAAATACTCTAAATGTTTTTTCTTGTGAAGAATTCAGTATCTGATTTATTTTCGTATTTAAATTTTTAATATTATCAGATTCCATCTGATAATATTGAGATAGTATTGGTCCATCCTGATAGTTTTTTATTTTATTAAGAACAGCATCTACTTCTCCCTTTAAGTCACCAATGGTAAATTCGAGTTGAGGCTTAAATTTTAGGAGGAGCGCTTCGGTCATTCCAGCTTGTTGATAGGCGTTATATTCTTTAATTATATTATCTCCCAGTTGCGCTACGATCATTGGCATATTTGCTATGATCGCTAAAGTCTCTGTTATACCTCTTAGCATAGTATATGTTATAGTGTTGAGCCGCTTTTGACGATATTCGATATTAAATGCTTGTGAAATACCATTAGTTTTCAGATGCATAAAAAATTTTGCGAGAAGCTCATCCGCGTTACTGGACAGTTTATCAATAGCATTTAATAATTCCATGGGCATAACATATGTTCCATCCGGGTTTGATGCCATGTCTTCTATCAATATTTTTGTAGATTTGGGGTTCAGCTGTTTAAAATTTCGTATTAGTACCTCTCGTTGAGTGACTACAAGATTATTAATTTTTGTTTTGAGCTGTGGTTCGGGAGCGTAAGGACCGGTGTGTATATCATACATGTTATATACATAATGATATGATCCATCGTCGTGTTTTTTACGCCAAATTTCACCACGAACAATAACAGGATGCAAAGTTTCGACAGAAGACATGCATATCACAATGTTCAATAGTATATGCCATGAGAAATATTTCATATTATTGTCCTTTCCTTATTAAAAATACGTTTGCAAGGAATCTACCAGAATACGCATCTTCCTTGCAACGTTTTTAATGGTATTATTGCAAATATACTTGATAGGCCTATGTAAAGGGGCTATACTTCTGTCAGTTTTAACAATAACCTGAAACGTGATTGTACATTGGCATGTTGTTATGCTATCGCCCGTAGCCTATTGGAGTCTTTGATGCGTTATTATGTTTCTTTGTTGCTGATACCATTGCATTTAGTTGCCCTTTCCCCACGACTTCTTATTACCATTGATCCCAAAAGTCCTGTTACAGTTCAACAAGTTGCAACAGTGCTTGATGTGCATGTTGTGCCATACGGTGAAATGTTAGTGCTTGAAAAGCACATTAAAGAACTCGATAAATCTTCAGACAAGCATCGTATTATTCTTGAGCATGTGCCAGAAAATTTGTCTCGATTGGCGCGGTGGGTAGGATATGATTTTATGACTGTGACAGACCATGACGTTGAGATGGCTCGTCAGTCAATTCTTGCGCGAGAACAACTCATTCCGGTAACCGATGCCCATCAGCGACGTATCGATGCGCAAACGGCAGGAAAATTATATGCGCTGATGATGGAAGTTGATGATTTTTTAAGGCACCATCACCTGACCTACTGGGCTACCAGTGGTACCTTGTTGGGAGCAATTCGTCACCAAGGGCTTATTCCGTGGGATGATGATCTTGATATCTGTATGTATGCACACGAAATTCCCCACCTGCTTTCATTGCAAGACGAACTTGCGCAGCGTGGTCTGGCAATAGCGATGCATCCATTTGGCTGGTATAAGATTTATTGGGTTGATGGCCAAAAAATAGAGATTATTGATAAACACCGAAAAGCGTACCATTATGAAGATTTTTTTGAATGGACCTTCCCTTCAGTAGACATTTTTGTGATGCACTTAGATGGAAAAAATATGGTGAGCCATGTGAGTGAAAAAGCTAAATCGGTGTGGACAGGTGAGTATTTTCATGCACATGAATTGATCCCACCATTTACGCTGCTTCCTTTTGGGCCAATGTATATTCCAGTGCCGCGTAATACACATGAAATTTTGAATCGTATGTATGGTCATGATTGGAATGAGATCACCTATTGTGAATATGATCATCAGAAAGAGGATTCGATTCAGAAAATAAAGGTCGCCTTGATAGATAGATCATCAGTCCCATACTTATTACCGGTTGTGTTTCGAAATTCTAAGGTGTGAATTTGATATGCATATACTTATAATGACTGATCAAGTGCAATATCTGGAATAAGTGCTTTACGAAATTGTACTTATTTACTGTGTTTATCGGGCTCATTACAATGAAGTGCCTGCCCTCTCTTTCTGCGTCTTGCGCAACAGTTCTTCAATTTCTTGGCGCCCAAGCTCGTGTGCATATCCTATCATAGCATCGGTGATGAGTGCATCAGCATCCAGCAGTGTTTGCACCGCTTTTAAACAGTTGTTCTTTATTGCAGATCGCATAATAAATAAGTCTGATAAATCGTGAGAATTGCGTAAAGATGTCCCTAGTTTTTCATAGGCATTCAGAAGCAGTTTGGTAATTTCAATCTCATTTTCGGTACATGCAACGCGTATGCACAGATGATCGTTCATGGTGATGTCAGCGCCAAGTTCAATCAGTGTTTTGACGTTAGAAAAATGTTTATATCCAATCGCAACTTGGATCGCGGGCACTCGAAAATTTGGAGGAATATCACCTGTGTCATTAATCGGTATACCATTTCTTATCAGATATGTGATTATTTTATCAGTTCCTTTACCCAAGGCTGCGTGATGTAGGGCAGAAAATTGGTTCTTATCTTTCGCCATAATATCTGCCCTATTTTCAACAAGATATTGTACTATTGGCAGGTGATTATTCTTTGCCGCTGCCATGATACATGAGTAACCGTTCGGGTCTTGTGCATTTATATTCGCACCAGCCTCATGTAGCATTTTAACTATCGAGAGATTTCCTGATTCGGCTGCAAGCATGAGAGGAGTTGCGCCAAGCGTATCAACAGGATCACGAGCGTGTTTTTGCGCAATAAGAAACGATACCATTTTTTCTTGTTGTGATTCTACTGCGACGTGGAGTACTGTTTTATGATACGGAAATAGTATCTGATCAGCTGCAATGTCTGCGGTAAGTTGCTTACGGATATATTCAATATCACCCACAGCACAAGCATGATACAGTTTTGCTGAGCGGATGAGAAGAGAGTTCTTTTTTTCTTTTCCCAGCTCTTCCAGCAATAGTTCAATGATATCACCACGATTATGGATACACGCTTCGTGCAATGGATGGCTTCTAGTCGCATTGAATTTTATCTGATCAGTACCATATTTAAGCAGCAATCTTACCATGTTTGATTTACCCACAGATATAGCATATTCAATGAGACATGGTTCATGGTTTTTTTGTGATTTCGTATTATTTGTATCCTGTTCACTGAGATCCGGCCAGGTATGTAATAGAAGTTCGGCGCATGCGACGTTACCATTAATGACCGCGTGTTTGAACAGCGTTTGTTTACTGTTATCATCTGTAATATATATGAGTAATAGTTTAAGGCAATCTACATGATCCTCTGCCGCTGCATGACATGCCGCATCATAAATAAGCTTCTCGCATTCTTCAGGATTTTCTTTTTTGAGTGATGCTATGCTGGCAAGTTCCTGGGCCAGTCTTTTTTCATCGCCAGTCCGAGTGGCAGATATCAGCATGGAATCTAAGCTAGTTCTATATCTGATGAGGGGCTCTTTATGAAATTTTTGAAATAAAGCAATCATTTCTTGCTTCGTATCTTTATTCGTGGCATACGAATATATTGGTATGCCGAATCTGGATAAATTGACAGGGTTTACGCCATGTTTTTGCATGATGTAGCCAAGCAGGCTATTCACTTGTGCCGTTTTACTGTGCTCGACAGAGCGTGCCAATAATCTGGTTGCATCATTCAGACTCAGGTATGTAAAAGATGGATCGATCAGTAAATTTTCTTCATTGTGCCTTGAGGCAAATTGCCAGAGAAATTTGCAAACATGCATAACTGGATTTCTACGAGATGCACTGACGATATAGTGCCACATATCGCCTGGTAAGTAGAATTCGACCGACTGTTTGGCATCATTGGCAAGTATGCATGCCATTGTTTCTGGCACTTTAAAAGCGAGTTTCATGCTGTACGCAGATGATGAGATGCTTATAAGGATACAAAGCGCAATGCGGTAGCATTTCATAATACTTCCTTGCGTGAATTGTTAATTTTCCGAGATATACTGGCCCCAAGGTACCAGAGAAAGGTCCGGTGTCAAAATTATTGGTGGTCTATTATGATGGACGTGCCTGCGTATCGTGTATAATTTCTTCTATCGTGGTAGCCTCCAGAGTGCCTTCATCATAGAGTTCTAATGCTATGGTTTCCAAGGTGTCCTTGTGCGCGAGCAGTAGGGTCGTTATTTCGCGTTCATAGTGATCAAGGAGTTGCATGGTGTCCTCATATTTTTTTGCGTGTACGTTTTTTGGCAAGGTATCCGAATCAAAACCTTCAAAAATGACTGGCTTTAGTATGTCAAATGCTTGTTCTTTATCCTTACAATGGCAACTGTGGCCACAAGAGCCTATTAATATTTTTTCAGAAGCGATGCCTGCAAGGTATGCTTTGCACAGTTTGATACGCTCGTCGGCATCATAGACATTGATGGTGTCATGGTCATGACAGGTAAACATTTTCCCATATTCATACCGTTCTTGTTCTTTGATGGGTGCATTATTTTTGCCCAAAGCGCCACGCCACAATTGATTACCGATCAGTTCTTCTTTGAGTTTCACCATAATCGGTTTAATAGTGACCTTTGCTAATTTGGTATGGCAACCCAGTAACTGTATAGCCAGTGCATGGCCCGCAAAATGGGCAGCCAAAATGCGCTTTTCGTGTGCAGGAATATGCTTAAGGTCAGCACAGACAATACGCCGTAGTTCTTCATCGAGCGCTGCTTCAAGGTGTGCTTGCGTCAATGATTGCCCCTGTAGGCGTGCCCTTAATATACCATGGTCCATGAGTGTTTTGAGGCTTTCATATGATCTGCCGTCAGTTTCACGAGACAATTTTTTACAATTAAAGAGGCCTACATTTAATGATAATTTTTTCATGTGGCGGGTAAAGAACTGTTCTCGCTCATATTGATTTGGAAATTCAAAATGGACCACCTTGCCGAATCTGCCATGTGTCAACAAGGCGAAATCAAGATATTCAGGCTTATTAGTGGCTCCTATAATGATGACTTGTTTGGTCGGATCACTATCATTATCAAGACCGCTCATGCCTTGCAATAATGCACTGAGTGTTTCGTTTTTACCAGATCGTTGCACGTTGAGTAAATCTATTTCATCAATAAACACTATACAGGGTGCCCATGATTTCATGATATCCAGACAGCGATCTATGCCCATTATGTTAATGGCGACTGCGGGCAGCGGAATAAATTTAATCTGTTCACCATGCAGTGCCTTTATTTCACAATAGAGTGCTTTGGCAAGCTCAGTTTTGCCTGTGCGCGGAGGCCCAGTAAATAAAATATGATTAATGCGTTGTCCCCGTCGAATGTAACTTTCTGGATCTGCCATATAATTGATCAGGTATTTACATTCATTTTTGGCATGTTCAAGGCCGATCAGATCATCAAATAATACTTTTTTGCCGATGCCATCTAATTTAGTTATTTTTTCTACGTATGAACCACCCATCATTTTATAATGAAAGGTCGTGATATGTTTGTGGATCCACGGTTGTGTGGATGTTTTCCAGCGATTGACGATAGGGTCTTTAATCAAATAATATATAAAGGCTCCAAATGGTAGTAGATTGAGACCAAAGGAAGCAAGAAAGCGTTCCGTGCGTCCTAAAAATTTTAAATCATTATCAAGAATGGGAGCTTGTTCCTGAGTGGCGGGTGCTTGTCCTTGAGCAGGTGCTTTTTCTTGTGTAGGTGCTTTTTCTTGTGTTCGTTCATGACTAAAGTAGTTCCGCAGCGATTCAGGGGTATATGGTTTTCCAATCCATGATTTTGCCCAGGTATCCGGGTATAAATGCCAATACATATAAAGGCAGCCGAGAGCTACGCCGCTGCTGACGATGCCATAGGTGCGCACATAATGGAGTAGATATTTATCGCATATACGATAGGTTTTATTGTACCAGGCAAGGCCTGCATTTGCGGTACTGCTTTTTAATTGTGAGAGCTTTTTTTCAGTATCAGTAATGATTTGCTCAAGTGTTTCTACATCAATAGCGTTATTCTTTGCGCGCGTTTGGACGATGGTCTGTTCGCTTTCAAAAGCAGTAAATTCGATAAATTGAGTATCAAATGCTTTTTGCACATGAATCACCGCATTATGGGCGAAGGTAACAATGAATTGTATCGTCTGCAGATCATTGCTTACGACCAGTATATTTTTCTTACTTTCAATATCGCGCATCATGTTTTGTATAGTAGAAAGGATGCCTTTTTTCTTTTTAATGGTTTTAATTTGGTTGTCGTGAATGATAAAGGATAGATCAGATAAAAGAGCGTGTATGGTTTCAAGTTGTTTTTGTGTTGAATCGATGAGTAGTTCGACTATACTATCGTTCATGGTATGACCATTGGTCATATTGCTGTGGTGGGTGCTAGTCTTTATCATAAGATGCGTTATACTAAGACCGCTAGTAAAAAGTAGCACTATTAATTTTATTCTTTTTGAAAAAACCATTGGCGCAAGCTCCATTATATATAGGGTAAGGTGCCTCAAGAAATATGTTATATAGTATACTTTTAGATGTGGCTTGTAAAATTCTCTTTATTATCAAAGGATTGTCTATGATCAACAGAACGGTAGTATTTGGTGCAGTAATGATTTTTTTGAGTCTGCTCGCGGGGCTTGCATTTGGCTATCGTCGCTGTTGGTCTGATACGTGTAAAGCGCAATCAAAACCAAAACATCATATCAATATAAAACGAGTGCTTGATAAAGAAAACGTGGTGCCCGTTCTTATTATAGGTTCTGGGCCCGCAGCATTGTCGGCGGCTCTGTACACCGCGCGTGGTGGTATTGATACGTGGCTTACCGAAGGGCCAAAACCAGGCGGCCTTTTGATGGACACCACCGAAGTTGAAAATTGGCCAGGCACTCCCAGTATCATGGGACCTGAATTGATGAGTAACATGAAATATCAGTTGACACGGTTCAAAGTACATTTTATTGATGATGTCGTCAAAGCGGTTGACTTTCATACGTGGCCTTATCGTATTACTTTGCAGGATGGTTCACTTATTAATGCAATGTCAGTGATTATTGCCACCGGCGCTAAACCAAAATTGTTGGGTGTTGCCGGGGAAACTAAATATATGGGCCATGGCGTAAGCAGTTGTGCAACCTGTGATGCGCCATTTTTCAAAAAGGATGAGAATGTGGTAGTGGTCGGCGGCGGAGATTCTGCCGTGGAAGAAGCGGTACAGCTGGCAAAGCATGTCAATCAGGTGACTATCCTAGTGCGTAAGGAAAAAATGCGGGCGGCCTCCAGTATGCAGGATAGATTGCGCGGATACAAAAATATTACCGTTAAATATAATCTTGAAATGCAAGAAATCGTGGGCGATGGTACCAAAGTAACGAGCGTAAAATTGATGAATCATGAAACGGGCGAGATACAAACTATGGATACTGCCGGTGTATTTTTAGCTATTGGCCATGATCCAAGTTCGCAGGTATTTAAAGGGCATATCGATATGTGTCCGATGGGCCATATACAGATGTTTGATCGTACGCAAGGCACCTCTGTTGCGGGTGTGTTTGCCGCGGGTGATGTAGAAGATAGTCGGTATCGTCAAGCGATTGTGGCAGCAGGACATGGCGTGAGCGCGGCACTTGATGCGATTGAATTTTTAAATGAAATAGGGTTTGATGAAACCGTATCAGCGCATGTCAGGAAACAATCGTCTATGCTCGATCGCGCGCGGCCCAAAGGTAAAGTAGTGAGTGTTTCTACAGCAGCACAATTTGAGGAATTAATTGCCGCCAATAAGGTAGTGGTTGCTGATTTCTTTGCTGATTATTGTCCGTCATGTATGCAGATGTTGCCCGTATATGATGCAGTATCCGCTGATTTTGAACAGGTTGTTTTTGCAAAAATTGATGCCAATACCGGAGCTGATATTATGCAGAAATATTCAGTTAATAAAGTGCCCTATTTGCTGGTGTTTAAAGATGAAGCGCTTGCGGCTCGCTATCGAGATACGATGAGCAAAAAAGAGCTTCATGATTTTGTGGAGCAATTTGTAGCGTAATTTGTACAAGCTATGCGACTTGATCTGGGACTGAAAAATGTGTGGACTTATCATGCTCGTCTAGGTTTGTATCCCGTTCTTCATCTTTCTCAACTTTTTCTTTGTGTCTGTATTCATAATATTTGGTTGCCATGTAGTAGACGGCAATAAGTGCAAGCCAGGTAGCAGGGTGGGAGAGTATGTTTTTAGTGGTACTGTTATGATTGACACGTAGTTGTTGCTCCAAGTGGTGTATCCTGTCGGCTAACACTTGTGTGGCTTGGTTTGTATCATGAATAAGGCGTAATGTTTCAGTAATGCTCACAATGTTGTTCTGAAGGTTAATGATAATCTTATCCTGCTGGTCAATGATGGCTTTTAATTGTTCTTTGGTGAATGGTATGAGTGCTCCTTGTGTGTCTGAATACATCCCCGCAATGGACTGGCAGGCTATTGCCCAAGGCACTACAAAGAGCGGTATGATTTTGTGCATGCTCAACTCCTTTTTGCATAATGCCCAATAATCTTTGGTTTTCAGACTATTCTATGTATAGCATGAGAAGTTGAAAAAGCTCAATGTAAATAACGGGGACTTAATTAGTATGCTGGATTGGTGGTGTTATCTTGCGTGTCTAGCTCAGTCTGTTCTTTATCATCTGACTGCGTATCAGAATCTTTTTTCTGGGATATCCAATATTTGTAGAGTGCTGCGCCGGCCAATACTGCCCCAACTGCAAGTAGGGTGTAGCAGTTGCAGATAGCACGAAATGGTGATGGGATGAGGGATGGGTTTTCTATACGTTTTTCTACTCTATTGATTTCCTGGTAATAATAAGCAGGCAAGTTGTCGTTTTTTCTCTGTTGTCTATGTTGTATGATTTGGTAGGCCTCACTGTTTCTGTGATTTTCACAGTAATGGTTCCAAGCTAAGAACTCTGTCGATTCTCCATAAAAGACATCTCCTCGTAAACTTATAGCGTAGGTAATGGTTGAACTTGTACGATATACCGCAGGAACGGTTTTTTTCTCTGTAATTCTACAGATTTTGCATTCTTCCATGCCCCAGAGATTGGCGGTAGCCAGAGTAAACAGGAGTAACAATATCAATTTTTTCATCTTATATCTCCATAAACGGTAAAAAAATCCTTACTACAGAGTATTTTATTTGGCTCCTGAAGTCAAAGGGGGTAATAAGTCTTTTTTGTTAAATTATTGCAGTCTGAAAATTTTTAATGTTACTATCAGTAATGATATGAGTGAAAATAAGAAAAGAGCACGCTTATTGGAGATAGGGCCATGAAGGCAAACATACATACCCAGCATTGGATACGACGACAGATGATTTTCAGTGTCGTCTTCATTGGTATGTGTGGTGTTATGCAGGGTGAACAAGAAGCGCAGCTTCCTGTATTGCCGGTTATGGTGCCCGATAGCCAGCAGATGGTACCTGAAGCGGATGCAAAACAGGCAATACAACAGCCGGCTATATCGGTACTAGCACCGCTCGCGAATCAAGATAAACGGTCGGCAGGGTGGTTTTGGAGTAGAGTATGGCGCTGGTGGTATGAAAATACCCAAGTTGGGTTTAGTGCCGTTGAATCTGAGCATGGTAAAGTACTCCGGGCCCTGGAAGGGCCAAAGGGTGCGATAGTCGAGCAGGTTACTATTTATCCAAAGGTGCATGCTCAGTCTGAAGAAACGATGATCAGAAAAGGTATTTTAGTACGCTATAAAACAGCACACGCGACCGTGCTTATGTGTCACGGATTCATGTGTGATAAATATGATTCAGGGGCGTTGCGTACTATTTTCGAGCCGGGCAAATATAATGTGATGACCTTTGACTTTCGGGCGCATGGAGAGGAAACCGCTGGGCAAGCGTGTTCTTTTGGCAGACATGAATCACAAGATGTTATTGCAGCGGCACAATTTTTGAAAAAGCATCCGCAGTTAAAAGATCAACCATTGTATGTGTATGGCTTTTCAATGGGGGCGGCTGCATCTATTGAGGCACAAGCACAGCAGAAGCTCTTTGATGCAATGGTGCTCGATTGTCCTTTTGATTCGGCAGAAAATGTCATTAAAAGAGGGCTGGAGAATTTAAAATTTTCTGTGTTTGGCTATGAATTTGAGGTACCAGGGAAATCATATTTACAAAAATATGCGTTTAACCCATATGTGCAGTCACTCGTAAAAGCAACCTTACGTGCTATTGCCCACTGGGATACCAGAAATGTAGCCACTGATATTTGTCCATGTAATCCTGCTGAATCGGCGAAAAAAGTTGATGTGCCATGCCTCTTTATCCACTGTAAAAATGATGAAAAAGTGCCAGTTAAGGCATGCAAACTGGTCTATGATTCGGTCGCCGGGCCTAAAAAGATGTGGGTTACTAATGGTCGCCGTCATTTTGATTCTTATTTTAATGATCCGGAAAAATATGCCCATAATATTCGGCAATTTTTGGATCAAGCAGCGCAAGGTTTATTAACTAAAAATAGTGTCAAAGAGGTTGTAGAAGACGTAGATCACGAGAAGAATAGTTCTTAACGAATGGAGAGTTGTATGAATAAACATAGTATAAAGCTTCTACTATTGATGTTGGGATTTGTGCATATAGCAGGTACTGCTATAGCACAGCCATATCGTTGTCCTGCCTATGACCCGCATTGTTGTATGCCAGGGGATGTAGAATGTTGTGATTATGATGATCAGCAGTGCTATAATGGTCCTATTTATTATGAAGATGAGCCCTATGCCTATGATGGTTTTTGGGTGGGTGGCAGACGTCACAGACGCAATGAAGGAGATAGGGGTGGTGGCAGAACAGGTAGTCGTACTGGTCGCTCAACTACGCGGCCTTCAGGACCAAGTCATGCAACCATGAGCCGTACCCCAGTCAGCGGTGGATTGATGAGTGGTGGACATATGAGTGGTTCCATGGGCGCTGGTGCTACTACAGGGCACGGTCATCGCTAGCGCGAGATGATAGTGAGTTAAAAAGAGTATAAGCCTGGCTTACAAAGCTGGGCTTTTTTGTTATGCTTCTTTTTTGTGCATAGGTGATGCACGTCTTTACCTTAAGGAATTTTCATCATGATGAATATAACCGTCAGTGATAAATCAATGCTCTCTCATGCCGCAGGCTGTTACGTGCTCTGTGTAGCGGAGGGCTTTGATGCCTCAACACTACTCAAAGAATGGATACCGCACTCCGATACGTTGCTTTCATTACTTGCAAAGCGAGAATTTACCGGCAAATCGCAGCAACTGTTTTTTACTCATATGGTGGTAGATGGTAAGATTCATTATCTGATACTGGTTGGCCTTGGCAAAGGTGTCGATAAGAACAAGATTGATATAGAACAGTATCGGCGTGCAGTAGCGCGTGCCATTAAAGAAGTCATTAAACTCAAGACAGAGACGGTGGTGCTACAATTGCCTACAGCGACCCTTTTTGGCGTAGAGGTACAGTATCTTGCGCAACAAACCGTAGAAATCAGCATGATGGCATCGTACCATTTTGATGACTTTATTACTGATGCCTCACGTAAAGAGGCCGTACTCTATGATATGGTTATCTGTGTTGATACGAAACATACAAAAGCAGTCAGTGATGGGGTGAAAGTAGGGCAGATTATTGGCCAGGCGGTTAATCGTGCACGCCATTGGATTGATCTACCGCCAAGTACGTTAACGCCAGCTTTTTTTGCGCATAAGGCACAGCAACTTGCCAAGGAACATGACGTGACGATCCAGGTCTTTGATGAAAGGCAGATCAATGAAATGGGCATGGGAGGATTGGCTGGCGTATCGCGAGGTTCTGACGAAGATTGCCGTTTGGTTATTGTAGAATATAAAGCAAAACGTACCACCGCACCGACCATAGCGTTTGTAGGCAAGGGCATTACGTTTGATTCAGGTGGTTTGAGTATTAAGCCGGCAGATTACATGGAGTGTATGAAAGATGACATGTCTGGCGCAGCAGCAATTATTTCTACGGTGCATGCACTTTCCCATTTAAAACCGGATGTGAATGTCATAGGGCTGGCACCTATTGCGGAAAATTTACCAAGCGGTAAGGCGCTCAAGCCGGGTGATATAGTACGTTTCTATAATGGTAAAACGGCAGAAGTACGCAATACCGATGCAGAAGGGCGCCTTATTTTGGCAGATGCTCTTTCCTATGCGGTCAAACATTATAAACTTGACGCCATTATTGATATCGCAACACTGACTGGTGCGTGTGCACATGCGCTTGGGCCTTTCTATAGTGGGCTTATGAGTCAACATGATGCGTTGGTAGACGTTATTCATGCATCGTCTGAGCGTTCTGGCGACCCGGTATGGCGTTTGCCTATGAGTGATGACTATAAAGTTGCCATACGATCCGAGGTTGCTGATTTATGCAATATTGGCTCACGCCAATACAAGGCGGGCGCCATTACGGCAGCCCATTTTTTACAAAGCTTTGTCGATACAGTGCCCTGGGCACATCTGGATATTGCTGGTACTGCATTTGACGTGCCTGCAATTCCTTATTACCGTCCGGGAGCTACGGGAGCTGGCATACGACTACTCATTGATGTTGCTATGAACTGGCAAAGATAGAACTGATTAAGGTAAGGCGCCTGGCACAAAATTGCGGCGCCTTATTTTTTGCACCCTTTATGTCGCATAACGCGTTACTTATGACAAGTTTATTCTCCTGCCTTACTCGCGCAATTTTGCTTTATTGATTTTTCCGCTGCCGGTTTTTTATACTGCTGATAATCATTGGAGGTAAAAAATAAAATGAAGTTTACTACTCTTATCTCTCGATTATTTTTTTTAGTTTTGCTGGGCTATCAGGGTTTTATCGGGGCAAGTTTGCCAGAACCCAGTGCACCTCCTGTAGAGGGTGAAATTACTATGCCTGTGGCAAGTGCACCCCGGTCAATTGAAGAAGAGGCAGAGGCGGAAAAAAATTGGCTTGAATTCACGTCTCGATTTATAAAATGGGATGATATTGTTAGGCAAAATCAAATGGAAAAAAAATTCAATGATACATTGTCCGAGATAAAAGCTGTTAATATACAAGCTTTTCATTTATTTATTGAACAATTGCGAAAATCACAGGATGAATTCGGTTATATTTCTCGCGCGGATGCCGAGAAGCATTTGAATAGTGTGTATAAAGAAGCTAAATTTATTTTATGGGCTGATATTAAGAGTGGGAAAGAAACCTTTGGTGGTAAATTGTCGCATTTGAAACAAAAGTATCCGCAGGATTACGCTACCCTAGAAAAGTCTCTACAGAATTTAAGAAAACAATATATCGATGCTATTTCTCGTGATGATGCTACCAGATTGGTGACAGACACCTATGATAGGGTTGCGTATATGCGGTGCGATGATATAGAAACCGATAGATCGTTATCTGGCAAATTGGTCTATATTAAAACGCATAATGAACAAGCATATAACGAGCTGATACAGTCTTTGCTAAAACTTTGTACAAATGGCCGTATTTTGAAAGATACCGTCGAGGCAAAAGTGTACGCTGTATATGTACGAATTTATGGAGCGCGTACGTTAGCCGCTACCCTTTATTATGCTAAAAGTTTTGCACAGACCACTTACATTTTTATGGCAGAATATGCGGTTCCTGGTGTCTCATACGTGTTTAGTAATAGTTATGCATTTACGAAAAAATATGGCTCTCAAGTAGTTGAAAAAGGTCAGAAATTTCTTGAGCAATGGAGAAAAAAAAGTGCGATGGTAGGACAAAGAAGACGAATTAGACAAATGTCTTACCGCTCATCACCCACCCCCCTGACAGCCCAATAGTGCCCCCTCCGGCTTTTCCTTTCGCGCTGCCCGTTTTACGTGCTGTACGCTTGACAGCGTTTACGCACGAACGGACAGGTTGCGCTCAAGGCCTTACGCCTTCGCGACTTTATAAGGATTTACTATTTTATCATTCCCCAAAAGGGGTGCCACCATTACTGATCATTTTTTATCACTATATTCTATCGCCTGAGTAAACTCGGCGGTAAATGTATCAAATCCTTCTAATGTGAGCTCAGGTGCATGTATTTTTTTCCATTCGCCAAGAGATACTGGAAAGTGCGGTAATGCCAACATCAGAATCTGTTGCGCAAACATACGTATTTCAAATTGTGCGCCGGGATGCAAACGTAACTTACAAAAATGCATTAATGAGTGCAGGTTACAGGTATATATAAATTGGGTATAGGTGCACAACGGCAAAACCCCCCGCGCTAATTCTCTGCATACACCATTTTCGAGTAAATGTTCATACGTTTGCACACTAGTCTTAATACTGTCGGTGTAGCCCTGCAAGAATTGATCATTCTTGAACGCCCCCACAGATGCTTGTTTATTAGCGGTGTCTTGGTAGCGCCAGTGTGGTGGGATATAAAATTCGAGCGGTGCCTTAACATATCTATAACTGATCTCATTATATGAATTCATACGATGTCGCATCCACTGACGAGTGACAAAAATGGGTGCTTTAACGCGAAACGACAATTGGTTATGTTCAAAGGGACTCGTGTGATTATGTTCGAGTAAAAATTTTATTAATTTAGCATCACGCTCGGTTATCTGAGTTACAAATTTACCATATGAAACGCGTGCCGCATTTGCAATATCAACGTCTGATCCTGAAACGCGTATCAATTCAATGGAACTAATACCATCACGTAATGGATCTATGCTTTTTTCTAGATTGTTTTGGATGCTAGAAGAGTTCCCCATTGTTGTTTGTGCATTTTCTGACGTCATCAAATCCTCGCCATGTGTTATGTGCCAACACTGTATAGTTAATAACTACTAGTCTTACGTTATTTTAATAATGTTGCAATTCTTTTATACCGTTTGATTGTACCATATTGATAATAACGCCAACCATACATAAGGCGCACACTAACGCGGTATTGCCATAACTAATAAATGGCAAACCGAGTCCTTTTGTGGGCACAAGTCCCGTAGATACTGCCATGTTAATAATCGATTGAAGGGTAATAATAGTGGTAAATCCTATAATAGTGTAGCACGCGAATAGGGATGACATTTTGAGCGCTAGCCGTATACCAGCATATAAAAATGCTATAAAGAGACTAATAACCACAAGGCATCCAATAAGACCGGTCTCTTCTGCAATTATGGCGAAAATAAAGTCTGTGTGCTGCATCGGTAAATAAAAAAATTTTTGTTTTGAGTGACCTATGCCAAGGCCCCATAAACCTCCGCTACCGATTGCGATCAATGATTGAATAATTTGAAAACCAGCCCCCCGTGGATCTGTCCACGGGTTAAGAAATATAAGTATACGTTTTATACGATACGGCTGAGCCATAATTAATAAGATTCCTACCGGTATACACATGCCAACACCGCACGTGAGATAGTGCAATGGAAAATTTGAACACAATAATAATACTATTACCGTTGCCAAAAGTGTTGCCACCATCCCAAAATCTGGTTGTTTGAGTAATAAGAGGCTGACTACGCCTATTACTAGGAATAAAGGTATATATGATTTGCTTGGTTTCTTTACATTTTTTTCCAGGAAATATGCGCTGTATAATATCATCATTATTTTCAATAGCTCGCTTGGTTGAAAGGTGAACCGTGCAATGGTGATCCACCTGCTTGAGCCATGGATACGATGGCCAAAATATGGTACCAAGGTCAATACAGTCAGTATAATGGCAGCAAAAAAAACGTACGGCGTCATTCTTTTTATAATTTTGATTGGCAAAATCCATCCTATGAAAAGGCCAATGAAACCTATACACATACCGAGCATATGCCTTTTAACTGCATAATGGACGTCGCCATAGTGTTCCAAGCAATAGACGGAACTTGCTGAATAAATGAACATAATACCAATGATTAAGAGTGTTGCAATTATGGTAAGCCACAGACGTAGCTCTCGTTTTATTATAGCATGAGTAATCATTCCTAATCCCTACGCATGAATATACCGTGAAAAGAACATGACTATCGCCGATTGTAACATCCTTATTTCTCATTGTGCAAGACAGTTCTTATATGGGTACAACAAGATCCTTTTTCGCTTGAAAATAGTCTGTTATCAGCTGTTTAAAATAGGTACCCCGTACTTCATAGTCTTTAAATAAATCATAACTACTACCCGATGGGGAAAAAAGAATTACTTCATGTTCCTTTTTATTGCGCATACATTCTGTAAATGCTTCATCAAGTGAAGTATGGGCAGTTGATGGTATTGAGCAGGCGTTACACCATTGATGTAAGACGGGTGCCTCTGCGCCAAAGCAGTAGATCCTGTTAACCTTCCCCTTTAATACGTTCACCAGCTGAGAACGATCAACCCCTTTGCTTAATCCACCTAAAAAAAGAATTATTTCTTCTCCTGCCAAACGATTAATAGCCGAGAGGGTTGATGTGGGTGTTGTTGCTTTTGAATCGTTATAAAAAACGTTACGTTCTTTCGTTATTTTCTCCATGCGGTGTTCGGGTATTGAAAGATCTTGCGCGTATTGAGAAAGTGGATCGAGATCATATCCTAAAGTCTCAAGAACGACGCATATGGCAAGCCAATTGCTGACAAAGGTAATTGCTGGCATTGTGTGCATGGCAAGAAGTTCACGTCTACCATTTTTTGTATATTTACACAGTATGGTATCTTCTAGGCAAAAGAGCGCGTTCCCAAGCCTTGTAATATGGTCTTTTTGAGCAAGTGAAATTGATTCTTCTGCCATGACGATATATCTTTTGTGTGGGTATAGATCGTGTAGTCTTGCAAATAAAGCGAACGGAATAATGGCTATGTGCTGTTCTGCCTGATGCGAAAAGATATTAGCCTTTGCAGCGAGGTATTGCTCCACAGTGTGGCGATCAAGATGATTAGGGACAAAATTGGTCCACAATGCTATCTCGGGTGCAAATGAGGTGCAGTATTCTAACTGGAAACTGGATACTTCGAGTATTGCTATATCATAGTTTTGCGGTGATTCTAGCACACTAAGCATCGGAGTGCCAATATTTCCTGCGACTGCGGGCCGTAGATTATAGTTGGTAATTAATTGGCCAAGCAGTGTCGTCACGCTTGTTTTTCCGACGGATCCGGTTATTGCTATAATTGGTTTTTTCCAGTGCTGATAAAAAAGATCAAGCTCCGTGCGCCACTTTTGCTTATATACACTATAATAAGGTCGAATATCGATACCTGGACTTGCGATTATGAAATCCGCCTGTCCAAAAAAGGCATCTTTTTGATCTTGCGTGAACCAAGTTTTGACTAATGGATTTGGTATTTGTTTTTGATCCATACCAATAATGGTGGCACCCTGCATTTGCAGAAATTGCGCTGCAGAAGAGCCAACTTTACCAAATCCCCATATGCCAACTGTTTTATTCTTGTACATGGTAGTTTCTCATAGTGTTTTAATCAGTGCATAGCATGCATGGATTTTGATTATAAAAGAAAAGAGGAAGGTGTCAAACCTTCCTCTTGAATCGACAGATCTCTAATGATTTAGAGCGAAATATTCGATCCAAAGGCTGGAACAACCGGTACATTGAAATCAGTAGATCCTACGGTGGTATCCCATACGAGTGTTCCCACGAAATTGGTTATTATGCCTACTTGTGGGCTAATTATTCGTGATGTATTTGGTATAGTCGGTTGAACACCATCGGTATTGATAGTAAGAATCATGATAAGATTACTTGGATTTCTTTGCGCGATATTATTGGTCACTCGTATCCCATAGTCCACATTTATTACATAGGTACCGACGCCGTTGTATATCGCTTGGAGGGAATTAGTTGTACCGACTATGATACCTGCCGCGCCATTGAATCGTGCTTTACAATTATTAATCGCGGTATCGACAAAGAAAGCTATATTTGACGCACCATCAACTTGAAATCCATAAAAGCCATTTCCTTCTGCTGAGCAATTTTCTATTTGTGCGCCCCTATTGAGAGAGGTAGTGCGAAGACCAGCGCCGGCATTGTTGTTCAATATACAATTTTGCACAACGCGCCCAAAGCCACCACCAAAACCATCACCATCAAGAAGTATACCATTTCCCGCTCCACTTACTACGCAGCTATCTATCAAAGTGCCATTGGCCGTTGTCGTTATCCCATTAACTCCTGTGCTTCCTCCCAATATCTGACAATTGATTACTGAACAGTTATCTGCGCCGTTTGTGATGCCAATTCCAACGAATGTACCAGATCTTCCGTGCATTGAACAATTTCTGACAGTTATGCCCGTATTAGTGAGCAGCATGGTATCAGAATCAATGTCGCCGTTTTCTATGATGCAGTTAGTACCAGAGCATTGTACAGCTCCCCCATTAAAAGAAGGATTGGTGTTTGTTCTTATCATGGGGAATTGGTGTAAATCTAGTACGACATCGTTGCTCGCAATATTTATGGCAGGGGAGGCGGTGTACGTGACAGTCTCAGCCAAGCAATACTTGCCTGGTTGCGTGATAGTATAAATACCACCACCACCAATATCAGCCTGGGTGATCATAAAATCACAACCAGATGAAGCTAAGACAAGGCTGCAGAGATTGCTATCTGGGGTGCCAAACAAGTCAGTACCATTATTGTGAACAGAGTTATTACACACAACTAAGCCGGTACCGGTATTGAAAATGCCATAAAGAGCGTTGTAGGCGGAAATAGAATTTCTGATTTCACAATCATTACCGGTGACGTAAAAGCCCGATCCTCCGGGGATACCCAAGGGAGCAAAAGCACTGAGTTGATGGTTCAAGGCAATACAATTATAAGTGATATTATTGGATCCGGCATCGAAATAGAAGCCGACCGAACCAGCCGAGGAGGGAGTAGGTTGAGCAGTACCGCCCATAGAGGTACAGTTTTCTAAAAAGTTATTACTACCGACAATAAGATAGCCTACGCCGGTGACGGTAAATGGGCCTGAATGCGAACCATTGAAATGAGACACGGAGCAATTTTTGAAGGTGTTATTATCACCATTGATAAAAAAACCGTTTAGAAAGGGTCCTGTAGCGGAGCAGTTGGTACATTGAGTGTTATCCTGATTGATGTAGAAAGCGGAATTGGACTTAAAGACAGCTTGATTGTCAGTAGATGCGAAGAAGGCGACATGCACACCATCGATGATGCTGTCCGCGGAACCACTCAAGCCAATGCCCGCTCGTTGCAAGGGAACAACACCAGCTCCTAGATCAAGCCCTATGATAGTACCATTTTTAATCAACGTGCCTGGTGAATTTACTACGTCTATAATAGCAGATACAGTCTGACCATTTGTGGTTGAATTAATTGATCTACCTTTTAAATCAAATGATATATTGCTCATTCCTGATATTGTTATTGGTTGTGATGTTATTATATCTTGCGCAAGACACCAGTTGCCCGGTTGATTTATCGTAAATCCTCCCCCATTTGCATCAATATCATCCTGCGTGATAAAAAAATCACAGTTGCAGCATAAAGTTGTCGTATTGAGTATGTCATCTTGTGTTATGCTTTGCCGATAATTCATGCCCCATAGATTCTCTCCTATTTGCGGGTTTATCAGCTGCGAGTTCACCTGTGTGGTATGTGTAGCATAGACAGCAAATATGCTTAGCGTAGCCACCAGATTCTTTAGGGTCCTCATTATATCTCTCCGTAGTAGGGGTTATATATATACTTTTTTGTAGACTATAACGCGGACCATAAAAATGCAATAACTTAAATGTTGACTTCCAAAACTGTTTGTGCACATGACAACAAATATCAAATGATGTATGCTACATTACCATTGTACCTCATATACGTTTTATAAAGGTTTTTTGCTATGGCAGAACATAATGATCAGAACCAAGTCAGTTATAAAAATACGCTCAATTTACCCCATACTGACTTTCCTATTCGTGCAAATCCACAAGAAACTGATCCTATGCTTATTATGCGATGGCAAGAGGAAGATCTGTACAGACGGAGTTTTGACCGCAATGAGGGGAATACAAAATTTATTCTCCATGATGGCCCGCCATATGCCAATGGGCATATTCATCTCGGACACGCCTATAATAAAATTTTAAAAGATATAATACTCAAATCGAGGCGCATGGCTGATTTTCACGCGCCGTGTATGCCAGGTTGGGATTGTCATGGATTGCCCATTGAACTCAAGGTTAGCCAAGAAAATCCTGGTGCTTCTGCCCATGCACTAAAAACAGCCTGCAGGTCCTATGCGCAACGATGGATTGATATCCAGCGGCAAGAATTCAAACAACTCGGGGTCCTCATGGACTTCGATAGACCATACCTTACCATGAGCTTTGCGTATGAACAATCTATTCTAGAAGCCTTTGGTACCTTTGTGGCAGAAGGGTACATTGAACGTAAAAACAAAACAGTGCCTTGGTGTATCTCCTGCCAAACGGTTTTGGCTGCTGCGGAAATAGAGTATGAAGAACGTAAAGACCCATCGTTATATGTGAAGTTCGCGTTGGAATCTTCTGCGGTTGAGAAATTATTAAAGAGCACATTAATACCAGCGATTAATACTGCTACGATAAGCGTGGTAATTTGGACTACAACCCCATGGACGTTGCCACTTAATCGGGCTGTACTTATGCGACCCAATGAATCGTATAGTATTTTGAAAGTCGGCGAAGAATACATGATAATTGGTACTGCCCTAGTACAAAAATTCTGTGACCTTATCAAAGTTGTGCCTATAGTAGTTGCTACTATCAATTCCGATGCACTCATAGCGATGGGTGCACGCTTGCACCATCCCTTTATTGCTGATCTATTGGTACCCCTTATAGCGGACAATTCAGTCGAACTTTCAGAAGGCACCGCGTTTGTTCACTGCGCACCGGGTGCCGGTCCGACGGACTATGAAGTGGGTGTTAAAAATTCTCTTGAGATTTATTCTCCTATTACCGCTGATGGCGTCTATACACCGGAAGTGCTTCCTAAAGAACTTGCAGGTATGTCTATCACAGATGCACAAGGGTGGGTAATAACGCGACTGCTTGAGCGCAATGCCTTGGTGCATAAAACGAGTATTAGGCACTCGTATCCTCATTGTTGGCGTTGCCACAAAGGTCTTATATTCCGTGCTACCAAGCAATGGTTTTTTGATCTGGCTAAAGGAGACATAAAAAATAAAACTTCGGCCACAATTAAATACCTGAATATGTATCCAGAGTCTTCACGCAATCGCCTGAGCTCCACGGTGGATGGACGCTTGGAATGGTGTATTTCTCGACAACGTGTATGGGGCGTTCCTATTCCCGCACTTATATGTGCAACCTGTGATTACACCTATATGAATGCTGATTTTATTGCATCGATTGCTAAAAAGGTTGGTGAATCTGGTATCGAATATTGGAATATTGCTGATATAACTCTTTTGATACCAGAAGATTTTACGTGTCATCGGTGTGGTTCTACTGCGTGGCAAAAGGAGATGGATATATTAGATGTTTGGTTCGAATCTGGTGTGAGCCATTATGCGGTACTCAAAAAAGAGGCATCTTTACAGTTTCCAGCCGATGTATATGTGGAAGGTAAAGATCAGCATCGGGCATGGTTTCAAAGCTCGCTTCTTATCAGTATAGCCCTGAATAATAGTACCTGTTCAAAGGGATTTTTGACGCATGGCTTCACCGTCGATGCGCAGGGTAAAAAGATGTCAAAATCTTTGGGTAATGTGGTTTCCCCCCAAGAAATAGTGAAGCAACTTGGTACTGATGGCCTGCGTTTGTGGGTAGCGAGCATAGATTATACCGATGATGCCATTGTTTCTGATGTGCTACTGAAAAACGTGCAAGAAGTATCTCGAAAGATACGCAATACCTGTCGTTTTTTGCTCTCCAATGTGTATGACTTTGATGGGGAACGTGACGCAGTACCTTTTGCGGATATGAGGATGATTGATCAGCATGCCCTGCAAGAGCTCTATCTCTTTAAACAGGCCGTTCTTAATAATTATGAAGAATATAATTTTACTGGTATTTTTCATCAGCTTGCAGACTATTGCTCAGTCAACTTGAGTTCTTTTTATTTAGATATCGTAAAGGATAGGTTGTACGTGGAAAAGGCAGACGGCCCGTTACGCCGTTCTGCGCAAACAGCCTGTTGGTATATACTTGATACGTTAACCAAACTTATGGCACCCATACTTTCGTTTACTGCGGAGCAGCTTTCTGACCATTATCAACGTAATAAAAAGGAATCTATACATTTGCAGTCGTTCTCTGGTCTTGAAGAAATAGCGGAATTTTGTTTATTGCATGCTCAAGCGAATAAGGAACGCTGGGATTTTATCAAGAAATTACGTTCAGCGTTGTTAAAATCTATCGAGGAAAAACGTGCACTGGGCATAATAAAACACCCCCTGGAAGCACAATTAATTCTTGCTATTAACTTTGAGGCACATCATCGGACCATGTTTGATGATTTTAAGAAAGACTTGAGCGCTCTTGATCAAAGCATAGAAGATTTTTTTAAGGAACTGTTGATCGTATCGCAGATTCATATACGCGATGCACATGCAGGCATGCGAGAATCGATAGTGTCAGGTTTATATGTTGAAGTATTGCAAGCCGATGGCCTCAAGTGTCCGCGCTGCTGGCAGTGGGATACTGCCAACCATGCACATAATTTATGTACACGTTGTTCTACGATAGTCGATTAATGAGAAAGGCCCGCTTTTATCGCGGGCCTATTTCAATACTAATCAGGTTAAATCGATATAAGATACACACCTATACTCATGAGTACGCTTCCTACGATACAGGATATACTGTATCCTTCGCCAAGAAAGAAGGCACACAATAAAAAAGTAAATATAAGGCTTAATTGATCTACCGCAGTCACCTTTGATGCTAAACCATGTTTGAGTGCGGTTGAGTAAAATATCCATGCAATACCATTAGTGATACCGGCTAAAACAACATATAACCCCTGTGTTTTATCGACAAAAAAGCCTTGGGTGCCTTGTGTAGTATTCAACACTAAATTGGTGACTATTAGGAATCCACTGGTAATCGCGGTATTTATAGTAGCAGCAGCGATGGGATTCATACTATTGTTCACTCCCATGCTTGATAAGATAACGGAGCACGCAGTCGTTATTGCTGAAAGCATAGCAAACATCAGCCATTTCATGATATTCCTCTATCCGATCTTTAATGTCATTATCAATCTACTATCGTCTTCGTCGTCTTGGAAGCAGAGTACTAAAGTCTGCTTTAAATGTGTCATTGAGTTCCTTCCATGCTTGCGCTAATGAAAAAAGAGTTAGTGCGGTATTATTGTGAATTTTGGCAACTTGTATATCGACAAATGGGTGGAATTCTTCGGGAGTTGCTTGCACAACAGCCTCCTTCTGGGATTCATCCCCCAAGTAAAAGAATCGTTTTTTTGGTTCTATGGTCAGGGTGGTTTTGTTGTCTTCAATGTCTTTTATTTCTTTACTGGTTTTACCGATTCGTTCGTCTTGTTTTTGCAGTATTTTTTCTATATTTGTTTTAATACGTGTCTTATCTTCTAGCGTATATCCTTTTATTTCCTGCGCTATATCACCCACTATTTTTTTCGCATTTTTCATTTTAGCTATTATGGTTTTTAAACCCTCTTCAATGAATTGCGTATCTAATTCCTCTGAACCCAAAAGAGTATTTTTCACCTCAGACAATATGGCGTGTTGTTCATATAATTGATCAATATCATCGAAGTTGTTTTCAAGTCGAGCGATGAATTTAGCAACAGCCTCTTTCTCTTTTTTTTCTTCCTTAGGCTCAGATTTTTGTTGCCCTTTACTACCCCCAGACCGTTTGCCAGAGATTGGCCCTTCCTCAAAGGCGTGTTCCCGTTTTTGTTTTGGTTCATGCCCCTTTGGGGATTCTTCGTGTGACGGTTCTTCTTTATCTTGCGCAGACACCTCTCTTTTTCCGCTAAGCGGTTGAGTGGATCGTTTTGGTGTCTCAAGAGAGGACGGCGTAGAAGGGGGTGTAGACAACGGTTGGCTGTAACCCGCGTGTGAGCTACTACTGTAGGGAGAATGTCCATACGATGGCATGCCATAGTCCTGAGTATATCCACCACCAAATCCCCCGTAAAAATCACTGCCTGTTGATTCGGCTTTCCCTGCTACTATCGTTGCGGAAGGTATGCGAGGCTTTCTGGATTCGGTTTCTGCTTTTTTTTTACTTCTTCCTCTTTTTCTCGCATTTTAGTAGCTTTAGGTTCAAAAGTATCGAATACTTTTTTCAATTCCGCTGGTAACTTAATACGATACAGGCTTTCAGTAAAGCCACTAATGGCGCGCTTGATAGCCGTTTTTGTATCTTTGGTGATTTTATCAATGCCAACCCCACTTGTTTTAATTTTAGGTTCATATTCACTCAGGGTGGTATTTAATTTTGCGACATTATTGTATAAAGATTCATTTTCTATAAAGGCATCAAGATATTTGAACTTATCTTTTCCTGGTTCTTTATCCATCAGTTTATTGATATCTTGACGCAGGGATTCTATTTCGGTTTTGACTTTATCCCACGAGCCGTCCTTAGGCCAGTCATAAATAACGCCTTTTTTACCCCAACGTTTGATTTTAAGCGATAGTTCTGGCACTGCTTGAATTTTAAGGAGAACGGAATCGGTTGTTTTGATCAAGTTATTGATCAATTCAAGAGCCTGTTCCTGCTTTGTCGCTTCTTTTTTGACTGGTTTTTCTTTTTTCTTTTTTTCCTTCTTAGGCTTTTCTTCTACGGCAGGTTCTTTTACTTCTGGTGCCGCTGTGGGCTCTATCCCTTCAAATATACCACCTAAGAATTGGTCCATTTCTTCGGGGCTCATCTGATTGGTAAGAAATTTTTCCAATACGGCCTGATCGGTATCAAGCATTTTCTTTTCTACTTGCTGTACCACCTTGTTAAATTCAGCCTGTTCTTCTGGCGGTAGAGATTTTACAAAGGTGTCCATTTCTTTAGTGGCCTGTTCTAATTCTTGCATCATTTTAGCAATGTCTTGATCGTTTGCCGGCGCACCCTGTGGAGATGTTGGGGCCATGGCAAGCAACGATAGGGTGCTGAGCAGGCTTACTAATGTAAGAAACGTAGATGCTTTTATAGGCATTTTTTTCATAGCGTTACCCTTTTATTAAAGTAAAAACATTCTTTCAATTGCTGTTGTTTGCTTCTTTCGCGATACAGTATACCCAAAAACTATCGTTTTTATAGCATCAATATCATTCTATAGAAGTATATATATAGTGATGATAAATTATTTGCAATAAAAGTCTAATATGGCTTATAAAATCTTGACCGATATCCGATTGCTACTCTCCTATGACCACCTCTTCGAGCTCACCCTGTTGCTTGGTAGATTTTTCTTCCACGACCTGCTCTTTGGTCTCTGGACCCACGGTACGTTCTGTACCCTCAAATATACCGCCCCATAATTGGTCTGTTTCGGCTTTGCTCAATCGGTTAGTGAGAAATCGTTCTAAGGTTGCTGGGTCCATTGTTTGCATTTTCTTTTCTACAAGCCGGACAACCCTATTAAACTCGTTTTTTTGTTCGGCGGGCAATGATTTGACAAATGCGTCCATTTCTTTAGTTGCCTCTTCAAGATCCTGCATCATTTGATCGAAATTTATTTTGGCTTCGTGTAACGCAGATCTCTCTTTTTCCTTATCTGTCCATTCTTGATGGGGAATATCAATAATAACATCCTTTTGTTTTTTTGCTCTTTTTCGTAATGTTGTTTCCTGTGCTTTGAGTTGTTCAAAAGAACGCACTTTTTGTTCCATTGACGTCTTCTTCATGGCTTGGCCAATAAAAAAAGATGTCATACAAACCATTGCCAGGCAATATGATATGCAGCGTTTCATTCATTTCCTTTTTTTTAGTTATTGGTCCCTTATAAGTTGATATTAATAACCTTAGTGGATTAAGATGACCAATATCAATATATTTGCATATCATACAAAGCCCGGATTTTTATTGTTAGATATTATGGTGGGCATAGTACTCATGAGTATTTTTATGCTGATTATTGGTTATTATACGTTTGCAATTGTAGAGCATCATCATGATACACAATTAACTCTACAGGCATTAGATGTGGCGACGCAATATCTTGATCGGTGTATACATATGCGACAGTTACCAGTCCATACAACACAGAACGTTGGCCAATTTTCTCTCGTCTGGCATACGCAACACCATGAGCTACCAGTATTATCGCGGGTACCAACACCTGTCCAGAACGACCAGAACGAACGGCCTCTTTTTAATGTCGTGAACCTTACCGTATCCTTCAAAACGTTACGTGGTTTTATCCGGTCACAGGTACTTGCAGGGAGCTTTTTTTCTACCGGGGAACATCGGTGAGAATGAATGATGGCTTTACCTTGATAGAGTGTATGCTATACATTTTTCTTTTTTCTCTGATTTGCACGCTTTGGTTTTCAAACACAGTGCGTATCTATAGTGCCATGCGCAGTACATATCATAAAAATCATACCATGCTTAACCTGTATACCGCATGCGATGCCTTGATTCGTGATATTCGCATGAAGCCGCCTATTGCTGCAGGTACTCTGTATTACCTACCTCAAGGCGTAGCGTGGCATTATACGTCCTATGGACACAGTGTTGGCTGGTTTTTACAGGATTGTTGCCTTATTCGTTTTGATGGCGTTTATAATGAGCGGTCTGATACCTGGTCTCATTGCACAAAGAGTGTCGTATGTAATGGGATGAGTTCGGTCTTATTTAGACCTCAGGAATCTGGCAACGCATTCTGTATTACCCTAGTGTCTGGTTCCATGAAGATGGAGCGTACAATATGGCTATAAACCGGCCTAACACTCATGGCTCAGTCATGGTACTCGTGTTATGTGTAATGACTGTTTTGCTGACGTTCAGTACTCTATTGGTACGGTCTTGCGTTCAGATCTTTGATTTGGCCCTTAAACGGGGTGTCTATGAACAACGGGTTCGGTCTTTGGCGGACCTCGCCGTGTATGCACAAGAAATAACAAAAATCTATTTACCAGTTTTATCAACGTTGTCTACCGGTACTTGTATAGTACATGCATTACCGGCGTGGCCACTTGGTATGGATACCCAGTATAGTGGCATGATTACTATTGAAATACAGGCCAAAACCATTAAAGTAAGGAGTGTTTTAGAAGGTGAGGGCAGCGTAGAAGAGATTACAAAGACCTATGTACGGGTCTGAAAAATAGAGGTGACTAGTTACAAAGAGTATGTTTTGCCTTATAATGATACGGTGTATTACCAAAATGAAAGGGCTGGCATGAAAATTTTTCTTAAAAAAGACGTTGAAAAGATAGGGTTGGCAGGGGAAATAGTGAAGGTCGGAGATGGCTTTGCGCGTAACTATCTTATACCGCGTGAGATGGCGGTTGAAATCACCGCTAAAAATGAAGATTTCTATATTAAACAAATTAGACAAGTATCAAATCGCAAAGAAGTCATTGCGTCAAAAACTTCTATGTTAGCCGAAAATATCAACGCCATGAAACTGATTCTAAAGCGTAAAACGCATGATGATGGCAAGTTGTATGGCTCTGTCAGTGTGCATGAAATTGTTGAATTACTTGCAGCACAGGGGGTCAATGTCGGTAAAAGTCAGATTATTCTTGATAAAACCATTAAAGCAAAGGGAAGTTACAAAGTGACGGTAAAACTTACCGCCTCGCTGCAACCGCAGCTTACGTTATTGGTAACACCAGAAGCTTTAGCCCAGAAATAAAATAATGTCTATGCGCACGACAGCATACTCAAAAAAGAATACTGAGCGCTCCACTGCTGATCAGCAGTCATTGCTTGGCAGAAGCTTGCCTGCCCATGTCGATGCTGAACGTGCGGTGTTAGGTGCATTGTTGCTCAATGATGAGTCGTTGTTGAAAGTCGCTGAAATATTAGTTCCCGAGGATTTTTATCGTCCTGCGCATATGCTTTTGTATAAGGCAATGCTCGATCTTGCCAATACCCAAAAACGAGTAGATCTCTTGACCTTGCAGGATATCTTGACGATACGCAAGCAATTAGAAAGCGTTGGCGGTGAAATATATTTATTATCATTACAAGAAGATATGAGCGCCTTGGGTCTTGTAGAACAGCATGCACATATCATTAAACAAAAATCGATACTGCGTAGCCTTATTAATTCCGCAGCGCATATCATTAGTAATTGTTATTCACAAGATGATATTAGTATTGATGCGGTATTGGATGAAGCTGAAAAGACTATTTTCCAGATAGCAGATAAGCGCACCGCTCAAAGTTTCATTCAAATTGATATATGGCTTAAAAAAACCTTTCAGCATTTATCTGACATTAAAATGCACAGTCGAGGAATTACGGGTATTCCATCTGGATTTTCAACATTAGACCGCATGACATCGGGCTTTCAAAATGGTGACTTAATAGTGATAGCAGGGCGTCCTTCTATGGGTAAAACTGCGATGGCATTGACAGTAGTTAATAACGCAGCTCGTCAGGGATATGGCATTGGCATCTTCTCGTTAGAAATGGCTGCAGAACAGCTGACGTTGCGTATGTTATCGAGCGAATCAGGCATTGCGCATCATAATATTCGTAATGCTACCATCACTTCACAGGAATGGATCGAGCTTACCAATGTTGCTACAAAACTTGCCGAATCAAAGATTTTTATTGATGATACTGCAATGTTGGACATTATGACCTTACGAGCCAAAGCGCGTAAGCTGAAAGCAAGCCAAGATATGAGTATTTTGGTTATCGATTATCTACAACTTTTGCATAGTAATCAACGACATGAAAATCGTCACCAGGAAGTATCCGATATTTCTCGTTCTCTGAAGGCACTCGCCAAAGAATTAAATATCCCCATCATTGCGTTGGCGCAATTATCACGTGCCGTTGATAGTCGCATGGATAAACGGCCGATGTTATCTGATTTACGTGAATCAGGTGCTATTGAGCAAGATGCTGATGTCATTGCGTTTTTATATCGTGATGTAGTCTATAACCCAGAGACTGAGCATCCTTCATTAACCGAACTTATCATTGGTAAACAACGGAACGGCCCTACGGGGACCGTGTATATGAATTTTGTAAAAGAACTCACCAAATTTGAGGAGGTCAACCATGAATCATTTAGATAATCGCGTGTCACTGTATTCAGTTGATATAGTGGTAAATACTCTTGCAGTTTTCATTGTTTGTGGCCTTATTTACAAAGGAACGATAGCGTTATTTGATGGAGATTCGGGATTAATGTTTCGCCTTGTTGAATCGAAGCAGAGCGAAATGCGCCTTTTTCACTCGTAATTCTTAAGGCATGGTTATCTTAGGTGTTGATCCAGGAGTGCGTTTTGCGGGGTTTGGTATCATTAAAAAAGAGGGTGCTGTGGTGTATCTTCTTGATTATGGGTGCCTTATTATGCCCCAATCGAGTGAATTACATCACAGAGTGGCTATGTTCAACGATTTTTTTGCAACTAAAATTACGCAATGGGGGGTAACTGACCTTGCTCTCGAAATACCCTTTATGGGTAAAAATGCTCAAAATTTCTTAAAGCTTGGTTATGTCCGCGGTATTCTCTATTTATTAGCAAGTAAACATAATCTTGATTTACATGAATATGCACCGACGCAGATAAAACAAGCAGTAACTGGCTTTGGAGGTGCAGATAAAGAGCAAATCGCTCGTATTATTCACCAACTTTTTCCCAAATTGAAGGCTACAGCTCGTGCTGACGTCACTGATGCCATCGCGGTTACCCTATGTAGCCTGTGGAAGTCGCATAAATCACAAAGCATTAAATGTTGATTTAGTAAGACCTTTTTTTATAGAGTGATATTTGTACATAGGGTTAGGGGGTCAGTGCCATAGGGGGGCATTGCTGTGGGTATACAGAATTTTAATTCGTCTTTGGCCATTCTTTCAGCCAAGGAAAACGATCCAGTGATGATGCATGTACCACTCACGTATAATGATATCTCATTCTTGCAAAATGCCTTATTTAAACCTGATATATATCACATCCTATTTCAGGATTTTACTACGTGTCAGCTTACTTTAAATGCCTGTATTCAATATTGTAATAAGACGGTCGGGTATCTGAGCAGGTTGCATACAGCATCAGATTCTCAGTTTATTTTTATAGATCTCCATACGGTGTTGCAAGATTATTACAGATTTGGCACACTGCATGAGTTTTTTCTAGACTATACACATATTGATTTACTTTTGATTGACCGTGACCCTTCTTTTTTTGCTTCTTCGTGGTTTTCAGAATTTGAAAAAAATATTGTTGACTTTAACATCCAAAATACTATACCTATATTTATAATCTCATACAAAGATGGATCACCTCTTTCTACAAAAAAATTACGACCTATTAACGTCTAAAAAATATAAGGCGGCAAGCTTAGCCAAGGGATAGGCCAATCGCTGATAATGAATATTATGTCAAAAAATCTTCCCTGAAATCGATCCTTTTTCGTGTCATAAGTTCAAGCTCCGCAATCACTATTAATACTTTATTACAAGACCAATAAAAAGCCGTTCTCTTACAACAAGGGGCGTTCCAAAAAAAGAGATGCACGAACTGTCTTTTATCTCCGGCGGTAAAAAAAATGAAGAAAAAACAAGCATTCCCGCGCAATGCTTTTCAATGTCATAATATGAAAGCTCACCAAAAACATTGCATTCCGCAATGGGCAAAAGCAAGCCGTTTTTGAGGGGGCGTGGAAGAAAAGGTCTGAACATTTCGCATAAGGAATTATTATTGTCAAAAAACTTCACCCCTTCCCCCGATAAATCACCAACCATTCCCATTTGCCACACCCTCTCATTTTTTTTGAAAAACCAAATTTTTAACCCTTCATTCATAACTTCTACAAAATAACCATCACGGGGACTAAACATAGTCGGATACGCAAGGGGATACTTGCTTTCGTATACAATGTGACATTGAGAAGTGGATTCGGCGAATAAGGGAACCATCATAAGAGAAAATATCGTTGACTTATCCTGGCATATACAAAAAAGTAGGTCATCTACCACTGTGGGATACCCATAATCTTTATGCGCGTCGGCTTGCAAGGCAAGTACGTTTCCCTCTATATCACTATAATAAATGCCATATCGATTACCGCGCTTGGCCTGAAAAACAAATTGTGTATCACTCACCCATGTCATCTGGGCAATATTATACAGGGGTTCATAGAGTTCAATTACCTTGGCAGATCGTTTGTTAAAATATTTGATTTTTACAATGCCATTATCAATGAAACTAAACCCACTTCCGTTCGGTAACAGCTGTACTTCTATCGGATTATATTGACCTGATAACACGCGTTCATAAGTACTCAGGGCCGAATCCCATAGATAAACATGCATATGACGATGCATATCTTGATGCATACAGAGTACTTTAGTGTCAGCTGAATGAGGAACGATTCCTATCGGATAGATATATTCAACTGCATAACAATGGCCAATTATAGATATTAATAAAAATAATAGTATGACCACATCCTCTCCAAACGTTTACGATAAGAATATAAGTAGTATACTTATTTTTTTCATAAAAAAACCACTGCCCTGATTAAAAACCAGGGCAGTGGAAAAAAGGAGAGTAGTAATGAAGCCTAAGATAAAGACTAGAACAACTGATAAGTATATTACGTCCAATCAATTCAATCTAATCTTGGTTTAATATAAAGGTATTTTGCTCGACTGTCAACATATTTTAAGATATAAAAACCCAATTCATAGCCTTTCTTTTCAGTCTGTCAATTTTACAACGAGTGGGTTATGGGGCAATAATACATTACGTAACGTCGACTGGGACATTGGACAGGTAAAGACAAGTTGGTTGTTTGTCGCTACCAGAAGAGAAACGAGCCATTCAAGCCGGTGCGTATCAAAATCGGTCATGAAATCATCAATCAATAAAATAGCAGAGCCATAGGTATTCGTGGTTATTTTTAAAAGCGCAATTTTCATTAAAAATAGGATAAGTTTTTGTTCTCCCCGTGATGCATATTTTCTTGCATTAAGACCATGAAAAACGATTTCAAAATCATCCAAGTGCGCGCCAAAAACCGATCGCTTTAATACCATTTCTTGAGAAACCAGATCCTGCGCTATATGCCGAAATTCGTTGAAATTTTCCCCGTACGGTATGTTTTTATTTCTATATGTCAGTTTTACCGTGATTTCTCCATCAAGCGTTCGCAATAGATTGTTTGTTTCTGCCTCTAAAGAAGAAAGAATCTGTATACGAGCTTTTTGTGTATCGACCGATATATGCCATAACTGTTCAGTCCATACACGATATAAATCCTGATCAAAGGTATCGATACGGCGTAACATAGAATTTCTCTGTTCTACAATCTTGCGCAGTCTCTTAATCAGATGTATATAATCTGGGCTTATTAAAAAGAATGCGCCATCAAGAAAGTCTCTACGCTGCTCAGGCGCGCCCTTGATAAGCAGTATATCGTCTTCCGTAATGCTAATAATGCGATAATAGTCCATTAACTCTTTATATGATGCAACGGCCTTACCATCTATTTTAACGACTCGTTTTGCTGATGAAAAACCAACCTGCACATCATGCCGGGCACCTTCTTTACACAGCAATACCTTAATAAAAAAAGTATCTTGATTGAGGTGCACCAGCTCTTTCTGTAAATGTGTCCGAAAGGAGCGTAAATAGCAGGTATAATGTAATGCTTCTAATAACGATGTTTTACCAGTGCCATTGTCACCTTCAATGAGGATAATCGAATTATTTAAATCTATGATGTTGTTGCCAAAGCATCGAAACTGATTTAATTGAATTCGTTCTATGAATACGGCACTTTTATTGTGTTGCATGTGTAGGGGCTACCGGCATCACAAGATACATCATTTGATAGGTACTATCGTGCGATTCAAAAATGATAGGTTTTGAGGCATTCTTTAAAAAGAACTGGATATTTTCTTGCGGGAACGATTGTACACCGCTTAATAAATATGGTGCATAAAATTTTACATCAAGTGTCTCACCAGAAAAACCAGTCAGCGGAAGCTCTTCTTGCAACGTGCCTACTTCCTTATTTTGCATGGAGACATTCATTTTGGCGTCACCGAAGGCAAACGTGGTGGCAATAAACTGTCCAGACAGAAGACAACAGGATCGTTTGAGTGTTTTTACAAAATGTGATCTATCCACACGCGCTGGTAAAAAATCTTTTTTATCTAAAATGGCGTTGTATTGAGGAAATTGGTCTGCAAGTAGTTTAGTAAAGAAATTAAAAGACTCCCCAGAAAACACAAGTTGATTTCCACAAATCCCTAAGAAAATTTGTGTGTCTTGACAACCTTCTATAATTTTTTTCAATTCGAAGACCGCTCTGCGTGGTAATAACCACGCTTTTGGTTCATCTAAGTGATATTTGTCTGATCGTACTTGGGCAAGACAATGACCATCGGTAGTTGTCATTTTCAATTCCTGCGCCGCTATTTCTAAAAATAAGCCATTCAGCGCTTGTGTAGCATTATTTTGTGGTATCAAAAAAGCAACTTTATTAATCATATCGATTATAAAGTTACGTTCAAAATGCATGAGATTTTCAATGCGCTCTGGAAATGGCGGAAAATCTTGAGCATCTTTTATGTTTAAGGCCAACTTGGCGCCCCCTGCGCGTAATTTTAGTTGATTTTCGTGTAGCGCACACTCTATTTCTCCATCAAGCTCTTTAACAAGTTCAAAGATTCTTTTACCGGAGACTAGAAAGGAACGCGGCATATCAATATCACCAGCCTCAAGGCGATAGCTCGCCTGCAAACTTATTTCTAAATCAGTACTTTTCAATACAAGTTCCTTATGCCCCACCTGAAAGAAAATTGAGGCCGTTGCATCCAAGGTCGTGCGTTTTGTACAAATAGGTTGCATGGCAGATAGGAGCGATAAGAATGATTTTTGTTCAACCGTAAATGTATTTTTCATATGAAACCCTAAATTTTCTTAATATAGATAGTATGCAGATGCCAAAGTTCAATTATACTCCTGCATCTATAAATTTAAAGAGCCGTTATAAACTATTTTGATCGCGGATGTTTTTTGTCATACACGTTTCTTAAATAGCTCTTTTCAACATGGGTATATACTTGTACCGTTGACAAATTTTCATGTCCTAAAATCAGTTGTAAAGAACGTAAATCCGCCCCCTTTTTGAGCATATGCGTAGCCAAAGAATGACGAAGTTGATGCGGAGAAATGGACCGATCGATACCTGTCAGTTTCCATAAATCGTTTAAAATAACCCAAAATGCTTGTCGTGTCATTGGTTTTATCTTATCGGCATACTGCGTTGAAAAAAGATACTGGATACCACTCCGTGTTTTTCGTTTTGCAGATGTCGTGCTATCTACATACTGCTTTATCATAGTACACAAAGTCTGTGTAATGGGAACCATTCTCTGCCTACCACCCTTACCAACAATGGTTATGAAGCCTGTATCATAATGAAGATCAGAGACCTTAATATTCACTAATTCGCTCACCCTGGCACCCGTTGCATACATAATGTATAGCATAAGTTTATTGCGTACATTATGCGCAGATGCATCCTTATCTGCGGCTTTAAAAAGAGCTTTAATATCAGCTTCTGATAAATAATGTGGTAGTTTTTTTTCCATTTTAGGAACATGCAATTCAAGAGCAGCATTCTTCCATTCAAACTGCTGATTAAGATAGTTAAAAAAAGTTTTAAGCGCGGATATTTTGCGTGCCATACTTTTTGCACTTAAGCCATTTGCATGTAAAAAAGCCAAAAATGCCTTAAGATCATCAGGATGCACCTCTTGTAACAACTTATTATTGTGTGTTTTTAAAAAATTGAGTAATTGTCCTATATCCCGTCGATATGCCTGCAAAGTATTAATGGAGGACCTTCGTTCGGTCAATAGATATGCTTCGAATTTGTTAAATATTCTTCCATTTTCCATCATCAATCCATTAGAGTAAAAAGCCATATAATAAAATGAGGCTACCATTATCCTCACGGTATAACAAAGTAATTGAACAGGTGTTTCTAAAAAACAGGGAAAAGTAAAATGATGATATTAAAAAAATATTTTTATATCTCCCTTATAGCGCTCTTCTCGTGCCATTTTGCCTATGCCACACAGGTGAACCCGCAGCTGATAAACCCGCAAATAGGAGAGAATCTATGGGGCATGAATTATCGGCAAAGTATAACACAAGATGACATACTCAATACGGTAACACTCTGCTGCAACTGTGATTTTTTTATCACACAGGATGATATTGATGCAAATGGGGGAGGATTTACGATAAATCAACCAGGCAACTGGTGTCTTGCGCAAGATATAATAACATCACAACCAATAACAATATCAGGAATAAGCAATATATCATTTGATTTAAAAGGTAGATCAATTAGTTCAACCACAAACAATCCTAGTGTATCTGCGATGATAAATGTGATAAATGCACCGGGTACGCTCATTAAAAATGGTACACTCATAGGTCTTGATCTAGGTTCCGGAGCAACCCGACGAGCTGGCATTGGCTTGAGTGGTTCCGCGGACAGCATCATCGATGGTGTGCATGTCGCCTTCTTCGCATCTACTGACAATTCTGCTATCCTCAAGTCAAATACAGGTTTCTATATAAACCAGGATAACACTCAATGTATAAACTGTTCCGCAACAGGACCTTTTTTGGACGGCTTTTTCATCAATGGTAATAGTAATACCATCACCAATTGCACCGTGTCTCACTTCAACGGTTCTCAGTTTACTACTCTCACAGCCACCGGTGTTGGCTTTTTTATTCTCGGCAATAATAACTATTTAGACCAATGTACCTCTACAGGCGGCAGTATTGCCCAACCATCTCCTGCATCGGCTGGTTCGGTCGGTTTTTATATCCAAGGTGCTTCGAATAATATCCTTTACAATTGCGTTGCCTTGAACCATCAACTCAGTGCTTTTACTCCATTGGGTATCCCCGGAGGATCTGGCTTTTACGTCACCGGTGATGACGGTGAAATCAGAAATTCTATTTCCGCCTACAACGCTCTTTACGGCGTTTTCAATACCGGTACCGGCTTGATTGTGTGTGATAATATGGTAAATAATAATGTCACTAACTATTCTGGTACCACAAACAGTGACCTCTGTAATTTACTGTGTACTGATTATATCACGCAGGATAGATTACCGTTTAATATCACAGAACCTGGAGTATATTGCTTCAATGGGTCTCTTGAAGAAACTACAGGATTATCTGCCATAACCATTGCAGACAATATTGACAATGTAACAATTAATTGTGGAGGACATGCCATAACACGTACTGCCATCGCGGAAACTCAGCCATTAATAATGATAGGAAATAGTTGCCAAAATATTAACATACAACACGGCATTTTGGTAGGCAATGGCACTGCTTCAGAAACCAATTTGGCTATTTCGACCACAGATAGTCCCTATAAAAACATTGTACTTGAAAATATGACCATGAGTGATTTTAATCAAACAATAACGTTAGGAAGAGGGGGAAGTTATGTTTCGATTAAAGATTGCTCCTTCTTCGACGGACTACAAAGTGTCATTACCTGTTCACAAGTTTCAAACATTGCTATAGATTCATGTGATGCAAATAACAATAATGCTTTCTTAAGCGCTGCTGCGTGTCCAAATATTACTGTTAACGGGTGCAATATCCAAGGAGGTACCCAAAGTATCGAAAGTAATATTACCTGCACACTCTGTGATAATCTGGTAGTAGAAGACACTACCATCGCCGAGAGTCAAAATTACGGAATATCGATTTATACTGGGTCTAATATAATGCTGTCTAATGTCATAGCCTATAATAATGGCATCGATGGCATATTTGCGAATTTATGTTTCGGTATCAACCTTGACAATACTATAACAACAAGTAATGGACTGAATGGTGTAGAAATTACCAACGGTGTTCCTATTTATATTACCGGTTGCACGAGTAATAACAATGCGCATAATGGATTTGAAATAACAGATAGTGTAACTATATCAATCAACGACAGTATTGGACAACACAATGGCTCAGATGGATTCCATTTATTAACATGCGTTTTCACTAATATTGACGGTTGTACCGGAGAAAGTAATCTTGGCTCTGGTTTCCACTTAGATGACAATACGGCTTTTGCCAATGTCAGTGGTTGTACGGTAGTGGGTAATCTTCAATGTGGATTCTTATCGGCCGATACAGGCGCATTGATTCCAGTGTCCCCATTGGGTCAACGCTTTCATGCATGCCACGCAGTTTTCAATGGCTCAGTGCCCGGCTCAACCGATTATTCACAAGCAAACACCGTGGGAGTGATAATGTTGCCACCACTTGCCGGACCAACAGAAGGTTTAATTGCGACTACTCCTGATCTGAGTATACCAGGCCAACCGCTTGCCGCTGCAGACTTTAGTACGTATTTGTAACGTTGGAAGGACAATAATTATGATCATAATAAAAAGTAAAAATATACTGGTACACGCAATTGGATATACTCTTTTTTTTGGTATCATTACCCTACAGGCGATTCCTATTTATCAGGCTGATATCGATGCTGGTCTGGTTATTACACAGCAAGGGACATGGGAACTTGCTCAATCAGTTACCTTTGTAGTACCATGTGCCATTTCTATACTTGCTGATAATGTGACACTCAATTTACAGAATTATACTATGGATGGGCAGGCAATCGGCGAATGCGCAATCAGCGTAACCGGTAATAACTGTCTGATATTGAATGGACTTATACAGGCAACGACTCAAACTGCTATTCAGATTAATGATTCGACAGGGTCCGTTGTAGAACAGATGACCATTCAAAACGCTCAGGACGGCATATCAGTAACGAATAGTGGTTACACAAATATTAATAATATTACTGTACATGATAATGAGGGGTATGCGATCGCAGTATATGGCGAATCTGATGGAACAACCATTGGTCAGGCACTCATATACCATTGTACTACCTACGGCATTATTGTTGCATCAAATACAGCATCGTTAACAGGAATAACTATCTACGGTATTACAGGAGACGGTGTACAATTGATTGGCGACAACATCCAGTGTTACTTTGTTTCCTCATCGCTTAATACGGGAAATGGATTTCTGATAGCCGGCCAAACAAACACCTTACAACTTTGTTATGCGAGCCAAAATGGTATAGATGGCATGCAACTTGCAACCACCAGTAGTGGTGTTTCAATTATTGGAGGCATATCATCAGGTAACGCAAATATTGGTATTGATAATCTTGGTGCAACATCCAATACGGCCTCTTTTGTAGATGTGCGCAAAAATAAAGTACGTGATCTGTGGAGAATAGTGAATGGGCGTTCTTGATAGATCTGCAAAGAAAATGCCGTATCCACACCAGTAGAACTTAGTAGGCTTTTGCCACCAAGACATCCATGGCGCTTGTGCCATCGCAGGCAAAACAATGAGATGCGGTATGTTGACTTATAAGACAGCGCGTAAAGGCTTTGTAATCCTTCAACTTTTGTTCACACGCTGCATTGCCACACCAGCCAACCTGGTATAAACCGCCGTCACTCTCAAGTTTAGGACCAAAATTGACCAATGTATCCCCCCTATGCCACATATTTTTAAGATTTTGAGAGGCACGTTCATACAACTGAATGTGAAGGGTATCGAGTAGAGTAATGATGTGGTCAGCGATGTTGCCTAGAGCGACCGCTTGCTTTTGCAGCCCAAGACGATCAACCACTACAGCCTGATTATTGGCCAGGTCACGTGGCCCAATTTCAATACGAATAGGCACACCCTTCATTTCCCACTTAAAATATTTGGTCCCCGGTGTTTTGGTCTCATCGGCATCAATACGTGCACGAATATTCTGAGCTTCCAAAGCTGTTTTTATAGTTTGCGCTGCTTGCCCAACACCACTCGGATCAGAATCCTTTTTTAGGATAGGAATAATGATAACCTGAATAGGCGCAATGCGCGGTGGCAAAATCAATCCCTTTTGGTCTCCATGAGTCATAACAACAGCACCCACAAGGCGCGTAGTAACTCCCCAACTGGTCAGATAGGGCATAGACATATTGCCATCTTTGTCTTGAAATTTAATATCAAATGATTCGGCAAATTTCTGAGAAAGGAGGTGTGAGGTGCCCATTTGGAGCGCTTTACCGTCTTGCATGACAGCTTCAAAGGTAAGTGTTTTTTCAGCTCCCGGAAACCGTTCAGTTGGTGTCTTTTGCCCGGTTATGACAGGGATAGCCAAATAGTCATGGGCTAATTTTACATATTCATCCATCATCATATGCGCTTCTTGCTCAGCCTCTTGTAAGGTAGCGTGGGCCGTATGTCCTTCTTGCCAAAAAAATTCTGTAGTACGTAAAAAGGGCCTTGGTCTCATTTCCCAGCGCACTACATTACACCACTGATTTACTTTAACTGGCAGATCACGCCACGATTTTATCCAACGAGAAAACATGTAGTGAATAATAGTTTCAGAGGTGGGCCGTACTACCAATGGCTCTTCAAGCTCTTTGCCCCCCGCATGGGTAACAATGGCCAGTTCAGGCGCAAAGCCTTCGACGTGCTTTGCCTCCCGTTTTATAAAGGACTCAGGAATAAAGAGCGGAAAAAGGGCATTTTCATGCCCCGTTTGCTTAATACGGTTATCGAGAATTTTGGTAATAATTTCCCATATTGCGCAACCATACGGCCTGACAATCATTGTGCCGCGTACCGGAGATTCATCTACAAGTTCTGCCTGGTAAATGACCTCTTGATACCATTGGGAAAACTCAGTTTTAATATCGGGCAGTTTATTCATAATATTCCAAATATAACAATGATGATGTATGCACAATTTTAACGCAAAACAAAATATAAGCAATTTTTACAAAATACAGGAGTAAACTGGGTATTTTTTCCTAATAAAGGTGATATTATTTTCTGGTCAAAAAAGTATATTTTGCAAAAAAACACATGAAAAATATTGCAAATTATTGCTTTATGTACGCACCTTTCTTTATTATTAATAATGAATTGTAGGGAGTATGTACAAACAAACAAAAAGGAGCCAATCATGGCAGTTAAAAGACGTAAGGCAGCAAGCCGTAAAAAGGCTACACGTAAAGCTGCTCCAAGACGTAAAGCAGTAAAACGTACCGCTAAACGTAAAACCGCAAAACGTAAAGTGGCTAAACGTAAGACTGCAAAGCGTAAAACCGCTCGACGTAAAACAGCTAAACGCAGAACTACCCGACGTAAGGTAGCAAAGCGTAGATCTACAAAAAGAAAAGTAGCAGCAAAGAAACATCATGCAGAAGGCGAAATGGCTAAAAAGCCTGCTAAACGCCGCATGGCAAAACGCCGTGTAATGAAACATCATAAACCAGCTGCTGTTTAAAAACAGGGATAATAGGCTCCTGCCTTCAGGAGCCTATTTCTTTTGTACTAATTCGTCGCGATAAAAAATAAAAAGACCTATTCCTACCATACAAAAAGTAATAAAGAAATAATATGGTGGTATAATTCCCCAGAAAAGCCAATCCAACAGTGCTGCATATAATGGGGTCGTAAAGCCGGCAAATGACAAAAAAGTAGCTGAATAACGGCTGAGCAAAGAGCCATAGACATTATAAAATATGATATTTGCGATTATAATTAACAAAAGGGTATACCACGCAAATAAAGCTATACTCGCCATAGAAGCCCCGATAACGGCACTAAGCCCTGAATAAAGAGCACTCGGTTGTACTTGACGTAAGGCAAAACCATTGGGTACCAAGAGCGTTGTCACACCTGCAAAAAGCCCCCCTAAAAGCATGGAGAGGCCATTTGCGAAAGGCAAAGTATATCCTAAATCAACTGAAAGTCGTCTGAGTAGAAGCCATCCATAACTGGCACAACACACTGAAAATAAAAGTGCTATCTGTGGTAGGGAGAAAATGGCATATGGCTCTATGCTCCCATAAATCATGGGTATAAAACCAAAAAATCCTATTAAAAGGCCAAAAAATTGAGTACGAGAGATAGCCGTGGCAAAGAAATAATAGCTTAATAAAGCCGTACAAAAAGGTGATAAACTATATATTAAACAGGCGTAAGCACCACTGACATATTGTAAGGCCCAAAACTCTGGTAAAAAAGCACAGTAAACATGAAAAAATGCCAATTGTAGAAAAAGCCACCAGTGCACACGTGGCACAAGCAAGCGCCCCTCTTTGAAATACTGTAACCCGAGTAGTAATAGCCCTGCAGCTATCATACGTACCATAATCAAAAAAAAGGGATGGGCGTAGGCCATAGCAAGTTTGCCTATAGTAAACGTACTGGCCATGCACAGGTAGAGCAAAAAGATAATTACCATTCTTATCCGCGCGACCTACTGCTTATCATCATCTTCATCAGTACCCACCTGTAATGCCGTATCAATGACCCGTATCCTCTCAATACGCAAAGCCTTACCACTGGCCATATCAATTTCTACCCATACACCGCATAATTGAACCGGCGAAGAGGTATCGACCTCAAATTTAGTTGGTAGAGCCTTTAAAAAATGGTCGATAATGGGTTCTTTTTTCATGCCGAGCATACTATTCAGGGAACCTACCATCCCCAGATCAGAAATGAAGGCGGTACCCGCTGGCAAAATACGCTCATCGGCTGTTTGTACATGGGTATGGGTACCCACAACCGCACTCACTTTACCATCTAAGTAATGACCCATAGCCATTTTTTCTGAAGTGGTTTCTGCATGAAAATCAACAAAAATAATATCGGTTTTCGATTTCAAGTAAGTCAAAATAGTTTTTATTGTCTTAAAAGGACAATCTATATGATCTTGCATAAAGACACGACCTTGCAAATTCACAACCCCTATTAGGGTATTTTTACACGTGAAGGTCGTGAACCCTACCCCCGGTGCATCGGTCGGAAAGTTGGCAGGACGTAAGACATCATGATTAGTGGCTAGGTAAGCGTATATTTCTTTTTTACGCCATACATGATTACCCGTAGTCACTACATCAACACTATTGTGTTTAAAAAAGCGGGCTATACGGGGCGTAATACCACGTCCCTGTGATGAGCTATTTTCACCATTGGCAATAACTGCATCGATAGAAAAATCGGCCTTGATACGATTGATGTGTTTCTGCAACATGGTACGACCCGTATTGCCAACAACATCGCCTATGAGAAGTACCCGCATTGATTTCATAGCTTACCTCGCATACTCAATAGAACGTTTTTCGCGGATCACGTTTATTTTGATTTGTCCGGGAAAATTCATTTCTTCTTCAACTTTTCGGGCAATTTCACGCGCTAAAATTGCTGACTTTTCATCATCCAGCAGATCCTCTTCTACAATAATACGAATTTCACGGCCTGCTTGCAGTGCGTACGCCTTCTTAATGCCCCCAAAGGATAACGCAATTTCTTCCAATTGTTCCAGGCGTTTTATATAGGCAGACAGCGTTTCCCTGCGTGCACCAGGACGAGAAGCAGAAATAGTATCGGCTATAACGACAATAGGTGCATAGACAGATGCAAAAGGTACTTCAAGATGGTGGGCTGCTATGGCATTTACCACAATCGGGTCCTCACCACAACGCTTTGCTATATCGGCTCCTATTTGTGCATGAGGGCCTTCTACTTCAGCAGTCACTGCCTTGCCAATATCGTGCAATAATCCCGCGCGTAGGGCTATCTGACCATTTAACCCAAGTTCTTCTGCTATCATGCGTGCAAAAACACCAACTTCCTTGCAATGTACCAGCACATTTTGTGAGAAACTTGTTCTAAAATTAAGCTTACCCAGCAATGTCACGATTTCATCGTGTACCCCTTGTAAATTGAATTCAAGCACTACTTCTTTGCCGTATTCCTGAATTAATTCGTCAAGCTCCTTTTCACATTGTTCTACTGTTTCTTCAATACGTGTTGGATTGATACGCCCATCCGCAATCAATTTTTCCAAGGTACGACGCGCTACTTCACGCCTGACAGGATTAAAGCCAGAAATGGTAATATCAGGTGATTCACCGATAACAAATTCCATTCCCGTTGATGTTTCTAGTGCTTTAATATTTCTGCCCTCTTTACCGATAATCCTTCCCTTCATCTCCTCATTAGGAAGATGCACTATGCCGGAGGAATGGGCAGCTACTTGATCGGCAGTATACCGCTGCATCGCAGTGACCACCGTATCAATGGCTTTTATTTTTGCCGTCTGCTTTGCTTCTTCCTCAGTTTTTTGAATCAATTTTTGACTTGATAGTCGTACCTCATCAAGAAGTGTGTCAAGTAAAGTTTGCTTCGCTTCATCACGACTCATGTTACTGATACGCTCAAGTTTGCCTATCAATTCATTATATAACGTTTTAAGTTTTGATTCGTTTGACCGCAGCGAATCCTCAACACGCGAAAGATCACGTTCTTTTTGTTGTAAATCACGCCGCACTTCGTCATGCTGTTCTTCTTTTTTTTCGAGTGCTTCAAATTTAGCATTTAATTTTGCTTGTGCACGTTCAAGCTCTAAACGCTCACGCTTAAGCTCAAGATCAAATTCTTTGCGCTTGCGATGCATCTCGTCTTTTAGTTTAATACCTGCTTCTCGGCGTTCTGCATCAATATTCTGTTTTACATGCTGTAATTCATCTTGCGCTTTTGCAAACATAACCTGAGCAATATGCATACGCTTATACGCATACCACAACACCACAATCGCCACAACGACAGCCGCCACCGCTATGGCACCTACAATAAATTCAAAAGAATTCAATACAACCATATCATTATCCTACTCATTGAAATCGATTATACATATCAACCCATATATCATAGACCATTCCTTCCCCTGTATATCAGAGAGCATAAGCATACGGACAAAAAGAAAATGAAGATAAGACAGAGCGCACCCCATAGTTCAGGGTCACACAAAGGAAATGGCTGGTACGAGAGCAAAAAATGAACGGTAACTTAGCTAAGCAATTCCTGAGCAATATGTTGCACAAGGGATTCCTGGCGCATTTCGATATCGAGCAGTTCTTGTTGAATATGCAGTACATCGCTGGCTAGGCGGACCGCGGTTAATATTGCAACTCTTTGCAAATCAGCCGCCGATGATTTGTGTGCAATGGAACGGATCACTTCATCAACCAATTGTGCTGATTTAAGAACATGCTCCTGCGTTTCATCGCTCACCAACGTATATTCCTGTCCATCTATTTGAACAACATACCGTTTTTTTTCACTCATCATCGTTGCTTTTCTGTTACAAGATCATTAATACTTCTAATCAAATCATCAATCGCTAATTTAGCCGATTCTTGTTCTTCGCTTAATTTGTGAAGGGTTTGATTTCCCTGCTGTACCGAACCTTCAAGTCCACTTAATTTGGTTGCTAGCTGAACATTCTCTTCTGTCAATGAAGCATTTGCAGTCTTCAATTCTTTATTTTCTTTGACCCAGTTATCTAATTGTGTTTGAAGTTTATTGAGTTTTGATTCCAAAGAACCATTCGTTTTTTTCAACTCTTTAACGAGTGCTATAAGTGATGTTACCTGCTGCTCTAAAATTTTCAATGCTTCCATGTTCTCCCCTTTTTTCTTACCATGTACGCTATGCAAACTAACAAATAACAGTCAAGTTAGTGTAGCAACGCCATATTATTAGGCCACAAACAAAATAAAGTCTAATAGGGGCGCAAACTCAAAGTCAATAATCTTAACACTTACTGTTTTGCCAGCGTTGCGAGCTGCGCAAAGGCTGCGGGTTCAAAGATAGCCAACTGACTCAGCATTTTACGATTGAGCTGTACATTAGATTTATGCAAACCATGAATAAATTTGCTATAAGAAATACCATTCTCAACAGATGCGGCCTTAATACGCGTTATAAAGAGAGCGCGCATATCACGTTTTTTTAATTTACGTCCTTTAAAAGCAAATGCCCATGCACGCATCAAGGTATCGCTTGCTCTTTTGAAGACGTTCTTGCGCTGGCCCCAGAAGCCCTTTGTTTGTTTTAATAAACGTTTATGTCTTTTTTTGACAACTATTCCACGTTTTACACGGGTCATGTGTGTTCCTTAATTACTGATGAATATTAATATGGAAGTAATGGCAATATATTACGCATATCAGACGCATTTACATATGCGGTGGAGCGTAATTTTCTTTTGCGACCGGCCGCTTTTTTAGTGAGCAAATGCCGACGATAGGCCTTCGCTCGCTTTATTTTAAGATTCTTGCCACCGGTTTTTCTAAACCGCTTTTTAGCAGAGGAAGACGTTTTTAATTTATACATAAAAATACCTATGAACTTTTAACATTTTTTAAATAATAAACACGAGACCACAATTTGCCTGCGATAGCATCTTTTTCTTGTGCCAGATTTTCACCAAAACCTTGTTGATTAAGGCTATTTTCTATACGCACAAAGAGTTGACCGCCACGATCGTCACGATCAGCGTTTTCACGACCCCTGAAAAAGAGCGTTATTTTAACCCGCTTACCCTCTTTCAAAAATTGTACCGCCTGATTCATTTTTGTTTGGTAATCATGTTCCCCAATCTTAGGGCTTATCTTGATTTCTTTAACCTGAATGACCATTTGGTGTTTCTTGGCTTCATGCTTCTTTTTTTTCTTTTCATACAGGACCTTACCAAAGTCCATAATCTTGACTACAGGAACTCCAAAATTACCATTCTCTGCAAGCATAACGAGATCAAGCCCAAGTTCTTGGGCCGACCCTAATGCCTCAGCGCGAGAGACAAGCCCAACATTCTGACCATCATAGCCAATGAGTTGTAGCTTTGGTGCTTTTATTTTTTCATTAATAAGCTGGACGTTTTCGTTCTTTTCTTTCAAGGTTCTACCTACACTAGATAATAAATACTACCCTACTAACGTGCCGATAAAGCTGCACGTACTTTAAGATCAATTTTATCAGCCATATCCCGATTGTCTTTAAGTAATTGGCACACCTGTTCGCGTCCCTGAGCGAGCTTGGTATCTTCAAAGGAAAACCAAGAACCAGATTGCGCGATGACGGCCGTCTCAAGGGCGGCATCGATAAGATCAAGCTCTTTGCTAATACCCTCATTAAACAGAAGGTCTACCTCAACTTTTTTAAAAGGAGGCGCGACCTTATTCTTAGCTATCTTAACTCCAATGCGATTACCAATGTGTGTTTCTTGTTTTTTAAGACTTGCAATTTTACGTACATCAATACGGACTGACGCATAAAATTTCAGAGCATTGCCACCCGTCGTTGTTTCTTTGCTCGCAAATGGCAACGCACCAATGTTTTGACGAATTTGATTAATGAAGATAAGAGTTGTTTTAGATTTATGTACTACGGGAGTGAGCTTACGCAATGCCTGAGACATTAATCGAGCCTGAAGCCCCATATGCGAGTCGCCCATTTCCCCTTCTAATTCTGCCTTAGGCACTAGGGCCGCTACGGAATCGATCACTATTAGATCAAGCGCCCCTGAACGGACCAGAACCTCCACAATGTCAAGGGCCTGCTCCCCATAATCAGGCTGAGAAACTATCAGATCATCGATATTAATGCCTATTTTTTTGGCATGTGCAGCATCAAGGGCATGTTCGGCATCTATAAATGCACAGATACCGCCCTGTGCTTGTGCTTGTACAATAGTATGTAAAGCCAGGGTTGTTTTGCCAGATGCTTCTGGACCAAAAATTTCAATTATACGGCCACGGGGAAAACCACCAACCCCTATTGCGTGGTCAATAAGAATAGAACCAGTTGATATCGCTTCTATACCCGTAGTGTCTGTTTGCCCGAGACGCATGACGGCACCGCTGCCCCACTGCTTATCAATCTGTGCAAAGGTAGCCTCCAACATTTTACGTTTTTGCTCATTATTAGTGGAAGCGCTCGTTGTTTTTTGTTTCATATTGAATATTCTTTATAAAGATTTAAGACAGATTCATTTACGTTCAGTTTAGCATTTCTATATAAAGAAGCAATAAAACCATCCATCATCATAGAAAGACGTTCTTGCTCAAGATCACGTTTTATTTTGGATACGCTCCGCGCAAAATCTTCCTCATGGATCGCTTCTATGGCATCAAGCTGTACCAAATAACCATCCCGCGCAGTCACTTCCAGGGCGCGCTGACCAGCTTTTTCTAGCTGTATTATTCTGCCGATAGGCATACCACGGGACTCAAAGTCCTTGAGCTCTTTACTGTCTGGCTTTATCCAGCCAGTTTTTTCTGCCTTAGCACCAAATTCTACCGCAATGCCGTCCATATCTTTCTGTGCATAAGCCTTGGTCAAGTCATCACTCATAAGCGCTTGGGCCTGTTGCGTATAGAGATCGTTCATCACCGTAGTTTTTATAGCGTCTAGTTTCTGCGTGTACTGTTTTTCGATAGCAGTCAGCTGCAGAGCAACCCCATTTTCACCATCAATATAAAACTCTAATTCTTGGGGCTTAGCGATGGAAAACAAAGTCTTTGCGCTCGGACTCCCATCATTTATCACAGGGGCTATAATCGTTTTTTTGCCGCCCTGTTCTTTTATGAACGTTGCAATATGCGTATCAATATCACCAGGACGGGCAATGAGCGCCTTCATTTCACTCAGAAATTGTTTTTTAAATGCTGCCCCCGTTAGTATTTTTTTGATATCAGCGGCCACAGTATTTAATGGCTTGAACGTACGCATCGTTTTGCTCACTCTTTGTATTATTTCAAACCCTTCCGTTGATCTAAAGACTCCAGATATTTCACCATCTTCTTTGAGTAAGAAGGCAACATGTTCTATGGCTTGACTTTGTTGTCCGCGGGAAAAAGAAGGCAAAAGGCCACCATTTTTTGCAGAAATCTCATCATCCGATACTTCTTTTGCCTTTTGTTCAAAGGAAACAATGGCCGCACCAAGGCTCAGTTCTTGGCGTAATGCAAGTGCCTTCTGTTGGATGGCTTCTTGCGTCGATGCATCAGGCACTTTCAATAGAATACGCCGTATCTGTACCCGCGTTGGTTCTTTCACAAACTCAGAAGCCTTATGCTCTTGATAATAGGATTCTATCTCTTGGTCAGTTATTTTTAATCCATAGGTCTGTGGACTAAAGGTCCACATGATACCCGCACGTTTTTCAGGAACGATATATCTTTTTGTCGCTGCATTTTGCGTATCAAAGAATTGCTGTAATTTCTGTGCGTCAACCGGCGTTTGTTTTACTTTTTTCAAGTATGCATCTAATGAAAAAGTAATGAGAGAAAATTTTTTTGCCGCATGTTCAGTAATATACTGCTGTTTGCTATCAAATGAGGGAACATAGGCCGCCAACATTACTAATTGAGAAATCATCCGACGTGCAACTGCTCGTTCCACAAAATGATCTAGTTGACCGAGCGTTATGCCACTCTTTTGCAAATAACGGCGTAGGGCTTTCTCATGTATGGTACCGTTTTCGGCAATAAAATAGGGGGGTATAATACCACCTAATTCTTGTTGTACAAAGTAGGGGTTGCCCAATTTTTCAGCAATATCATCCGGATGTACCTTGAGCCCCATAGACCTGCCAACGGACACCAGCAGTTCTTCCTTGATAAGCATATTGAGTGCCAATTCTTGCGGGTCATTGCTTTGACCCATTGATTGTAAGAGCATATTTGCATAGGGGCCATACTGTTGTCTAAAGCTCGCCAAAGCCTCTTGTGTCTGCATCACTTTTTGCCTAAATGCAACTTCAGATATTTCTACACCATTGACGGTCGCAGCCCATTCAGTATCACGCCCCATCTGTTTAATAACCGGTGGCAACGCGAAGGAAATGATAATACCGGCCACCGCGATGATAATGATCGAACGGTACGCAGGACTTTTAAGATGTCGTCTTATATCTATGATCATGTTTTGCCTTTCGTTTGTCGCACAAGCACCATTATGAATGCACTATTTGAGGATCCTTTAATCTTTCTGTTTCTTTTAATTGTTCAACGAGTGCTGCCAGCTCCTTTTTTGTACTATATGATTCTGTTACCACCTGATACCATGTAATAGATTTTCCGCGCATTGTTTTACTATGAATAGCGTTAACAATAACCGGAATTTTCTTCTTAATCAATTTCTGTGCAAACCGATATGCAGATTGTTTGTTACCAAACCCCGCAAGTTGTGCGTAATAGGTACGCTCTGCACATATTTGTTGGTCCTGTTCCTGCGTAACGAGCTCAACGTCCTGTTCTGCCGTATTTTCTTGGCACTGTCCTTCTCGTTCATCATCAGACATTTGCATCGGGATCAACGATGCAGATATCTGATCAGAAAATGCTTCTTGATCGAGCTGTGTAGATATCTGCTCAAGGGCACTCCCTACGCCCCAAAAATAGCCCGTGATAAAGCTCGCCACCATGAAAACAAGGATGCCGGAACCTATAAGTAATCGATACCGTTGCGTACACCAAACCGCCTTGCAAGGCTCTCGGCTTGGTGTTATAGAGACTTTGTTAGTCATCGACTATACCCTCGTTACAATCATTTAATAGCCTCTTAATATACAAATCAATATCGTCAGACGTCAAGTTGAGTCTGAGTATCTGTACCGTGTTAGCATGAGATTTTTGTGCGGTTACGAGCTCTTGTGCAAGCATACGTCCATATGTTTCTTGTCGTTTTGCATAATTACGCGTACGTTTTTTTATATGCTCAACGGTCCGCGTAAACGCCTCGGTTGGCTGATCAGAGAGTACATAGTGCATGAGATCATCATAGCCAATTAATTTTTTGCGTATGATAAAAGGATGCCACGCACCATTAAGCATCGGGCCTATTTCATCCAACCAACCAGCATCTATCATTGCATCGACACGGCTATTGATACGATCATACAATTGTGGTCGATCACGGGTAAGCAATAAGATCTTTGCAGGGGCAATAGGATTAAAGATCGGTTTGCTCAAGGAGGGTTTTATGCCCGTGGTATGCCATAGGGTAAGGGCACGCGTAATGCGATAGTGATCATTACGGGGTATTTGCAATGCCCGCGCCTCATCTATAGAAAAAAGTATATCCCATAGCTCTTCGTGCTGTTTATAGGGGAGTTCATGCGTCACGGCATCGTTAAGTATGGGAAAGAAGAGTGCACGTGCGTAAAAACCAGATCCACCGACAAAGAGGGGCACGGCACCCCGAGACCAAATTGCGTGTATAAGAGGTTCGACTCGGGCGCGGTACGCGGCACATGAGAAATCGTGCGGACTACGCATGATATCAAACATATGATGAGGTACGCTGGATGAGCGCCACTCCGGCTTGGCAGTCCCGATACGCAAAGGCTCATATAACTGTCCCACATCCATATTAATTATCTCAACCGGCATTTGCCGGGCGATAAGGTCAGCGAAGGCTGTTTTGCCAACTCCCGTGGGCCCGTATAAAACGTATATAAACTGGTTTTTATCTATCGTCATACTCATAAGTATAGAAAAAGGGCTTGGCAATGCAAGCCCTTCATTACTACAGGACTAGGTGCCGAACCCGCTCAACCGCTTGATCTTGCCCTATGTTTTCCACGATAGAAATCTCCTCAGCAAGTAGTACCTCTGTTTTTTGTAATAAATTACGTTCCCCAAACGAAAGTTCTTTGCGCGCAGAAATATGTCTTAATTCTCGATAAATAGTACAGATTTCTTTCAAATCTCCCGTACGCAATTTACCCAGATATTCCTTATTGCGCTTACTCCAATTGACCGTCGGTGCATCAAGATTGCGAAATGGTGCAGGTTGGGAAAGGACTACAAAGAGATCATGGATACTTTGACTGGAGCTCAGGGGCCGTAGGCCAACATTTTCAGCATTTTCGACGGGAATAAGGATAGTCATATCCTTATTGAGAAATTTGAGCTCAAAAAAACTCGACTTTTTTAAACCAATTTGTTTTTCTAAGATGCGTGTTACTTCCGCAACACCGTGCCCGGGATATACTACTTTTTCCTTAAGTGAGAACACAAAAGTACCCTTTCGAGCTAAAGGACACGCCTTATTTCACCAAGAAAAAGCCTTAGACAAAAAAACAGTATACCAGAAGAAAAAAAATTGAACATGCTCAGTTGCCATATTCTTCGCCGTCGCCCAAACCCCAGAAACTCAGCCCGGGAATGAAAGCGACAAGAACCACGCCGTAGCCTTGGCCAAGGCGGGTTGTGCTTTGGCGTAATTTCGCGCGATAAATTGTTGAGCGCTTCATTTTTATCCCCCACATGCTATAGTGACTGTATAGTGGTATTTATCAATAGGTGACCGGCATGAATCATGTTCTACGCACATTGCTCAGCAGAAGTATTTACTGGAATAGCTTCGAATCGATCAGTTATCAACTCATCTTATGTCTCCATCAGGCTGCCATCTTTTATATTTTGTCATCGCAAGAATATGGCATGGTTGGAGTTCTTTTTTCTACTGTATATGCCATTGGATCTATGGCAAATTTGGGGCTAGACACCGCTCTGGGATCTTGGTGGGCCGTCGCATTAAAAGGTAAGAAAAGCTTTTGTACCTTGGTAATTTCGCAATTGATACCTCAGATTATTGTGGCGGTAATATTGGCGATAACTATTGTTTATTTTTACCCGGTAGACTCTAGAATTGAGTATAGCCTGCTCTTTTTTTTAGGTGCACTCGCAGTACAGGAAAGCATAAAGAAAAGTTTAAAGATATGCATGTACCTTCTGTTTGCAAATCATATAGTCGCACCGACCGAGGTTCTCCTTATTACCATATATACTGCAATCGTATGGCTCTTATACTATTGGTATGGTACCTTATCACTACATACTATTTTTATACCGATGATCGTCACGACCACCATGAGTATTTTAGTCTATGCATACCACCTACACAGTATATATAAGGACCTAAGTAACGAGGACACTCCTGCGTCTATATCACTCAGAGAGATCGCCTTGATCAGGGCCAGTAATTATGCTACCCAGCTAACGCATCTTATTTTTTCTGGTAATATACTTATACCGTTGTTTGCTCACAGATTTGGGCTTACCATAGCAGGATCATTAAAATTCATTGATACCATAGCATACAGTATTGGTACCATTATGCGCAAAGTCGTTGGCACTACGGGCCAAGCACTGTTTGCGCATACCAAATCTATGGAAAAAAAGGTACAGGCAGCGCTCTTTGCATCAATTACTAATCAGGCATATCAAATTATCTATGTACTACTTATTTTTTTTCTTATTAATGGCACCAAGGTCAATCACAGTACTATTTTAAATATAGGTATGGGTGCAGCCATACTCTATGGATTATTGATACTGACCGAAAATATATTTTATGTGTACGAACAATTTTTTGTGACGCACGATAGGGCATATTATAGTGCCCTTTTCAATGGCGTAAGCTTTCTTTTGACCTATGCGCTCTTATATGGTGCCAATGTGCCTCTGAGTACCTTATTGATAATATTAGTGTTCATAAGAATCGTGGTCTTATCGGTCTTAGAGCTGGTTACCCGTGCTGCATGGGGAGCAAAGTCAAATCTGCGCGTTCAGCCATTATATGGTATTAGCGCGTTAGCCATTTCGTTATTTGTCTTTTTTATGTGGTGATATGCCCACCAAAAACCTTTACGCGCGATTGTTGATACCGCATCCAACACGCACCAAGGCCTATGAATCCTGCAACGCCAAGCACTGGTTTTGCCATACGTTTGCAAGAAGTATAGAAACTTTCTATACCAAGTTCTTTTTTGCATTCATCAATGACGGTATCTATCTGCTCTTGGCAGGCGAGTAAGTCTTGTACCACCTGCGGAGCCCGCGTTTTCATTTCTTCTACCGATTGGCAATCATAATAGTCCCAGGCAATGGTCTCATAGGCGTTGGCGATAGTTTCATCTGCGTGAGTCATGGTACTAAAAAGTTTTTCAGAGAGCTGCGCAGACAGTTTTGCGCATAATTGCCGCGTATCAACACGCGACTGTACAGAAAAATCTTTTTTTGCGTGTACATACCGATCAAATTTGACCGCCAAAAGTCTATCGACAGTGCTATGCATAGAGGAGTGTAATTTATTGAGAGTTGCCTTTGGACTTGCGCCAAAGTTATTCTTTGCCCATTTGTACGCAAGCCAACAGGAATAGAGAGTTATGCCAGCGGCCGCTGCCTTAATACCAGCGCTATAGATATCGATAAAACGTAGATAGGTGTCATATTCTTCTTTGCTCATATTTTTCAGTATGTGAGATTCTCCTGCAACAGCGGTATTATTTTGCTTGAATACTGAAAAAATTTCGTTAAATGTTTGATTATCTTCTTTGGCAGATCCCTTATCCTGATGATATTTCCTTGATAGAGTTCTATAACTTTTTTCGATTTCTTTTTCTGTAGAATAACGAGTTATATTCTTATCATATTTTTGCATCGCATCATAATAACGTGGCACATTAAAAAACGTATACAGCGATCCCGTAACTGGATCGCCACCATCCTGACCTTGCTGCATACCAAGCAGGCAACCAGCAGTGCATAGTAGAGAAAGTATAATTTTTATTTTCATATAACCTCATACCATTTTTTGTACCGTTAATGTACCGCAACGGGCAGACGATTCTTTAGATAATAGTATCCACAGACGGCCGCAAGGCCCATAGCCAGACCACATTTTATAAAGTCTCTGCTCTTTATCGCCTTATGACTTTTACATGCATCAATAGCCTGTTTCAGGTTCGCCTGCGCAGAAGTTAATTGCGCAACCAATGTCTGTTCCTTTTCAAGGAAATAGTCTGTTGATTGATAATAATAAGAGGCAGTAATAACGGCATATGTTTTCTCTAGCGCAACATCAAATTCAGTAATTGCCACTCTCAGTTGTTCTTTGAGCTGCTCATCTTTTATAGATTGCAGAATCGCATAAATGTCATATTGCTGTGCCAATGGCAGTATCTTGCTGGTGGGATTTAACAGATCGAAATCTAACGATAATAACATACGCATCGCAACGGCAGAACTTGCATTCAGTTTATCGAGTGACGAAGTACGAGAAGTCATTGAATAGGCAGACGCGGCAGCATAGATGGCTGATACAGCGCCAGTAGCACAGACAATGGGCAGTGTGTATCGGTGGGATAATAGACGGTTCTTAAAAACATCAAATTGAGAGGAGCTTTTGTCAGTACTTTTTTTATCACTTTTAGTATCAGTCACCGTAGTGGAAGCTGCCGGCTTCACGGCGGAAGAAGGCTTGACTTTCTTGACCTTATATCCCAATAGCTCCATTTTTAATGGTATAAACACTGGCTTAGGTTTTCTACACCAAGGACATGAAGCCGGTACACAATTTGAGCAAATAATATGCGGATTTTCTGTTACCGAGCAACACGAAGGAATGTTAATGGTAAAGCAATGGCTAATGCAGGTTGAGAAGAACTCTCCACATATTTCACATGTATTTTCTTCTCCATCGTTATCTTTTGCCAGCACTAAAACTGTATTTTCTACCGAGACTAGCGCTGATGGTTTCACAGAGGACAGGGATTGCTCTTCCTTTCCTGTTTTATCGACGTAAATGGCCTGCACTTCTACCTCATCATCCATTCCCAACAGATTATTGCCACCGATAAGCAATACTAAAGCTGTCATCAATTTATTTATTGTATTCATTAGAATATTCCCCATCGTTTTAACGGATGCGCATTTTTGTAAAACCACCATGCACAAGCTCCCACAACAGCGCTACCAAGTAGGGTAAGGAATGGTTTTTTAAATGTTGTCTTTTTCTGTCCATCATCAAGCAGCGTGAGGATAGTCGCATGGACCTCTTCAAGCTCATCGATAAGAACCGATTCTTGCTCTATAAAATAGCTGGCCGGGTGATAAAAATACTTATCCCTGATACGCTCATAGAGCACCAATACAAGTTCATCAAAGCGAGCAACGGCCGCTGTTAACTTTTCATACTGCTCGTCTGTTTTGGCAAACGATTCAATATCAAACAATTCGTCTGCAGGTTTAAAAAGAACTTCCGCATTATGAATATCAAAATCAATATTGAGTAATATGGTTTTTGTTTTGAATAAATAGTTTTTCAAGGAGGAAACACGAGAAGCGGCTTTATACTTCATAACAATGGGTATGAGAGCCGAAATAAAAACAACGCCACCTGTAACTGACATAGCCATACAAAAGTTTTTTAATTTCGGTATTAGACTTATCAATAATCTTTCAGAAGCCGATTCAGTTAAATTAAATCGCGTAGGAATACCTGCCTCATAGTAGTGAGTGTAACGCGATAATGTATTACATAAGTTAGTATATTTATCAATAGTACGTTGGCGTTGATTAATTTCTTTCGTTTGCTTTGCAATTGAAGCATTATATTTTTCTATAAATTCTTTTTTTATTTTATTTGATGTCTCGTGGAATGTCTTATCGTCGGGCGATTTTTTTTTGGCAAAGGAATCCATGCCCCCTATCAATTTTTCATGCTCTTCTCTCATCGGCCTAATCTCTTCTTCTATTTCACGTATACGCTGCTGATTTTTGTCAATAGTACACTGGGCTAACTCTATAGCCGTTGCTCCGTTATTGTTTTTGATGGTTGGATCGGGTCTGAAGGAAGTGAGAAGATTGTTTAACGTATTAATTGCGCCAAACGCACAAATAATGTGTAAAATCGTATCATTTTTATCTTTATCCGTGGTGTTGATATCGATACCAGCGGCGGTTAAACTATCAAAATCGGCACCATTCCTAAGATATTTAAGGATATCGGGACCAATCGTTTTTTGATTAAAGGCCTGAGCAAAAGGAACATTCGGATCCATACCCAACACAGGGGCACCTATACCAAGCATTACAAAAAAGGCTATTAATCTATTCTTCATCATCGAATCCATTTAGTTTCTATCTGAAACGTTCCCTCTCTATACCTATAATATATAGCAATACCAATGAGTATAGCTAAAATACAATAATAGTAAACACCCCCATAAGGTGTATATTGATGTTTTCATATAGAAAGATTCCCCCTTGGCGGACAAGACGGAGGACAGGTCATAGAGCGAGTCAGGCTATTTGAACTGTTCAAGGAGCTTGGTGATGTGAGTATAGCCATGTTTGCGGGCTATATCAAAGGCGGTATCATATTTTTTGTTTTTCAGCGATGGGTTAAAACGCCCCTTATAAGCCTTGACTATATACTCCAGTAGGGACACCTCATTGCGGCTGGCAATATCATGCAACAGAGTATTGCCTTGGGCATCGGGCATATTGACGTCTCCACCGGCTTTGATTAAGAAATCGAGGGCCTTTATTTTTGCGTCCAAGCCCCTGATGACCAAAATGTTATTAAACGTTGTTTTGCCACGGGCATCGGGAGCAGCAATGGATGCTTTTTTGCCCAGTAGTAATGAAGCCATCTGCAAATTACCACGGATTATAGCTATTTGCAGAGAGGTAAAACCAAAGGGGTTAGTACCAGCCGGGTCAACTTTTGCCCTGCGTTGGTCAATGATCATGCGTGCCAGGTCTTGGTTACCCGCTATACTTGCGTGCATGAGCGCCGTCAGGCCATTGGCATCATAAATGTCAGGGTTGCGGTCACTCAGGCCAATTATGTTTGGTTTTTCCTTTAAAATAAGAACTATATCAGTAAATCCAAATGAATCTGCATATTCTATTGCGGTCAGTTTCGCTGTGTTGCGTACACGCAAGTCAAGCTCTATACCATACAAATCACGCAGCGCAGTGACTGCGGGGTAGTCAAATTTCTTGATAAACATATGCAGTATAGTATTGCCATCCTCCCCTTTTTGGTTCACATCTGCGCCATGGAGTAATAATGAAGTCAGCACGCGCATGCGTACTTTCAGATCATCAACGCGCAGCAGCTGGTGGATAGGATAATTGCCCCGTTGTTCAACGGCATTTAAGTTTGCCCCCCGTTCGAGTAATAGGCCAACGATATCGGCAGAACCGCGCTCGTTGGCAGAAGCTATCGCCAAATGTAAGGGGGTACGTTTGTCAGGATTGGGCATCGCGGCTTCTATATTCGCCCCTGCTTCTATCATGACTTTGGCGCGCTCTGGGCTACCAGCAAGACAGGCAGCCAGTAGGGGCGTAAAGCCACTGCTATTGCGTATTTCAAGATTACCGACCTCTGCAATCGCCCTTTTTAAATCATCGATACTGCGGGTCGCATCAAAAAGTATATTTTCCGTGGACGTCAGAGAATAGACCGTGAAAAAAACGATAAAACTCAAAAAACATATAAGCTTAATATAGATATGCACCAACAGTGCACTGCGAATCCCCACACATTCCCCCTACTGATTTTTCATTGTTTTCTCAGACTATCAAGGACGTTTGTCATGACGCAAGGGTTTGGTACGAAACGGCAGCCCCGCAAGACAATGTCCGGAACGCAACGAGCGTACAAGCGAGGGGCGGAACGGGCTGGTCAGAGGGGCTGGGTAGTGGAGTGTTATGCGACATAAACTCTACATCAGGTGACTAAGATTTTTTAAGCAGAATTTGACAGGAATTCTGCCGATAGGCATACTATACTCCAAGCGAAAGCCGTAGAAATATCCGCAGAAACTTTTAAACAGTGTAGGGAGGCCTCAATGGCTAAAAAAATAATAGGGATAGATTTAGGTACCACAAACTCGGTCGTCTCATTCATGGAGGGTGGCAAGCCGAAAGTAATACCGAATAAAGAAGGAAACAATACAACCCCATCAGTAGTAGCATTTACCAAAGAAGGCAAGCGACTGGTAGGAACCTTGGCAAAACGCCAAGCGGTAACCAATCCAGAAAATACCATTTATTCAGTAAAACGGTTCATTGGGCATAATTATGCGGAAGTTGCTCAAGAAATCAGCCGTATACCATACAAAATAGTCAAGGCAGATAAAGGTGGAGTAAATATCGAAAGCCAAGGAAAAGAATACAGTCCCCAAGAAATTTCTGCTGCAATATTAAGCCATTTAAAACAGATAGCAGAAGATTATTTGGGCACCACCGTCACCGACGCGGTCATCACGGTACCTGCCTATTTTAATGACGCACAACGACAAGCGACCAAAGATGCGGGCAAAATAGCAGGCCTTGACGTAAAGCGCATCATCAATGAACCAACCGCAGCAGCACTTGCCTATGGTTTTGATAAGAAAAAGTCGGGCAAAATAGCAGTCTTTGACTTTGGCGGCGGCACTTTTGACATTTCCATTTTAGATGTCAGCGATGGGGTCATTGAGGTCAAATCAACCAATGGCGATGTGCATCTAGGTGGTGACGATATTGATGATAAAATCACTGATTTTCTCGTCGCAGAATTTAAAAAAGAACATGGCGTTGATGTACGCCATGATAAAATGGCACTGCAAAGGCTCAAAGAAGCTGCTGAAAAAGCAAAAAAGGAACTGTCTACGCTCGAAGAAACAGACATTAATCTTCCCTATCTGACCGCAGATGCCACCGGACCAAAACATCTACAAGTCAAGCTCACACGCGCGCGTTTGTATGATGTATGCAGTGATATCTTCCGTCGACTCATTGAACCATGCAAAAAAGCACTGACCGATGCCAAATTGAGCACCAATGAAATAGACGAAGTAATATTGGTTGGCGGATCGACGCGTATTCCAAAAGTACAACAGCTGGTAAAAGACTTTTTTGGCAAAGAACCAAACCGGTCAGTAAACCCTGATGAAGTAGTCGCCGATGGCGCTGCAATTCAAGGCGGCGTACTTGCCGGTGATGTCACTGACGTATTACTCCTTGACGTAACCCCATTGTCACTCGGCATTGAAACCATGGGTGGTATAGCCACAAAACTCATCAACAGAAACACGACTATACCAACGAAAAAATCACAGATTTTTTCAACGGCAGAAGACAACCAAACGGCGGTCGACATTCGTGTCGTGCAAGGTGAGCGAGAATTTGCAAAAGATAACAAATTCCTCGGCCAATTCAGACTAGAAGGCATTCCAGCGGCACCACGCGGTGTACCACAAGTTGAAGTCACCTTTGATATTGACGCCAACGGTATCGTACATGTGTCTGCAAAAGACAAGGCTTCTGGTAAAGAACAGAAGATCACCATCACCAGCAGCAGTGGTCTTGATCAAGCAGAAATTGATCGCATGGTACAAGAAGGAAAGGATCACGAAGAAGCTGACAGACAAGCAAAAGAAACGGTTGAAAAACGCAACCGCCTTGACGGTATCATCATGGAAGTGTTTAAGACACTCACAGAGCACAAGGATAAACTTGAAGCTGCTGATGTCACTGCCACGCAAGCCGCACTTGAAAAAGCACGCACCGTGCTCAAAGATCAGGCTGACAATGCTGATGCCTTGCAAAAAGCAACGGATGAGTTGCTCCAGGCATCACATAAAGTAGCAGAGATCGTCTACAAGGAAAAAGCAGCACAAGGCGCCAATGAGCAACAGCCATCACAAGGCGAAGGCCCGATTGATACCGATATTAGCTAAGCACTGTAAAGGGCCGGAAATTTCCCGGCCCTTTTTTTGATTACCGTGCAATAAATAAGTTCTTATGTGACACATTCGGATTAATGAGCGGATTCTGCAGCTCGGCAATGGTTGAGCAACATGCCGCCGCAGGATCGCCCGATGCCGACAACGAACCAATCCAGTATTCATTACCGGGGTACGAATTACCATCCCACGCATACATAGCAACTAAAAGCTTATCTTTGTCAGCCCCTTGCAACTTAGCTGCCGGCTCACGTGTTGAAAAATGAATAGTAATAGTATTGCCGCCCTTGGTGTAATTACCCTTATCCGGCACACCATCCATAGTCTTGTACGCTTTTGGAAAATAACTAAAGTCAATATCAGCAATAGAAGAGAACTTGCGAGTGCTCAGAATCTCGCCACATGCCGCAATCAGATAATAAGCCTGGCGCTCATCAACACCCCATGCACCAAGCCCAAGACCAACGATATGGCAATATGCCTTTGTACCTACAGTCATTGCACGATTATTCGCATCGGCAAAAAAAGGTGTGAGCACTAATTTCAGGCGTTCTTTGTATACCCATGTATCAAGATATGCGTCTTTGTTTTCCATTTCAATAAACCTCGTATCACCCAATGCCTCGGATTGCTGTGCCTGCTCATACGTTGCAAACGAAACACCGTAGAAATCAGACCATATCTTAAGCAAGCGCGCACGAGGTGTACTAGGATTTTTAAGACCATCACCATAACCATTTGCTACCGTATTTTGTTCCGGCGTTACCACCATATGCTGCCAATCCATCAGACCTTGCTTTTCAAAGCGAGCGCCCACAAGCCCTACATAAATGCCGGTCTCTTGATAAGAAGGCCACAAAATCCACTCATCAGGTTTTCCTGCATTATAGCGATTACCATTATTAATAAAATAGGTAGGCGTTGATACACCAAGCAATGCTGATATTTGCATTTCATCATATGATATATAATTTCGTAACAGTAACGGTGATTTTTCGTCTTTAGTGCCAATAGCTGTAAAATTACGACCGGTGCCTTGCACCTGTTTTCCTAAATAACAGGAATCAAATGGCGTATAAAAAACTATAGGTCGTTTAGTCAACAGCCTATCGATGAAAGCATTTCTATGCTTGATTGAAGATTTATAGAGCTTTTTTTCCACAAAAGTACCATATTGTCTCTTGTGCGCCAAAAATTTATCAATGAGATCAAGCACTTTCGCATCAATAATAGGCCGTGTAGCCTTGGCTTGTTCTGCTATGATACGTTGTTTATTTTGGTCATGCCCAGCGATAGTTTTAATACGATTGGTCTGAATGGGAAACGAACAAATATCTCTATCGAATGCATCAGAGCGTTCGACAAGACGATTAAATGCTGATAGTTGATCGCCGCTCTTTTTTGCTTGTCGTAACTCCTGCAGCCTTTTCATTGCCTGTACACGAACAATGGCGTGACGCACATCACCTGGTGAAGAATCGATACCCGACTTCGATTTTGCTCTAAATACAGTAAACGCATTTGCAATCCGCTGCCATACTGAATGCACAGATACAGTTTCCACACACATCGGTACTGCCAACAAAAGAATAACGAGCAATGCATATTTTTTCATATATACCTCTTAATGATCTAATGGATACGATGAAACTAATACAGGTATTACTTCAATTACAATTACTATGTGTGCAACAAACAAAAAAGCCCGAGTTAACCCGAGCTTTTTATAATTTCAAATTACTAAATAGTTAGCGCCCTTCAGAGAGCTCAACGCGGACTGAGCGGCCATTGACGCGCTCACCCTGCAGTCCCTTAATTACTGCTTGTACCTGACTTTCGTCTTTAACACTGACAAATGAAAAGCGATCTTGTACCACTACATCACGCAGTGCAGCCTGCGCAAGGGCACTCTTTTCGCTAATGAAATCAAGGAGCCCTTTCTTGCCAAAACCATCGATGCGGCCAATATTTATAAATAATCTATTTGATGAAGAGCGTCGCCCTGTGGTACTTCTACTTGATCTGCGTGACGACTCATCATGTCGCTCATAGCGGCGACCAGAACTATAGTCAACACGTGGTTCGCGCTCATGTTTGCCATGTGAGGCAGAAGTATCATTCAAATCATCTGCCTGTGCATATCGCTTGAATAAATCAACACATTTCATGGCAACGATGCGTTCAATCAGCTCTTCGCGCGTTAAACTCGAAAGCATTTCAGATAATGTTTTAACATGTGACACTGCGCTAGCAGGAATAGCAGTCGTTTGTAACAATGATTCTGCTATCTGCGCAAGCTGATTCTGGCATACTAATGCACCACTTGGCACTTGAATATGAGTAAATTTTTTACCAATTTGCCCTTCCACCATTCTGATGCGTGAACGCTCACGCACGGTGGCAATCACAATAGAAAGGCCTGATTTGCCCGCACGAGCAGTACGGCCACTTCTATGGGTATAATTTTCAAGATCTTCCGGGATATTATAATGCAATACATGCGTTACATCATCAACATCAAGTCCGCGCGCGGCCACATCAGTAGCCACCAATAATTGTAATTTTTTACTACGGAATTTGCTCATAACTGCGTCACGCTGCGACTGGGACAAATCCCCATGCAGTGCATCAACACGATAGCCGTCACGGAATAATTTCTTACTTATTTCCTGTGCATCACGACGGGTTCTACAGAATAACATCCCAAACATATCAGGATAATAATCTATAAACCGTTGGATTGCAGCATATCGATCTGAGGCACGCACGAGGCAATATTGATGCTCAATATTTTGTGCGCTACTATTGCGTGTACCGATGGTAATACGGACCGGATTATGCATGTATGTATTGGCTATTTTTTCTATTTTGCTCTGCATAGTAGCTGAAAAGAGCCAGATTTTTTTATCGGTTGGCAAGGTACTCAAAATAGCATCAATTGGTTCCTGAAAACCCATATCAAGCATTTGATCTGCTTCGTCAAGAACGACGGTACGGACATTATTTAAATGAATGGTATCGCGATCAATGTGATCTTGCAGGCGCCCCGGAGTGCCCACTACAATGTGTGCACCGTGTTTTAATTCTCTGATTTGGTTGCGAATATCAGCGCCACCGTAGACTGCAACAATACGCAATCCTTGTATATGCTTGCCATAACGGTTTAATTCCGTTGCAATCTGCACACACAGTTCACGAGTTGGGCACAGAATCAAAGCCTGGGTACTACGCTCGGCCACATCAACCGCTTGGATCAACGGCAAACCAAAGGAGGCCGTTTTGCCGGTCCCGGTTTGCGCAAGACCAATAAAATCGGCGGCGCGTTCTAATAAAATAGGGATTGCTTTTTGTTGGATTTCACTAAATTCGGTAAAGCCAAGCTCACTAATTGCTTGAACTAAACGTTTATCTAAGTTTAATGCATGAATAGTCATAAACCTCTGCTATCATCGTTACAAATTATTAAATTTTTAGGATAAGAAATAAGGATAGAGTGTATACAGAGATTATACCTGAATTTTACCATTTGTCAAATTGACAAAACACTCAAAAACAGAATTAAGCCTTGCTCATCCCCAGGAGGGAGGGCATAAAAAAAGAGGCCCTTTTTGCAAAGGACCTCTTTTTTGTTCGTCAGTCTACGTTACTTACAGCAAGAACATGAGGAATGGCCGCTCATGCATCCCATAACAAACATAACCAAACTTACTACGCCACATGCACCAATAAAGTACTGTAATAGCATAGAAACTGATTCTGAACTCATAGGAATAAGCGCAAAAAGATCATATTCCATGGGCATCAATCCAACGTTGATAGCAGCTACGGCAGTTACCACCCACACCACATGACCAACTATGCGCATTAAAGGTGACTTCATCTACTCCTCCTGAGGGTAAAAAAATAATATATAATAAACACATGTTTGTAGGTATACCATATTGGAAATCAAGGTGCAACTGTTACATTTTCCATTTGAATAAATATGAATTTTACAGCACAATAAGTAGAAAATACACTCTTAAATTTTTTATAAAGGCATAGCACATGGCAATTCAAGCAGGCTTAGTTGGCCTTCCCAATGTTGGCAAATCAACACTCTTTAATGCGCTGACCAAATCGAGTATTCCCGCAGAAAACTACCCCTTTTGCACCATTGATCCACACATTGCCATCACCCAGGTTCCTGATGTACGCATACCAAAACTACAAAAATTGTATAACTCTGAAAAACCGATTCCCGCCACGGTACAATTTGTCGATATTGCGGGCCTGGTCAAGGGCGCTGCCTCTGGTGAAGGATTGGGAAACCAATTTTTAAGTCACATCCGCGAAGTTGATCTTATTTTGCATGTGTTGCGCTGTTTTGAGGATCCCAATATTATTCATACGGGTGAAACGATAGACCCGCTTGAAGATTACCAGATCATTATTGCTGAACTGATGCTCAAAGATTTAGAATCTGCCCAAAAAAGACTTGTGCGCCTTGAAAAAGATGTACGTGGCCTCAAACCAGGCACGCCGGAACACAAAGATGCACAGGCAGAATATGATCTGCTCAAAGCCGTGTATGCAGCTCTTGACGCCGCCAATGCACCGCGCGTGCGGGGCTTGATAACAGAATCACCCGTTGCCACCATTCCCCTGCTATCGGCCAAAAATTTCCTCATTATCGCCAACGTCGCCGAATCTGACCTGGATAACAGGGCGTATGAAAATAATAAACATTATCAAGCGCTGGTGGCCGCTTTTGGCGCTGATCGCGTGGTGCCCACCTGCGCCAAGGTAGCCTATGAACTTTCCCAGTTGAGCGATACCGATGCGCAGGAAATGATGGGTCTGCTCGGGCTACAAGAACGGAGCCTGGACGTCATTATTCGCAAAACGTATGAAAGCCTGGGCCTCATTACCTTTTTTACCTGTGGGCCCAAAGAAATTCATGCCTGGCCCATTAAAAAAGGCAAAACAGCGCGCCAAGCTGCCGGCGAGATTCATTCGGACCTTGAACGAGGATTTATTCGTGCCGAAGTTTTCAATGCGAAAGATTTATTTGCCCTGGGCTCTATTGCCGCCGTACGAGATAATGGTAAAATGCGCACCGAAGGTCAGGAATATCTGGTCCAAGACGGGGACATACTACTGGTGAAATTCAACGTTTAGGGCTGTTGCGCTTTGTAAAAATTGCCGTACACTAGTGATAAGTAAAAGAAAAGATAAAATTCTTATAGAAAATATATATGGAGAAACTCATGACTATACATACTGTACTATTATGTGTAACACTCATTGGTGTGTCTTTTGTTCATGCCGATGAACCGGTAACGCACGCAGAGAACATGCTACAAGAGCTTAAAAAGCAGATCGATCAAGCAGACGCTCAAGTCTTTAAAGCATTAATGGGCATGACTATAATCCCGGAAAACGGTACTGCTATTATGCTGCTTAATTACGCCCAAGAAAAAAGAAACGCCCTGCAGCAACAACACGCCTCATTACCTGACAACGCCAAAGAGTATAAATATTTAGCAAAAGGTGTTGGGCAGTATTATTTGGGATTGTGTTGTGGACTGGGTAGCGCGCTGGCAACAGTTGTATATGCCTCGATCATCATGGAACGTAAACTCGACATTCCAACCGCCAAACAGGTAGTTGAAATACCGAATATATTGCGCCAATCACGGATAGCCTTTCCTGCGGTATATGTAGCGTGTCCGATAGGAAAATATATTGAAATTAAGGATTTTAATGGCAACGAACTGAGCGCAACCGCAGCCTACGTAATTCCTACCGTGCTTGCATACTTTGGCGCAAAATATTTCTGCCGTTTTGGAAAAGAAAACATAAAACTAGGCTGGAATTACAAAACGCATCTTGAACAACAGATTAAAAATTTAGATGAAATCATTACACATATACAAAATCCAACTATTGCGCCAGCAATAAAGGAGCAAGTATGAAACGTATATTCATTATAATCGCCCTGCTGTGTGGCACAGCCCAGGCAGAAAAACCGAGCATAATTACAGCCTTAAGAAGTCACATTAGGGATACAAACACAGCGCAGTTTAAAAAATCCTACAAAAAACTGTCTGCCGCACCTGAGGAAACCACAAAATTAATAACACTGGCACAGAAAGAAAAAGACAACAGATTGGCAGAACTCAGCACTTTGGGTACACAAACTAAACATAAGAAAAAAATTGCAACCGGTATCGGTGCTGGAGCCCTTGGTGTTGGTGCAGCGGCACTTATTGTTCCAGTGTCAATTACATTATCCGTACTGAGCCTGCATCGAGATCCCAATGACTCGCTCGTGTATCATGTATCAAATACCTTAGTGCATATGGTCCAAGGTGCGGACATTGCCCTTAAATTAACCACGGCCCCCTGTCCAATATGCCATCACATATACGATGGTAATCATATATGTTATACATGTCACACATCTGAAAGAGGTGCTGCTATTGCCGCATGTACCGGCTTAATCATTTCTTTAGCAACCGCATCTGGGCTGCTATTTAAAGAAGCGCATGAACGCATAAAATTAGGCTGGAACTACAAAGCGCGTCTTGAGCAACAGATTAAAAATCTTGATGAAATAATTACGTATATACAAAATCCAACTATTGCGCCAGCAATAAAGGAGCAAGTATGAAACGTATATTCATTGTAACTGCCCTGCTATGCAGCATTGCTCATGCAGATCAGCAAAAAAATGTAGCGCAACTTAAATCATATATCAGTAATGCTGATGTAATACCGTTTAAAGCTGCATATGCTGTTGAAAGCGCACAAGAAAACAAAACGCAACTACTAGAACTAGCGCAGAGCACTCAACAAAAGTTGACCGATGAACTTGAGTCATGGGGCAATGGCACCATCAACAAAAAGAAACTCGCACTTGGTGCACTACAAGCATTGGCCACCGTCTACTGCCTAGCGCAAGTTGGTTATGTAGCATATGGCGCCATAATGCCCCTTAAGCTTTACCTTCCTGCGTCTTCTATCTATGCCCCAGATACCCCTGCACATATAAATCAGAAGTCGGTGACAATGTTTTTAAAGTGCCCGGCCTTATTTATCTATGCGGTATTACATGTTATCTCAACCATACACTGCGGCAACGGCAAATATGCCACGGCAACAGTCGCCCCAACATTGTGTGCTCTCAGCGCTTACGGTGCCTATAAAGCATGTAAGGCAAGCGCTAAAAACTTCAAGCAAGGCTGGAATTACAAAGCACATCTTGAGCAACAGATTAAAAATATTGATGAAATCATTACACATATACAAAATCCAACTATTGCGCCAGCAATAAAGGAGCAAGTATGAAACGTATATTCATTATAACCGCCCTGCTATGCAGCATTGTTCACGCACAGCAACTTCCGCCTAAATCAGCAACTACACACGATCTTGCGCACTTAAAACAAACACCCCGCGAACTCAAGCCAGTGAACACCAACAATCTCATGCATTACGTGAAATCAGCGCAGGTAAAGAAATTTAAGTTTGAATACAATGATGATTTGTGCACCGCTGAGTTAAAACAAGAACTACTTGATACCGCACAAAAAACAAAAACCACTTTGCAAAAAGAACTGAAATTTTTAGGTAAACGTGCGGTACATCCCGCAACATTGGGACGCGGTATTGTCCAGGCGACCGTAGGATTATGGGCATTATTTAATATATATAGAACAGGTGATTGTTGTTATAAAGTATATGGCAAAGACTATACAAAGGTCTTTATATCCCCAGACAATGCATCCCGATATTTTTTTGCTGGTGACATAGTACCCTACTTTTTTACCACAACAAACGAACCAGTTGATACCCCAGGGGGGGGCGTACATTACTTGGATCCAAATTTAACAAAGCAACAATCCAGGTTTTTATCTGGTGTTGCCTGTTCATTTGCCAGCCTTAGCATCATAGCTGCGGCGACAATGCCTTACGCATTTACAAACATCAAGCAAGGCATCAACTACAAAGCTCATCTTGAACAACAGATTAAAAATTTGGATGAAATCATTGCGTATATACAACTATCCCAAACAATAACCAATCATACCGGAGAACTGATATGAGACGTATTTTACTCACTACCCTTGCCTTCGTGGCGTGCGGACTACGCGCGCAGCAAGCAGACCCTATAGCACCACTTAAAAAGGCTATCACTGCAGCCGATTTAACTGCGTTTGAAACAGCGTTTGATGCACAGACAATTGCTGCTGAACAAAAAGATAGTTTAGCACAATTGGCACGCGTGACACGCACGAAGCTACAGACAGAACTGGATGCGATGGGCAACTATACCGGCAATGCACCTACTTTTTTGACCGGGCTTGCGCAAGGTACCGTGGGATTATGGGCGTTGCTCAATACGGCGCTTGGGCTTGTAGCGGCTTTAGCCACCGTCACAGACATAGAATATAAAACAGGTTTACCGTTTTTTATACCTGGCGTTACTACGTTACCATATTGCTGCACATCTCATACACATACCTCAGATGCCGTAAAAGGAGAAGAAAAGAAAACATTCAATCCACCCCTTGATCAGCAACAGGCAAGGCTATGGGCTGGTTGCGCCTTGACCGGTATACCACTTGGCGCTCTAACTGCGTATGCACTCTATAAAGCATACATAAATATACGTCGTGGTCTGAATCATAAGGCATACCTGCTGGCTAAAATAGGTAACCTAGATATTATACTTGAATATCTGGTATAGACCAGGTACAGCAATACATAAAACAGTAATAAACTATAGCAATATCAGAATATAGGGTTCAAACGGGCCCTATATTTCTATTTGTCATCATGCCATTTGACCTTTGTCCTCATTCATGATAGGGTTAGAAATAGTTATTAAAAAGGGTCTTGGTACCCTACCTATGGAGTATATCGATGGTTTTGAGCAGATTGTACACCACATTCTTGTTACTCGCACTGGCGCTCTCAAGCCTTGTGCTACCACCAGCGTTGTATGCTGGTGATGTTCTGCCTGCGAGTAATGAACAGGAAGTGACGCCTGAAACTACGGCGACAACTGCGAAACCATGGCAAAAGAAAAAAAAGAAAAAGCCCACCATTGCGCAATCATGGAAAAAGGTTTTTACCGGCGATTGGGCATCGCTCAATAGATATGACAATAGAAATCTGATGATGTCAGCAGTAGTGTTCGGCTCTGTATACACACTCTATTATTACTGTCTGCGCAGCCCGGTACCAGCAGCAAACCCAAATCCGCAACCGAATGGCCAAAACAAACAAATACAAAATCGTCAGAACGGGCAAAATGGAAAACTACAAACGGGTGGTAAAAAGAAAAAACGACAACCTGCACCAACAGCGCAAGATAACATGCCTGAGAACGAGGAAGATATTGATGATGAAATTCTTACACCGCTTGACACAGATCTCATAGACTTCATTGATGCAATACCTAAACATGCGATTCCGTGCATACACCAGGGCCCCGGCACCTTAACCTGCGGTAATCATGCGTTTATCAATACCAAATGGATATTGGAACAACTAGAAAATTTTCCGAATACACAATCACAGGAGCTTGGCATTATTCTTGCGCACAGCACTATGCCTGCTTTTATCCAACAAGAAATCGCTCAACACGATCAGATCGTATCACAAAATCGTACATCAGAGATTTGGAAAGCATACATTGTACGGCAATTGACCAATAGTTTGGCAAAACCTCAATCGACCTGGCAATGGTTCGCCGCCCTATTTGGGCTTGGCGAAAGTCTACGACCAGAAGATCGACGAACAATAGATAATGTAGCAAACCTACTACATAACATCACGTATACACAAAAACGAAGTATTGACTTTAGCAACGGCAATTCAATAGTAACTATCGAATCTATAAAAGGTGGTTTAAGTCCTGATATAGATGCCACACCGTTAATCGTAGGTAAGGATAAAAAAGGCGCTACACCGGAAGAAAAAGCTGCTAATACCGCTACCGCCAAACGACAATGTAAAAATATTTTGGATCGCATCGACCTCAATGCGTGGCAAAAAAATATTGGTGATCAACTGATGGCATCTGATGCCATGCTTAAAAAAGCGATGTCAGCTTTACCGCGAGGTAGAGATCTTGATTCAGCCGAAATTGGTAGCCTTGTGGGGCACAATAAACTCAGTGCCATATTCACTACTAAGATAAAACGTGATGCGAATGGCAAGCCTATTACCGATGATATAGATAATCAAGTACCTCATTTTGTGGATCAATACAATAATCCGACTGATATTAATAACAAAATATTAATAATCGAGAATAGTATACAGCTGCTTATAAAAGGTGCCACGCCCTTTAACAATCTCAAAGCAGTAAAATTAGCATGCGCTAATAATAATGATTTCTGTTTTGGATTTATTCTACGTCTGAGCGACCCTTACCATGATTATGAACGGCTCAAAACGATCACTGATACCACCCCTTTTGAGAAGAGGCACGCAATCATTGCCCCAATGGTCAATCAAGACGTACGAGGTAGCACGCGCCACTGGATTAGCGTGGTGCTACACCGCATTAATGGCCAGAATCATTATTATGTTACCGATTCTATGGATGCTTCTGGAACTACAAAGCCAAAGGATCGTGTAGACGTACGGATTCTGATCGAAGCGCTCGAGACAGATAATTCTTACTAATCTCCTTTTGCCTTTTTCACCCCATTGCTTTAACACTCCATTGTGCTAGAGTATACCGGAATTGTAAAAAATAAACCGTATACTCATAAGGAGAGCTATGCTGAATACCTCGATCCAGTCTTACACCACCATAACCTCGTATCATCAAACAGTCCAAAAATTACGGGCTTTTTTTTTGTCCCGCGGATACTTGGAAATTGATACTCAATCACGCCAAAGTATTTTAGCTGCCTGCGAAGATCCACGCACTATCGCTACCTACACTTTTTCTGGCACAAAGTGGCCACTGCCACAGACCGGACAAATGTGGCTTGAAGATGAACTGCTGCGCAATCCCCATTTACCGGGCGTATTTTGCAGCACCACCAGCTACCGCGATGAACCAAATCCTAATCCCAGCAGACACTTGAAAATTTTTCCCATGTTTGAATTTGAAACGCATGGTGGTATTGCAGTACTGCACAAGCTCATTGCAGATTTGCTTGAATGGTGTGATTTTGGCCCACAAGCGTTATACCAGCAGGCAGAATATGCTGACGTTGCACGTCGTTATGGCACCAAAACAGTAGAAGCAGAGCATGAATTGCAACTTTGGAAAGAGATGGGGCCCATTGTATTCTTGAAAAATTTTCCGCGCTACACAAGTCCCTTTTTTAATATGGCGCAGGAAGGTGATCATAGTAAAAAAATTGACCTCATTGCCTATGGCGTAGAAACAATAGGATCCGCAGAACGTGAATGTAATGTAGATTTAATGCGTGAACAATTTTACACCATTAGCGATGGTGGGTACGCCAACATTTTATTTGACCATTTTGGCAAAGAACGGGTGGAGAAAGAATTGGATCAATTCTTAAGTTACGACTTCTTTCCACGCTGTGGTGGCGGCATCGGCGTTACTCGCTTTGTACGCGCACTGGAAATGCATAAACAACATGCTATACCTTCGTATGTTGCTGCGCAACGGCAACACACGGTACAACTATAATGAACACAATAAGTCCCTTGGTGACCAAGGGGCTTATCTTTCTACTGACCACCCTGTCACTTGAAGAAAAAATTGGCCAACTGTTCATGGTACCCGCGATCACCGATAGCACCATTAACACTGCATTTCTTGAACATACGCCATACCGCATGGATCAAGCGTATGTGGAATCACTGATCACGCAGTATCATGTCGGCGGGGTTATTTTTTTAGGATCCAGTACCGCAACAACGCTGCACACGGTTGTCCAACACTTTCAAACGCTGAGCACCCTGCCGCTGCTTATAGGCCTTGATGGCGAATGGGGTGCTGCTATGCGTATACGTGATACCATTAAGTGGCCATATGCAATCACCCTAGGCGCCATTACTGACACCGCCCTGCTACAGTCTTTCGGACATGCAATTGGCACAGAATATGCGGCGCTTGGACTACACATTAATTTTGCGCCCGTTGCTGATATCAACACGAATCCGCACAACCCCGTAATCGGTTACCGCTCATTTGGTAGCTGTCCTGACACTGTCATTAATGCCTGTGGTGCGATTGCACAGGGACTACGCGATGCGGGCATTATTGCCTGCGCTAAACATTTTCCCGGTCATGGCGACACTGCCCTCGATTCGCACCACGCCCTGCCAGTAATCCTTCATGATCGCCAACGGCTTGATGCAGTAGAATTACTTCCCTTTACCACATTAATAAAAACAGGTATTGCAGGCATCATGACTGCGCATGTTGCAGTACCCAGTCTAGATCCTGATGGACGCCCTGCCAGCTTATCACTGAACGTAGTAACCGATTTGCTCCGCACACACATGCAATTTCCTGGGCTCATCATAACTGACGGTCTTGGTATGCGTGCGGTGACCGCCGGTAAGAAGCCAGGTGAAACTGAACTTGAAGCGCTCCTGGCGGGCAATGATATATTGCTGTGTCCCGTCGATGTACCACAGGCGGTCATCCGCATTAAACAAGCACTCGCCGACGGCACACTATCCATGGCGCAACTGGATGCGCACGTGCTCAAAATTTTACACACCAAAGCACAGATAACAACCATGGCCGCACCCGCAGATCAACTCAAATCGCTACTGCATACGCAGACAGCATATGAACTCAAAGCTAGGTTATTTGAACATGCGGTCACGCTGGTGCGCGATACAAATAAGGTACTACCATTGCGCACACCGTGCGCTATAGTACATGTACAACTGGGCACCATCGATGCACAAAATCATTTTGCACAACAATTGGATGCTGTTTTTAATGTCATGCGCGTACGCGCGGGCAACGATAAAGAGTATGCAGCGCTGCACACTACGCTCCACACCCACATCTGCGCAGACACCACCGCTCTTATCAGCGTGCACGGTATGAGCAAATATGCGCGTGATCAATATGGCATGATACCGGCACTACTGGAACTCATACGCACCGCCTGCGCACTCACACCACGCAGTATCGTGATTCTATTGGGCAATCCGTATAGCACCACCCTGCTGCCCGATGCACCCTGCCTGCTGTGCGGCTACGAAGATGAAAAAGAAGCACATGACGCGGTAACAAAAATTTTGATAGGCGCACTGCCCGCGCGCGGAAAATTGCCGATCTAATATGACAACCCGCCCTTGAGCCAGATGCGCCATTGTGATAGCGCGCTGTTCTCACGTAAACAATGAGCGCCCAGTTCAGTTGAAATACCGGCACCGATACACGGCGTCAGGCTTTCGCCTTCAATCCACCAGCTTTTATTAGCGTGCACAAACAGGGTATGTGATACAGCACGTGCCACTAATGCTGAAGACTCATTAATGTCAGTATCGGTAATGAATAGAGTGGGATTTGAGGTATTAATCTGTGCTTGTGCGATGCCAAGCGCGGCTGCGTCCGTAGAATTGAGTTGATTAATAGCAGCACCAGAACCATCAAAAGCAGGTACGGGGCTATCGGCGTTAACATTCACATAGGCAGCACCGGCAACAAAATTTCCGCCATCTTGTGCCTTGTACACCGTTGCTTTACTTTGGCTCACGCCCAAGCGAATTGGTTCATTAGCGGCATTAAAGCCGTACACTTGCGCATCGCCTTTGGCTACAAATCGATTGGCAGGTAATTTTTGGCGACAGCCAAGTTTCTCTTTGCTGCGTGCATAGCAATTGTATCCCAGATCAAGTTCAAACCCATCATCACGCTGGTATGCTAATTTGAACACTATATCTGCTTGTACTGCTATGCTAATGACACTTGGCAAGGTGGTTACGTTAATGGCTGGTAAAATATGCCCGATAAATTGATACGGCGCTGCGGGCCCGGTGGCACTTAATTGTAAATCGGTTGAATCGACTGCATATTCTTGTAATAGCATGTATCGGCTCCCGGTACCTTGTGTAGTCAGATCATAGGACCTATTTTGAGTATCGGCGCATAAATGGGTAATGTTGGCATCAAGATAGAGGGCGAGTGCATGTCGTAATGTGTCAGATTCCCATAGTCTGACATGACTCGTCAGTTGTCCACCCACCTCCCAGTGATGTCCGTTGCCCACGGTGGCGTCGAGTAAAAAGACCATATCAGGGCGATTACCCGTCGGCAATGCCACGCGAAGTCCCAGACCCAGATGATACCAATCGGAAAGCAAAAAAGTATACCCGAGAGTAAACTGCAGTTCGGCAATACGGCTTCTGATCTCGCGTCCAAAAATTCTCCCAAATTGTAATGGTTCAAGCGCACCAACTGCTGTATGTCCTATAAAAGCCTGTTGCACATTCGTGTTCATTTGGCTGCGAGACACACTGACTGAAGCCATGTAACCAGCCGGGTAAAACGTCTCCTGCGCACAGGTATCATTCACCCCCGATATCACCTGTTCCTGCATATGCAGATCCGCCTTACTATGGACGATAGGCAGATGGACTATCAGATATAACCCAGGAACACAACTATCAAATCCCTGGTACCAATCAAGGTCAAACACCACGTTTGAAATACGCGGCGTAAAACAGACGGTACTTTCAAAACAGAATGGCAATCCAAAATAGTCGGCTAAAATATCGTTTGGTCCTCTATCAGGCACTAAGCTTCCTGAGAAGGTCACCTGATTACTGCCAAAAAAGAGCTTGGCCAACGCCTCTTGTCTAAATGAGCGCCCATACTCAACAGTACCCGACACAGAACCATACCAATGGTCCATATCTGCCTGATGAATGGCCGTTTGCCAACCTACTAGTTCTCTGACCGCGTTAACCGCCTGTGACCTAGGCTGAAAAAATGTTTGAGGGCCAAAGCCATAGATCCAGCACGCGCTACTCAACATGCCAACCGCTAATATCTTATACTTCATAACATGCTCCCCTGCAATGGTGGTAAAAAATAGATATGGCAACCATAGCAAAAAAAATAATAAAACCCAAGGCGTAGGTTATATGCCAGAAGCCAGAAATTCAAGGCGTTCCGCAAAACGAGATTTTTTTGAAAAACCTGGTATATTGAAACATAAAAGATGAAGTAAGAACGCTAACCTACTGTATGAATAGATCTACCCTATGATGAAAATGAAACGTAAAAAAGGTTTTTTCTCCATATCTGCGGTCGCCAAGATGTTTTCCGTACACCAACAGACAATACGTCTGTACGAAAAACAGGGACTCATAACACCAAATAGGTCTGAAGGTGGTACCCGGCTCTTTTCAGAAGAAGATATTGACCGGCTTGAAGATATTATCTACCTGACCCATGAGCTCGGCATCAATTTGGCAGGGGTTGAGATGGTGCTCAAGCTCAAAAAACAGATAAAAAAGATGCAAGCGGATATGAATAAGGTATTCGAACAGACACAGAAATCACTTGACCTTGACGCGCAAGCTTCAAAGCAGGTCATTGCCCAGAGCACCCAGCGCTTGTTGAAAATGAAGCAGGAAAAAGGGGCAGCGGCGCAACCCCAGATTACGGGGAGCACGCACGAGGAAAAAGAAAAGACGATTGATCTAGAAAATTGGTATATAGACTACGAGCAATAGAAGGTGGAATTATGGTATTTAATAGAATAAAAACGGTTATTTTACTCGCAACACTCAGTGCCCTACTCATGGCTATCGGCGGCCTGATCGGCGGCACGGCAGGCATTCAGATGGCGCTCGTTATGGCCCTCATTTTTAATGGTATCGCCTATTTCTTCTCCGATAAGATCGTACTGCGCATGTATGGTGCACAACCGCTTGATCAAGCTACCTATGGCTGGATATATACCATGGTGCAGGAATTGGCAACCGACATGAGAATCCCCATGCCAAAACTATGGCTACTCAATACACCCATTGCCAATGCATTTGCAACCGGCAGAAACCCTGCCCACGCCTCAGTCGCACTTACCAAATCAATTATCAACCTCCTTGACGCCGATGAGCTACGCGGCGTTTTGGCACATGAATTATCACATGTGAAAAATCGTGATATTTTGGTAACCACCGTTGCCGCAACGATTGCAACTGCTATTGGTTATCTTGCCAACATGCTCCGCTGGAGCGCGCTCTGGGGTGGCATGAGTAGCGACAATCGCCGTAAAGACAGCAATCCATTGGCGCTCATGCTTATCGGTATCATTATGCCGTTTGCAGCATTACTTATACAATTGGCTATTTCTCGTTCACGCGAATATTTAGCCGATGAAACAGGTGCAGACTGCTGCCGTGATCCCTTGGCACTTGCCTCCGCGCTAGAAAAGTTGCACGCCTATGCAGCTCATGGCAATACTGATGCGCATGCACAAGATCCACGTTATGCAAGTACGGCATCCTTATTTATTGTCAATCCATTTACCGATAGCTCTTGGGCAACCCTATTTTCAACTCACCCACCCATGAGCAAGCGTATAGCGCGTCTTCGTGCACTTTCTACAAAAATGTTCCATCCGTGACAAAAAACATGCAAGGCTATTGATGTGCAAGAGTATCGTAGCCACCCTATACGCACAAAGGAGCTTCTGTGAACAACACATTAATCGAAGAACAGGATACACAATTAGTTTTGTCGTATGAGTTATTATGTTTACTGCGCTGGCTGCTCGAGCATGACGCGCCTAAATTAAAAAAAATGGTATCAAAAGCAGTGGCCAATGGCCTGTATGAACACATCCGTCTGCTTGATAAAAAAACATCAGAACATGATCAAGAGGACATGCAAGATAATATTTTAGATTTTTTGGCACTCCTTGAAACATCTCTGCTTGAATGCATGAGTGAACACGTGACGCAGAAAGCACGGAGCACTAATTTGCTCGCCACGGTTGAACAATTGGATACGACCTTGTGCAACCCCGATATTATGATGTCGAGTTTGGAAAAAACAACACATCTGACGGACAAAAATCCGACTTTAAATCCGCAAGAGACATTATATAAAGAATTGCTCAAACGCTGGAAGCCGGAAAAGAAATCGGCAATGAATTAAGTTCGTTCGCTGGACCCTTCGAATAGCTCCCAGCCGTCGCTAAAGCTATGAAGGAGAGCAATGGAGCATAAAATATGGTTTCAGCAGAATTCTATTTTGGAAACGCCTTAATAAAGTTGGCTCTATTTTTATCCCATTTTTTAAGTTCAGCCCTGACTTGCTGTGCCTCTGGATGAATATGTTCAAGAGGAAAAAATTTATTTCGCATGCGGTACCATGGCCAAAATACCAGGGAACATGACCCAAGTTCCTGCTGCATTTGCTCAGTCACCTTCTGTGCCATTTGACTATCCCCTTCATTATATGAAAAAGCAGCTTTCGTACTGCCCAACAAGGCAACGGTATATAGGTCAGCATCCATCTCCTGAGCGCGAATACGTTCATAATATGGCTTAAACGTTTCTTGGTTATATAAAGCCTTAATATATTCATACAGTCCAACTCTTGGTCCGCCTGCACAATGGCCCAATAAAAGATGTGCACATTCATGCGCCCACAGACAATGTGTGTCTAAATCTGAGTAAACCAACGTATGTGCACCAATTTCTATACATGGCTCTCCCTTAGCATTCAGGTATGAGCCTCCAGAAATCCCTTCTGCTTGTTTATTTCCTATAAATAGATGGACATTTTTATGCATACCAAGTTTAGGAAGTAATACAGATAAAAATCGTGAATGTTTCGACATGTATTGATTCAAGTCACCTTCATTAATATCTTTATTTTTATAAATTAATATCGTATTGGTACCTAATAATAATTTTTTATCCGGTTCCCTTCGTCCCTTGTCTTCCACAATTTCAACTAGCTTTGCAAAAGCCTTGGACACACCATAGAGCAAGCCCATAGCTCCTACTCCTAAGCCTACCACCCCTACTTTCGGAATAAGTACAACACCAGCTACTGCCGCACCAAATCCAGGAGCACCAGCTTTTAAAAACGCTCCGAATCCTTTTAATTCAGTTCCTAATGTTTGTAACGTACTCTTCGTGTCTCCTCCACACAGAGAACTAGACATAAGCAAAGCCAATAGGATCAACAAAACATTTCTTTTCATCACTACCCTCATCTTTTTGTACATCAGAAAAAGCGCAAAGCTATAACAATAAGGCTAGTCAAAAAATCCAAGCTTTTGCAATGCTTCACGTACCTCATACATCGGTAGCCCAATAATGGTGGTGTAGGATCCATGCACGATGCGCAAAAATTGTGCGCCAAATCCTTCGGCAGCAATAGCGCCCGCCGTATTTAAACCAAGAGATTTTTCAAAATACAGGTCTATCCACTCATCTGGCAGCGCAAAAGTGTATTCGGCATTAACCACCTGCTCTATGCGTGCATCAACAGACCATATCCGACCATCCCAGACCCGTCTATCTGCGCAAAAAGCCGTTGATAATCGGGAACCGGCACGCGCTGATTTAATTTTGTTAACCGCATCGGCCCTATCATCCGGTTTTCCGTAAATGGTGCCATCCCTATCTTGCGATAAGGTATCGGCTGTTAACACAAAGCAAACATCACCCGCGTGTTGTCCCGCTGGCAACACCACGTGCTCCATTTTATGGCGCGCTATCGTAGCCACCAATTGCGGCAATGGCAACGCCCAGCCACATTGCCGCTCATCGGCATCCTGGCGGACAAGTGTAAAAGGAATCTGCGCCTCATGCAGGAGCATTTGCCGTGAAGGTGATTTAGAACCAAGAAGTAATGTGTGTGTATACGCGATAGGTAAAGTCATGGGTTTGATAATTCCTTTAATTCATTATGCATACGCACCAGTGTACAAAAATATCGATCAAAAGTAACTATCACTCCTACCCCAACAGAGCAGCACCGCGCGTACTCTCGCATATCCACTCGGCCACACCCGCCGATACGTGAGAAATTGTTGTTGCGGTAAGTACAAATGTTTTGTAACTATGCAACACACGTATCTCTTGCTCTATCTGCTTGAACTTGCTTTCTTCACTTTCCATGAGCAACAAAATTTCATTACTCGACTCAATAGTGCCTTGCCAGATAAAGCTGGCCGTAATAGGCATCATTTTCACACAGGCAACCAGCCGTTTTTCAAGCAACGTCCGCGCTATGGTATTTGCTTCAATTTGATCGGCACAGGTTAATGAAAGGAAGATTAATTTCATGACACTCCTTAATAAGTACTCCGAAAAACAGATAATCATGCATGGTACCAGAAAGCCTGTTCTTTGTAAAAAAGGCCCATATGGAGCAGTGCAAACGCACCCAAAGCCCACAATGCTGCCAGGCTTTACAGGTTCGATATTATTGGCCCCGGCCAATTCTATTTACAATTTGTAACAAATGCTGTATGCTTATAGACAGCTATATTTGCAATTCTTTGCGCCTTCGCACAAAGCTATGGCGTGATAAAAATGGAGGAATAACCTATGTTGAACCTAAAAAATGGCGTATTGATTCTCTTGCTCTTCTCGGGAGCAACCCTGATACCTACCTATGATGGACCAAGTGTAATCATCTTTAAAAATCAGACCAAACACACACACAAAATCTCTATTGAGGCGACCTATGATAAAAAGAGTAAAAAAAGCCCAAATCCATCAACCCTAGAAATAGAAATGCCAGGAGGAAACTTATACACCTATATCAATTTTCACTCTGGACTCAGCGGGTTAAAGCTCAAGCTCGATAATAAACCTATGGAAATAACATATTACAACCCAGGGAATAAGTACTGGTATCCCGAAGATTATAGTAAATTGGAAGGGACTGGTTCTGTTGCAAGGATATTTCTAATGCCTATACAACCTGAAACCTCCATCGACAACGTCCATGCTGAATTTCTATACCCTACCGTGGGTGATCGGATCAAATACTGGTTCATGAAAAAATTCACACGGAATCGATAGAATAAAAAAGTCCGTCTTCCTGCAAGGCCTAAGCCCCTTTGAGTGTTTAATTTTTTGTAGCCAGTTCAAGAAGCCGCACAATTTCTAGCAGAGTTGCATCATTCGACTCACATGCTAGGTCACGTCGTGCCTGTTCAAGCGGTGTCAGAGAATTACGATTGGTTTTTGCAGAATCGGCACCTGCGGTTAGTAAGACTGCAACCAGGGCCGGTGATCGAAACGCAATGGCATCAGAACAGCATACAATGGTGTGAGCCCTCGCGCATTAGAAAATCCAAGATCTGCACCATTCTTTATCAGCTCCATGACCTGTTCAACTTTATTATTATCCGTAAGATCATTTTGATTTGCAGGGTCAAATATTATTGCCCACTGCTGCAAAAATTGCTCCTACCGCTGCACATATTGCTTTGCGTCTTGCGTAGCCAACAACTGGGCAATACTTTCGCGATAGCCACCAAATTTTGCAGCCAGGCTCCCCACTATATCTTTGGTTATAATTGGCTCATTAATAAAGTCGTGAAGCTCCTTACTAGATTGCTCAAGCGCACGGACTGCCTGTACCGCTTCTTGCAGGGTATTGGCATTCAATATTGCTGTATGAATCTGTTTTCTCATTTTTTCCATGTTAATTCGCTCCATCCACAAGCTCTATATGACTAATGCGATAATGACGCGACGTTTTACGCAAGTTATAAACCGACTTAAACCACTTCTCCCTTTTGATATGCACAAGAACGTCTTTTTGAGTTTCTATCGCCTGCTGCATCATCTGCGCAGACACTATTGGCTTTACACTCCAGAAAAGCATAATACCACCCCAGAGACGAATTTTGCCTGAAGCCCATTTTTGATACACCTCAGGAGAAAGAAAATAGGTATCGGTGCACTGTAATTTGCCTGGCACAAACTCAAAAATGAGGGTAGCACCCGGCTGACATATCACATCGCCCGAAATGAACGTCTTGTCGTGAACCAAGCCACCATCACGCAACTCAAGATCAAGATATCCGCCGGCATTGGAAATGGTAAGAACAGCGCCTGTCATATTTTTTATTATCAATTTAGGTACATATGTCTCTTGAGCAGTCGCTAGCTGTACATAACACGCTGCTAACACAATCGAAAAAACATTTCTGTAATCGAACATTTAAACCTCAATATCACTTATGCCAATATTGTAATGCTACGCACCCAAGAATCACCACAGTAGCAACTGTTGCCAAAGGCATTTTATATGATGTCCACAGCGACACCGGCTTAACTTCTGACTGCTGTTCTGCAAAAATTTCAGTAAACGTCTTACGCAGATCAAGGGCATTGAGTACTATGTTCTCTAAATACCAATCACCAAGATTCTGGTCTAATGATAGGCGTTCATCAGGAGGATTCTTACCATAACTTTTTATATGTGTGTAACCAAGGTCCTGTAAAATAGTTTTAACAACATTAATATGATCCGCACCCTCGCATACGAAGCCATATTTTACATCCCCACATTGAGCAAGCTTACCCATAGTACGTAAATCAAGAAGCACAGATCGTATATGCTCAACGAAGGAAACAAAAAATTTTTCTCGCTCAAAGTTATCTAATACTCGGTATACATCATCTCTTTTCTCACCCACAAAACACTCGTTTACATACTGTTTTAAATCATTAATAACATCTAATTTTGTCACAGGATGAGGGATGTTTTCCGTACCAAAAAATGCTGCAATTGCATGGTTACACTCAGCATTATAACATGGTATACGCTCATTTTCACATAAACCTGTCAGATAGTCAGGCATCATACACTTATCAATCATTTCACGTGATCCAGGAAAAACGTTCACGGTACCCCGCTGCTTTTGGTTGTAGCGAAGCTCTTCCTCAAAAGTCTTATACGGTATGCTGTCAAAATAGGCTTTCACCCTTTCATCTTTACTCGTGCAATTTGACGGGTCTTCCACAATGATAAAAACATCTGGAACGAGCCGCTTAAGTACCTGAATGAGATCATTACGCTGTTTAATCGTGTTACGCCCATCAGCGTGATCCATATGATAATCTTTTAATAGAAAACGATAATGAGTACCATCACTCCACACTTCTATTTCTAGAATAACTGCATTGATGACCGGCATAGAACATAACGCAAAGAAAATTGGAAGAATTTTTTTACAATCGAACATTTAGCCACCCCTACAATGTGGAATATTATTTGGTACTTACAGATGCATCTTGCGCATCATCATTTTTTATAATTTCCTGATCTACTTCTGCTTCTTCAGCAGATTTTCCGTCACTAACTTCTTTTTTGGATTTTTGACATGCATTCCAGCCATCATAGTATCCAGCTATATATGCCGCTATAGCAACAATCGCAACACAAGAGCCTATAATAACAGCAGTTTTCACACCACTTCTTTTTTTAATGGTCCTGCGTAACTGATTCAGGCTATCCTGAATTTCTATGTCCGTTTGTTCACTGGATAAGGCATATTCTGCCCATATAGCATCCAACTCTTGCCTAGTTTTATAGTGGAGCCGTTTACTATTTTCTGCGGCACCACCACGATCCATGGCATTCAAAGTCCCGTAACAGAGCAGACCACCAAAGAGCAGAATGATTGAAATTATGCTATACGGCCTCACCATTGCTAACTTTCATGTCTTCTTGATCAGCATCAGTATCATCATCCTGCTCATCTGAGTTCGTGAACCAATAGTAAATACTACCCAATACCGCTACCACGGCAAGCCCCAAACCTATTGTTTTATAGGAGAACAATGAAAACAGACGTGTTTTTGTTACAGGTATTTCACCAGTCTTCTTGCCTACATATGCTACGATTTCGTGAGCCTCCTCATCACCCTTCTCTATCAAATGATAGGTGCTCGGATCAATATGACGCGCCCTGCATATTGCAATTTTAAGCGCATGTGACATATCTGATGCGATTTTTTTGCAACCAAATATCCCATATTTTTTTGAACTTCTTTCACCTGCCAATATATCTATTTGTTCTATCGCATGCGCGATATCCGCGTTCCCATACATCGCAGGATGTAAAATATCTTCTACCACAAATTTAAGCACACAAGCCCCATAGACCCTTTCTGTAGCGCTTAAGGAAATTGCTCCGAAGGTAAGCTTATTACCAAACCACACCAATGCAAAACCAACTCTTTCTTTTGGCCATGATCCCACAACTGCATCGCGTATTTTTTGACAGTCCTTGGTAGCAATGACCGCTTTAAATGCAGCTATTTTAGTTTCATCATTAGTAGTACTACTTATCACAATAGCTGGCTGTTCTGAAGACGTTGTCGATGAAGATTGTGGTTGCTGAATCTGCTCAGTACTTACTGATATCTGATTGCCAGCGTTTTCTGCTTGTGAAGAGACCATCACCTCAGGAGCAGGAGTAGTTTGCGAACTGCTTGATGCAATTGAAGATTGTGCAGGCCTTGCTATGCTTTCTGCCATCTCGAGCTGTGCGCTCATCACCCCCTCATTTTCAGCCATAGTATGTTGTTGATCTATAGATATAACGTTTACTGACGTTTCGATGCGCCGGATATTACTACTCCTTACAATATTATATTCCTGATGCAGGTAGTTTACTATGTCTTCTATATCCTGACGTTCACTAACAATTTCAAGAGGTAAAAACGAACCTTCCTCTTTAAGATTTTTAAGTGTCACGCTCACATTTTTATAAGTGTTATAGTTAACGCTATTAATGGATGGTATAACTATCCCATCTAGTGTTTCAACAATGTACCCGTAACGATGCATAAGCGTATTATCCCTTAACATAGGGTTGCCCATCAAATATTTTATTTGTTGCAAGCTACCATTACGTAACACACTGTAAAAAAGAGTCTGCATAATTTCTCGACAATGAGAAACAATTTGAAATGTAGGCGCTTGAACAGCGGGCACAGTAATTTTTGCTCGCCATTCTACTTCGGCCTGCGTAAGTTGCGTAATAATTGGTGCATACCATTCTTTAATTTTTTCACCTTCAGGCATATCCATATGTAATGGCGGGTGAAGACCTCGTACGGCCTGTTGTGCCAATTGTAATGCAGTTTTATCTTGGCGATCTGTAATCAAAGGGTTCGCACCATGCTTGAGTAATAGCGCAATACATTCTTTACAACCTGCAGTGACTGCGGTGTGTAGTGGTGTACGTCCTGAATTATTGTCTCTATCATTGATATAATCAGCACCACCTTTATCCAATGCATAGGTAATACCATGAGGACTTGCCCAGTGGGCACTATCAAATAATAACCAACCACGCATAGTGTTAGAATGTCTAGTAAGCTCCGCATCAAAAAGTTGGTCATTACGAATAATAATCTGAATCAGATCAACACGCGGTTGCGTCAGTACTCGCATTATAGTATGACGCGAAATAGGACTGCCGGCATTCAAAAGTTGTTCTACAATAGCAAGGGGTATATCCTGCTGCGCGAGAGCCGTATCAAGAGGCGTATCATGCTCATAGTTCATCACCGTAAGCAAGGCAGTATGCTTAATCAATAGATTAACCCACTTTTGCCTTTTAAGCTTGATAGCAACATGCAATACGGTATCACCCGTTGCTTTACTAGTCTCATCATCACGGGAAGTTATAATCTCTTGCTCCGACGCGCTCAATAAGCGCTCCTCTGCTTCAGCGAGTTTTTGCTGCCGCGCATACACAAAAAAAAGATCGAGAGGATTGTGCTTTGTTTGCGGCAAGGTGACTTTCCAGTCATCATCTACCGAAAGCGGATCATTATCCATAGCTACAAGTGGCATCACACAACAAGCAAGTACCCAGAAGAATGGACTATGCAATTTCATTATTAACGTTCGCTTTGCTTTGCTCAGTTTCAGTGGTATCCTGCTCATCTTCATTCGCTTCATCAGCCTTCTTATCTGACTTGGTCACCCAATAGTAGATACCACCCAGAACCGCTCCCACAACAAGCCCACCCACTGTATATTTTGCTATTTTTACACCAAATCCTGGATTCTTGCGTGCAAACCATTCAAGGCGCTTTACGAAATCATTTTTGCCACTCAGTAGGTCATTTTCTCCGGTTAGTTGCGCAATCTGATTTTTAACATATTGAAACTGATGTTGAAGATGTGCAGGATCCGTCGCACCGTGATTGTCTCTGGGCCCCATTTCATGCACTACTTTTGCACCAAAGATACCTTGTACACCCTTGACTACATTTTTATTAGCCCATTCATACTTTGCAAATTTTGCGGCCTCTGCATCTGCATCACCGCGACCATGGGTATATATAAATGGATGCATTTCTTCAAAAAACACTTCTTCCACGGCATTAGTAACGGCGCGGAACAGGTCGCTATCAGGAGTGACCATATCATTGGTCTCCGTTAAAAAACCAACAGGGCATATTTCAGAAGTACTGATATTTAATTTCACTGCCTGGCTTGGTTGTAGCTTGCCAGTAGCACGTACTAGTTGCTCCATTTCTGCAGAAGTCTGGGCAGCCTTGAGCTGTCCTTTAAACGCTGCTTTTTCCTCTGGCGACATGGCAAAAATAGGTAGTATACAGATATAAAGTGGTATCAGAGATGTATAACGTAGCTTCATATGCATCCTTACTCTAGGCCGCACAGTCGGTATAAAACTTAGACACAACGGCCCCTGTAAGCTCATCAAATACTGAAAAAGAGAACTGTCCTCGTACTCCGACTGGTACCAAGAGAATTTTTTCGGCGGACGAATTTGGGCCAATGATTATTTCACCCTCACCAAGTGCTTTTGAAAGTACGGCATATAAGCAGTGATTATCTGATCGGCTGAAATAATAGCTAAGCGGGACTATGGCGTTCACAGCTATCCAACCACCTAAACATAGTGCAGCAATTTGAGAAGATTTTTTAACGAGCCACATATCCTTAACCTGCGCAAGATCATTATGATCCTTACAATACGCGGTTAACCCAAAAAGGCCGGTTAAAATGGCACCGGTACCGTTGCCCAATACGAACGTCATTAATGCAGGAATGATTTCACTACGCTGCAATCGCATTTCCACGTCTTTAATTGTACCTGGAGCAAATTGCACTGACTTTTCAGAGATAACAACCTGAGTACCTGTTGTATTTTTAATCTTCACCCGTACTGGAGTGTATCCTTTACGTATGAAATCTGAAGATTTAAGCCTCCATGACCCTTCGTTTACCAGAACTTCTGTAGAGTCACAAAGCACTATTTCGAAACCAATCCCATTCTGCGCATCCAAGGACTGAACCATTTGGCCTTGTAGACTAGCAACCATAGACCAGATACCTATAAATACATACAATATTTTCTTCATCATGAATCCCCTATAAAACTAGCTAAACATTGATATACATAATGTATAGTACCAGAAGCCCTTTTTTTTGTAAAAAGGCTTATTATAAAGGTATTTTTATTCAGGGAATAACATTCCACCCAGGAGTAGTACTTACCCGCCACCAGGGGTATAATAGGGTACAGAATCCATTTATCTGTAGATTTCGATAAAGAAGGAGGCAACCATGGCACACTGGGCACATCAGCGACACGTTCCGGACCGGAAAGGCTGAATTTGGCTTTAGTTTATCGCATATAAAGACTGTATGTACAACGCTTGGAATGAACAAATGAGCCGTATTTCGAACGAGCATTATACTCTGGGTGCTTGCTGTAAAATCAGCCATATATTACGCCCTTTTTGACTGCCTGGTAAAAGAAAGCCTTGCTATGTAATGCCAAATATAGCATAATTGACCTTCAGGAGTAACAATGAAACTTAAGTATGTAATCTGGGTAGCTCAAAGTAAAAAAGCTTTAATCAATTTACCTGAAGAAATGCAACAGGTAATAGGCTATAGTTTATATATAGCACAAAAGGGTAATATGCCCGATAATGCAAAAGCATTAAAGGGTTTTGGTGGAGCAGGAGTTATTGAAATAATCACTTCAGATAGTGCAGGCACTTATAGAGCAGTGTATACCGTTAAAATGGCAGATATATTGTTTGTTTTGCATGTGTTTCAGAAAAAATCAAAACACGGCATTAAAACACCACAACAAGACATAGACCTTATTCACCAGCGACTGAAAATGGCTGAAGAAACATATAAAATCTTGAGGTTAGACCATGAAAAAAAATAAAGACTATGAAATAGGATCAGGAAATATCTTTGCTGATCTTGGGTTACCAAATCCCGATGAGCTTCTAGCCAAAGCGGAACTTGCACATCAAATCAACATTATCATTAAGCACAAAAAGCTCACACAATCTGCAGCAGCCACACTCCTTGGTATTGACCAACCCAAAATATCTGCCTTGAGCACCGGCAAACTAAGCGGCTTTTCACTTGAACGATTATTCAGGTTCCTTAATATCCTTGACCAAAGCATTATCATCAAAGTAAGCCCCAAAACAAAGGCAAAAAAGGTTGCAGATGTTGTTGTAACTGTACCAAAACTCAAAAAAGTGCCGGTAATCAAAAAACCATCTAGTACTACATCTCAATCAATTCACGCACGTAAAAAGAAATAGGAGATAGGCAGCATATATTGATATTTAACGGCCAAAGGTATGGAAATTATACACCATCACCGTTGCCAGCATAGCAAGCATCAATATTGTTTTTGCACCAAACTTTCTTCTTGTATCAGCAGTGCCTATACGGCTTATATCCCACTTTTCTTGGCTTGTATCGCTGGTTCTCGGTGTCTCTTGTAATACCTGTGCGAGATACTTTCGTGCCTCTTGCCAACTTGGATGGCACAGGCTTGGATTATTACCGCGGTATTCAAGTTTGTTACCAAATGTTAACGTAGAAATATGCCCTTCTACTACCCACCAATAGCCATTAGCACACAGCATTCGTGCGGCAGCAATATCAGCTTCCCTTTCTTTTGCCATCGAAGGAGGGGTATCTTTTTTGAATTTTTCACCATCATGCAACACCATAGTTGTATGACCAAGAGCTACGTGCGCTGCTTCATGGGCACAGGTAAATAAATTACTTGCTATGGAATCACCAGACCGAAAGAGATTCAAATTTAATGTTATTCCAAACCCATTAGTATACGCAGAAGCGAATTGATAATTATCATCCCACGATGACATTTCAAAAATATGTACTTCTTTCGCTCTCTTATATCCCAGCTTTTCTAAAAATTTATGCGTATACTCCTGATAAATTTTAAAAAAGGGGTCTTTAGAGTAGGTAAATGGGCTCAATACCTGGTACCCTTGACCAATAACTATAAACGGCCTCCAAAGGCGAAGGGCTTTGAGCTGCCCACCAGGTACACTTAACATCAGGAATAATGGGATAAGAAATATGCCTTTAACCTTCATTATAACCATCCATTTTTAGGCCTCGAAACCAATTTCTATTACTAATAGTATCATATCCATACCTATACTTCAATATAATACCCTGTACCCCTATACCGGTAGGCAACCACCCCCTACCAACCCTATTTTAAGGAGTTTTCCAGGTTCAACAGCTATTTTTTGTAATTTTTGATACCCCTATAGCCATTAGCTTATTGACAAATAGAATATATGTGGTATTCTGAGTATAGAAGTTAAATAACAATAAACCTAAATGGAGGGTTCATCATGAAGAAGCTTATATTATCACTTAGTATAGTAGCAGTAGCAACTGCAGGTTCTGCACAAGGCACATCACGCTACGAAGAATTGAAAAAAAGCGTGCACAGACTTAAAACTCTAACGCTAGCATCGGATGCAGTATTCTTTTATAGCGCAGCATATTTAGCACACGCAGCTGTTGTTGCAGTACCGACCACCGGTTGTGTAGCAGTTCCTGCGGCGATATGTGGAAAAGCGTTTTTAGCGTCTCCAGCAGCTCTTCCTATAATGAGTACATTCTTTTCAGGTATAGTATCAACTGCAAGTCGTGTTGTAACTATGCTGGCAAGAAATGATAAGGAAAACGCAAAAGCTACTAAATATACAGTCTAATTTGATAGAAAACAGCGAGCCTAAAACTCGCTGTTTTTTGTTGCTTAAAAATTCCCCTTGCTTTTCCTGCCCAATTTTTCTACGCTCTCCCACAGAGTAGTAACTTTACCCATCTAATAAGGAGAGGACCATGGACGATATTAGTATGTCGGGAACCAGTTGCGTTCCTCCAATCTATAAAGCGTATACTGAGTAATCAATTTCCAGTACACGCATCTTTAATGTATCACATTTAAATTCTGTATAACGTCTTGCACACGCGCAAGAAGATAGAGTTTTGTAATGAGACAAAAAAATCAAGGTGTTACCGTAGTATTGTCTACGCAAGATCGCAAAAAATTTGCCACATTTATACAGCTCTTGATAGTCATAGACAAGCGGGCAAAGAAGCGGCAAGCAAAGCCTAAGAAAGCAAAAAACAATCGAGTACGCAAAAACAGCAGTGATGGGTGCCCACACCGCCCCATCACTGTGAAACCAATTTGTAATCATTGCGTTACACCCTTTGGGCTATTGCGACGAGTTGCTTATCAGGTCATAGCAAGGATGGTACCCCCTTATTTTGGTTAGTTAGCCACCATTTATTACTGCGGCGCCCTGCCATCCGGATCAAATATTTCTATTAGAAATACAGCATTGACAAGTTCACTGATCTTCTTATACTATAAATATTAGGGTTCTTTATCTGAAAAGAATAGTTGGCTAAAAACAGGAAGACTCCATGAAATCAGTCACTTTTACACATTTTATCTGGTCCCTTCTGGCAATATTGGCCTTTGGCTCGTTTGGCGAGCTACAGGGTATGGATGAGATAGAAGGCATGAAAGAATGGTTGGTGCAAGGAGTTGAGAGGCAGGGGCTCCGCGAGGAAGTTCATGAACCTCTTTATGAGAAGATATTAAAACAAGCTATTTTCCCTGTGGCGGATAAAAATAAAGATCTATATCGAGCAACTAGCAAGGGCCACATTGTATTCATTCCTACTGGTAAGCTACAATACGCCACCGGGTGGCGTGTGGGAGGGCCTAGTGGACAGCAACCTTACCAAAACGATTTTGAAGCCGCACTCAGAAACGGTACACTTAATACATTGGTACAAAAATATGGTGCATCACTTATTACAGATCCGTGGATCAATGTTAGCAATAGAACGGCTATCTATGTCTATCCTATCGAACACGTACTTTCACAAATTACTGCGTATCCTATTAGTGCTTTTACAGCTTTATTAACATTCACCCCTATTAATGGATTTCCGGATTATAGCCCTCTCAAAACGATATTGTCCAAACTTACTGGTAGGTGGAAAACTCCTCAGGAGATGACAAGATTAACACAATGTCTGCAAATATTAGTTGATCACAAAGTAGATTTAGATTTACCGCTTCCCGAGCATAATGGACTAGGCAAGGAATATGAACCTATCTGCATAAACTGTACCGCACAAGAATTTTTAGAACAAACAAAGGATAAGTGGGATCAAGCAAATTGGGCTGAGGTCAAAGCCATATTTGATAAAGGGCCACGGACATCAGCATCAACGTCTTCCACTACAACACCTACTATTTCCTCTGCGACAACTACTGGCATTTCTATTGAGAATGTCGAACCTCAAGGAAAGCTCTCATGGCATGAAAAAGTCTCGTCTTGGTGTAAAAAACCAACCTCTGCCTTTACAAAGAAAAGTATTTGCATTGCAGTAGTGGGCATTGCCGCGACATTAGCCATCGCAAAAATAGCTTATAAAAAGTGGTTCAAAAAACAGGCAACATCAGACAATACTACTCCTATACAAGTTACCGTCATCAATAACACCAAGACCGCCATCAATCTGGTAACTTATAATGCTGATGACACGGTTACCGTTTCCAAATTGGCTAACTTGGCGTCATGGAACGGCACTGTATATCAGTTTGCACAGATAGTTATTTTAAAGGGTTCTGCTCAAACTACACGACAAGCTCCTGCTGCAATACATCTTGACCGATATATGAAGCTCAAAACATCAGATGCTACCGCGCTTACTATTACCATTAATACGGCTTCTGCTTTGCAACGATGGTGGACTGGTAATCCATACACCTATACTGCAACCTGGCAGTAATGCTGATAACAAAAGCATATCAAATCTCATAGTTGTTTTTCTCAACAACTTCTTTATGCTACCTCTACTTGCATCCCATACAATCACCACCAGGATCATCATGATCGACACCATTGTACTCACGCTGCCCAAACACCTGTATCATATCAGCAATCCTGATCTATTTACTCCATCGGCACGCTGGATGCTCAATCAACAGCATAAAGCACGCCATGTCATATCAAAACAAAATCCCACCAAAAAAGAATTGAAACACGGCATCTACAAACCACGTCTGACCATCTCAAATCGTATCAATGCCCTGGGTGCTCGGGAACTGATGCTCAAGATAGAACTATCATTGCCCAAGCTGTTGTTGGGGAATAATTTTGCTGAATTGCAATACAAAGATTTTATGCCCGTAGCACACAAGCTCGTTGCGGTATTAGCAGACATGGGCATTATCATCACCCTTGCAGAACTTGCCCAAGCACCCGTATCGGCCATTCACTATGCCAAAAATTTCCGCCTGACCGATGGATCGACCCCCTATCACTACATACAAAAAATTAAGGCAGCCAACATCAAGCTCAGCGTGGACGTTAATCAAACCGATTACCGCAACGAAGGCCACAGCTACCGCTGGCACTGCAATTCCTACGAAGTAGTATTTTACGACAAGATTAAGGACCTTGAAAAGGCAAAGATAAGCAGCAAGCGGGCGCTGGAAAAAGATAATGAGCTACAAATAGCCCTGCTGAAAGAGCTGGCCACCCGGCACCGCTTTGAGGTACTGCGCATGGAAGTGCGCTTAAACAAGCGGCAGAAAATTAAACAGCTGTTTAAAACATTGGGCATAAGGGCCGATCTGACGTTCCAGAAACTATTTAAGCCTGCCATTTCTAAAAAAGTACTGTTGCATTACCTTGACCAATTAGAACGTAACCGTCCGCTGCTGCTTGATTACAAATCAGCAAATAACAAGGCCCTGCTGACCGATTTGATATTTAACAACCCTGAGCTCAGCCCAAAACAAATACTGCAAATCTATGGCCTAAAACAACTGCTTGAAGATACCAACCTGCGTGAGCTACGCACCCTGTTTGCCCATTACAACCAACGGGGATGGTATCGGTTAATGGCAGATGTGCAGAAAGTGAGGCTGCCAAATGTTGCATCGCCGTTGAAGAATTTGCGGAAGCAATTAATAACCATTAAGGAATAACCATGGCACTCAAAGACCCAAGACACAAGATCCAATCTTCTTTTGCGGGTTTCGGGTTTACCAATAGAGAACTAATAGCCTTGCTATCTCTTCCATGGGTATTACCTTGGCTTAAGTCTTTCAAAAATGCGACCATACAAGAAGATGGTCAGCTAGAACAAATACTCACCGGTATAAGAATACCTGTAATGGTCTATCATGTAGAAATAATGCAACAATCACTTCGAGAACACCAAAAAAAGGTTATTTTAATTGATCCGCATCATATTGTGTATATTAAGGAACTTATTCAATTTTTAAGACATCTTAGAAATGCTCTATCACACTCTAAAAATGCATTAATTCCTCGCTGGGACATCGACACAGATAAGCTAAATAAGGAAGACACAGAAATCCTTGAAAAATTTAAAAAAACAGGATTCTCCATAAATATACCCATTATCAAAGAAACTAATGGATGTTATTTTCATGAAAAATCCAATATTATGTACAAAATGAATGTCAAAATAAAATTAAGAAAAAACATAGTATTAAATGATACATTCATTTATGAAATGATATTACTTAGTTCACATATTTTAACGATTACTAAAAAACAAAAAACTAACACCATTTTCAAGTACTTAGCCCGCATAGTAAATAAAACATAGTTTTGGAATACCCATGAAAGCCATCCTCATCGCCCGCGTGAGCACAGAAGAACAGCGTGAAGCCGGCAACTCATTACCTGCCCAGGTCACCCGCCTTGAGCGCTACTGCCAAAATAAGGGATTCGACATTTTGCATACTTGCAGCTTTGATGAAAGTGCCTACACCAATGACCGCTCTGCCTTCGACCGTATTATCGATCTAATTCTTGACCAGAAAGAAAAAATCGCCATCTGCTGCGATAAAGTTGACCGCTTATCGCGCAACGTATTTGATAAGCGCATTTCACTGCTGTATGAAAAAGCACTTAATGATGAGCTTGAATTACACTTTATCTCCGATGGCCAAATTATCACCAGCCGTATATCAGCCGTTGAGAAATTCCAGTTCAGCATCAGCTTGGGCCTTGCCAAATATTACTCGGATGCTATCAGTGATAATGTGCGCCGCGCCATGGAACAAAAACTGCGCAAAGGCGAATGGCCATCGAAAGCACCCTATGGGTATAAAAATATTACCACCCCTAAGGGCACTGACATTGTGGTGGATGAATTTGGTGCGCGCGTCGTGCAGAAAGTATTTGAATTATATGCGACTGCCTCCTACTCCATGGACCTGTTGTGCCAAAAACTGAACGTGGAGCATGGCATTGCATGGCCACGCGGCTATTTGGGCAAACTCTTGAGCAACCCTTTTTACTGTGGAGAAATGCTTCTCCTTCGCACGAGGCTACGGAGAACAGGTCGTTTCTTAATATGAATTCATTTGGAAGGATGGCGCCAGCCAGGCGAAGCTTGCCGAGTCGGAAGACCCGGATAAGCGAAGACTGGCGGCAGACAGTGGGTACACTTCGAACTTTCAGGTGGAGCTCGCTCAAGCAACAACTTCCCGTGGTAAGATCCCTGACTGCCAGCTTTTTGTCCATATAACGCTTGTTGATATGTCGGAAAATCCGTCAACCATATACATTACCTGCATTCGATTACTTCTTCTTGCATAGAGAATATCACTGATGTAACATCTCGGTTATGAGGTACTCAGCATGATACAATATATATGGTTGATAGCTATAATCCTATACGGTTCTCTCAAGGCCAAACCAGAAGACAAGATAGACGCTATACTGTGGTGTGGCGCTATTCTTCAATCAAATGCCCCAGAATTTTCTGCGGGGTTTCGTTTTCCTTCGCTTGACCAAGTATCATCAGCACACACACGGTCAGAACAATCGCGCAATAATTTCATTGAAAAATCTCACCTGTGGGCACAGCAGGCGCAAGAACGAATGCTCATTGAACAAGTCTGTATGAAAGCCAGTTTTATTGAAATAGCTGATTTTTTTGAACAGTGCAGATCACAAGGCATATTTGCAGATTCACAACTATTAACCTGGTACTCGCTCTATCGATCATCATCCTATCGAGCCTATGTAAAAGGATTGCCGGGCTATGAACATCATGTAATACAGTTACATCGTAAATTGTCTAAAGACAAAAAAACACGTAAAAAGACCGCAAAACAGATGGATCTGACTCTTGAAAGTGCGCAAAAGTTAGTCGATCACCTCTGGAATGAATTACAACATGATCGCACCGCGCGCGCGACGCAGAAACAGGCACAACAAGCGGAACTGGCAGCAGCCCATGCAAAGCAGCAACAGTGGCAGACTATTAAAAGTGCCCAACAACACGTTCTACAATCTCAGACACCCTTGCTGGAACAATGCACCACACAATGGAAAATACAGGCGCAGGATAGCACCAATGATATATCAATGCGATATATGCGTCGTATACACATGGCAAATTCAGACCACTGGCGTGAGCACACTTACCAGATCAATACGCATGTTAGCGAGATTCTGACGCAACAGAACATCACGCCAGACCACTACATGCACTTGTATGGAAACGAACTACAACACACGTTGCATAGCGAATTTCTGTCAATCCTTGATCAAGTTGCTTTGAATAATCAGCAAGGTATCTCGGATAAATTCATAAAAAAACTAAATCAGTGCACTGTTGAATGTACTGATATTGGATGTGTCTATAACAAAGAAGGCGCTAGTGCGTATGCAAGTATGATGGCCGATGCAGGATGGACTATGCTTGATCTTGCCAGTGCAGTAGCAGAAGCACTGCGTGATGTGACGATAAATACTGCCGATCTGGTAATGCACCCACTGCAGACTCTTTGTGCCATAAATCGTGGTATTTTCTATTTCGTTGTATCAACCGGCGATGGCCTGCTGTATAAAGATACCGATTATCAGTATGTTCCAGAAAGTAGGGCTTCCGTTATTGCGGCATACGATGCAATTGGACGTGAACTACTGGGTACAGCACATCAGATGAGGACTCGCGACTGGATCAAGGGCATTACCTACTTTGCAGCTGAATGTGTATTACAAGCAAAATTACTCAAAACTCTCTCCTGCGCATGCAAAAATGCTGGTAAATATGCACTCCGATGCGCACAAATCATAGAAGCATCAATTCCCGAAGCAAAGGTTGCCATCGCCGGCATGGAAGGTATTACTACTGAAATTGTCGCGCTTGGTGAAACTGTTGCACATACAGCGGCACAAGAAGAGAAGCTATTCAATCTGATTAAACAGGCTGATGGCACATACCGATCATCTGTAGGCCTGATTTACGGAAAAGACAAAATATTTGGCAATCGAGTATATCACGTACTTGAACACACCAAGGAAGTAATCAAAAAAACAACCCATACCATGTTTACTGTAACCAATGAAGAATTGTTTGCATTAATTGACGAAGCGTGGCTAAAAAGAGGGCTACCGCTCCCAGATGACTTGGGGGTCTACATAGTAGATATGGGTAAAATTATAGGAACAGCGGAAGAAACCGCCATCAGAATAGTAACTCGACCGGGTACATCCACGCTATTGACTGCGTATCCAGTAAAAGTATAAACATAATAAGGCAAATATATGAGCGCAAGATTCGAAGTATTTGAAGGTAAGGTTATATGTCCCCGCTGTAACGATGGTGGTGGGGGATTAATCTACAAAGCAGAATTAAACCCTATACATAAAACCGTTTATATATGCGATGAATGTGACGCGTTATGGGAACGGCCCGATCAAATATCAAAAATTCCTTTTATGGATTTTGGAAAATACGCAGAAAAACATGGATATACTTATGACACCATAGACATCAAAACTATGGATTATTATTGGTATAAACCCGATGCAACAGAAATGCGTGAGTGATATACATATCTTACATGCAGTACTTTTTAGCTGTTTGCCTCAAGAAGCTGTACTATTTCTCTCAACGTTATATCACTCGTCTCACACGCTAGATCGTGTCTTGCCTGTTCAAGCGGTGTCAGAGAATTACGATTAGTTTTTGTAGTATCGGCACCTGCAGTCAGTAACAATGTAACCAGAGCAGGTGATCGAAACGTAACAGCATCATGCAGTGACGTGCCCGTATAACCCATATCGCTATTGAGTACATCCATGCTCAGACCAACATCAAGCAGTGCTTTGACTAAATTAGTACTATTGGTCCATGCACTAATTTTTACGGCGACTGATAGCAAGCTTCTTTTATGAATAGGCTGTAGCACTCTGTGCTTTGCACCATACTGCATAAGCAGCTGCACCACCTGCACAATAGTATTTGCGTATGCCACTCGTTGCTCGTGGCTTGGCATTTCTGCCTCAATAAATGGCGTCAACACTGCATACAGAGGAGTAATACCTTGCGCATTAGAAAATCCAAGATCTGCACCATTGTTGATTAACGCCATGACCTGACCAATTTTATCGCTAGCCGTAAGATCATTGTGATTTGTAGGATCAAATAGAGTTGCCCACTTTTGTAAAAACTGAGTCTGTGTTCGTATATACTGCTTTGCGCCTTCGGTAGCCAAAATTTGGGCAATGGTTTCACAATAGCCACCAAATTTTATAACTAAGATTCCCACTATATCTTTGATTATAACAGGACTTCGTCAAATAATTGAAAGTTCTCTCCAGGATTGACTATTCAAAAAAAATGAGCTCTTCTTTTTAGTTGAAGAAACAAAAAAAGAAGGGAGCTCATAATGATCAGTAAAACTGAACGTAA